>ERZ773185.1353-NODE-1353-length-18558-cov-4.148787_pt1 | contig 18558 bp, 20 predicted proteins | sample MGYA00580531_ERZ773185 | MGnify/ENA primary metagenome ERZ773185 (study PRJEB29015, sample SAMEA2737799) | human gut metagenome | biome: human gut; feature: human-associated habitat; material: faeces | place: China | collected 2012 ...
GAAGTCGGGCAGTAGGAATTAAACTGGGTGCGAAAAAATAAAAAGTTTATCAGCGAAAGCGTAGAAATGAAAATGAGCACCCTGGAAATGAAAGACTCAAAAATCGGCATATGACTTAAAAATAAAATTTGAATGACTCATTTATGAGCATATAAAAGCTCATAAATGAGTCATTTTTTGCATTATGAAAAAAATGAGACAAGAACGAGTCATTCCTGGAAGGTTATCAAAAAAATAAATAAAAATTTTAATTCGACAAAAACCTTGTATTTACAAGGAAAACCTCGAATTTTTTGGAAAATAAAAAAGAAAAATATTAAATAAAATCGAAAAACGTAAAAGTTGGCACGGAACTTGCTGTATATATGAGTATCAAGCAAAAGTATCAAGCAAAAAGAAAAATATATTACATGGAGGGAACACATTATGAAAGTTGGCGTATTGAAAGACATCAAAGTAGGCGAGTACCGTGTCATCGCAACCCCGGCAGAGGTAAGCATGCTGGTAGGTGACGGCAATGAGGTTTACGTTCAGAAGGGCGCGGGCGAAGGTTCTGGATTCCCGGATGAGGCATATGTGAAAGAGGGCGCGAAGCTGGTTGATACAAAGGAAGAAATTTATGCAACCTGCGATTTCGTCGCAAAGGTAAAAGAGTTTGAACCGTGCGAGTACAAGCTGCTCCGTGAAAACCAGATCGTATTTACCTGCATCCATCCGGCAGCACATCCGGAGGAGGTACAGGCACTTCTCGACAGTAAGTGTATTGCATTTACCGCAGAAGATTCCCACCGTTACGGTTCACCGAACTGTGAGGCAGCTGGTAAGGCGGGTGCACTCTTTGGAATCCCTGCTCTCCATCAACGGCGGCAAGGGCAAATTCGTCAACGGTCTCGGCGGTGCTCCGGGCGTTAAGGCGCTGGTCATTGGAGGCGGCGTGGTAGGACGCGCAGCAATCTCTGTTCTTCATGCGCTGGGCGCGTGGGTAACGGTTATGGATATTAATATCGGAACCCTGCGTGATATCGGAAAACAGTTCAATGAGGAAGTCAACACCCAGATTTCCAACCGTTATAATCTGAAAAAGATTTTACCAGAGATAGATGTCGTATATAATTGTGTTAGATGGCCGAAGGATGCCAAAGAATACATGATCGACCGCGAGATGGTCCGCTCGATGGAGAAAGGTTCCGTTATCGTAGATATTAGCAACGATTATGGTGCAATCGAGACATTCCATGAGACCACCCATGAAAATCCGCGCTACATCGAAGAAGGTGTCGTACATTATTGCGTAAGCAACATTCCGGGCGCAATTTCCCAGTCTACCTCGATCGCATACGCAGCATCCGTACTGCCGCACTTCAGAAGCATCATCAACAATGGCGTGGCGCAGGCGTGTGCAAAGGATGGTTTCCTGCGCCGCAGCTTAACCACCTACAAGGGATACTTAACCCATGAGGAGACAAGTGCTATCCAGGGCAGACCGTGGGTTCGTCCGGAAGACATCTTAGAGATCGCAGATCAGAAACTGGATCTGGCTCCGTCGGCAACCAAGAGCCATTCGGATAACTTTATCAAATTAGAGAAGTGATTTTCAGATAAAGGATATCGGCAGAACGCTTTTCGTGAAACGTATGGGGATACGGATGAAAAGCGCTCTGCCATTTGAGGGGAGAATAGAAGCGCTTCCAGATGGGAAATAGCTGGAGGCGCATTTGATACAGAAGAATAGGAGGGGTATCTGTGAGTGTTACAGACATTTTAGTGGACTTTGCGATCGCATCGTTTTTTATCGCGGTTGGTCAGCTTTTACGTGCAAAAGTGCCGTTGGTACAGAAATTTTTCATTCCGCCAAGCATGATTGCCGGATTTATCGCGCTGGCACTCGGGGCGCAGGGACTGGGAATCCTGCCGTTTTCTGAAAATATTGGTTCTTATGCAAGTGTTCTGATTATCCTGATTTTCGCAGGTGTCGGAATTAATGGATTTTCTTTCAATAAGAAAGATTTTAAAGCGGAAATTGACCGGATTGGTTCTTATTTTTCCTATAAAGTGTTGGCACAGGCGATTCAGTTCTCACTGGCACCGTTGTTTAGTATTTTAGTAATTTCGAAATTATTCCCGAACATTAACTATGGCTTCGGTCTGCTGCTGGCAGCTGGTTTCTCCGGCGGACACGGAACGGCAGCGGCTGTTGGTACCGCGTTTGAGAGACTGGGTGATCTGGATGCAATGGATATCGCGATGACCTGTGCAACTGTTGGTATTTTATCGGGTATCTTTGGCGGTCTGTTCTTCATCAAGCTGGGAACGAAAAAGGGCTGGACCAAATATATGAAAGGCTTCAATCAGATCTCCGATGATCTGCGCTGTGGTCTGGTGCCCAAAAATGAGCGCAAGTCGATGGGCGAGGAAACTATTTCATCCAACGTCCTGGATCCGCTGGCATGGCATCTGGCAGTGATGCTGATCGCATCCGGTATCGGTGTGGGACTCAGCAAGGGAATCTATGCAGCAATCGGTCTGGATTTGCCGAATTACCTGATGGCATTTTTGACCGCGATCGTGATGTTCCTCGTTTTCCGAAAAGTCGGCGTCGGTGATTATATTGATGAAAATGTAGTGGGACGTATCTCCGGTACTGCGACGGATTATCTGGTGTTTTTCGGAATCGCTTCCATCAAACTGGCAGTTATCGTTAAATATGCAGCTCCGCTGGCACTTCTTCTGCTCTGCGGTATTGTAATCGTAGTGGCAACCCTGATGTTCTTTGGTCCGGCGATGAACCGCGGCAGCTGGTTTGAGCGCGCGATCTTCGTATTTGGCTATTCAACGGGCGTTTTTGCGATCGGCTTCATCCTTCTTCGAATCGTTGATCCGGAAAACCGCTCCAAGACGCTGAACGATACTGCATTTGCAGCGCCGTTTACAACTCCGGCAGAGATGTTTGCGTGGTCGATGGGACCGATGATGCTCTTAAATGGCAGCCATTGGAAGTTTATCGGCATCTATTTGGTAATCATGGCAGCATGCATCATCGCAAATATCGTATTTAAATGGTGGTGGCTGAAACTTCCGCTGGATCGCCCAGGTGTGGAGGAGATCGGATAAACTTGTCTTTGCCTGTTTCCTCTGATACACTTGGAACAGGTGTAAACATAACACCGTTGTCAGGCCGGATGAACGCAGATTCAAGTCGAACGTCCGTGAGACTTGGCGCGTGATTCCGGTCAGCGGTGTTTCAGACAGGGGAGAAATGCATGGAGTTTTTAAGACAGTTATTTCATGGAAAAGGATATATTGACGGAATCACGATCATCAACCTGGATGGCGAGATTCTGTTTTCAGCAAAGTTAAATAGTAAATTTTCAAACCGGAAAGAGAGAGAAGCTTACCAGGCGCTGGTGGGACAAAATTTTTTCGATGTATTTGAAAACCTGAACGCTAAGAACAGCAGCATGATCCGGGCGATGGAGGTCGGACTGCCGGTTTACGTGGAAAACCAGCTGCTGCAGACCAAGGGGCAGGAGGGCATCCATATCAGCTCTCTTTCGATTCCGATCAAGAGCGGGCGCGCCGTGGTGGGTGCGATCGATCTGTCGATGGAGGAGATGACAGACGGCGAGGAAGAGCCGGAGAGTGTGGAACTGACTTCGGAACAGATCCCGGTCGGCGGCGCTGGAAAGCTGAAAAAACACAGCGGCGCATCTTTTACGATGGAAGATATCATCGCAGTGGATGAAAAAATGAAAAATGCCAGAGACTATATACCGGTGGTGGCGGCGTGCGATCTGCCGGTTATGATCTATGGGGAAACGGGAACCGGAAAAGAGGTGTTTGCACAGTCGATCCACAATGCCAGTGAACGGAGGGATAAACCGTTTATCGCGCAGAACTGTGCGGCGTTGCCGGATACCTTGCTCGAAAGTATCTTATTTGGAACGTCCAAGGGCGCGTTTACCGGGGCAATGGAAAATAAGGGACTCTTTGAGCTGGCGGACGGCGGAACACTGTTTCTCGACGAGATCAATTCGATGCCTCTGTTTTTGCAGTCAAAGCTTCTGCGGGTTCTGCAGGACGGCAGTTTCCGCAGCCTGGGCGGCAGTGAGACGAAACGCACGAATGTGAAGATCATTGCGGCGACCAATGTGGAACCGCTTGAGGCGATCGAGAAAGGACAGCTTCGGCGCGATATTTATTATCGTCTGAGCATGATGTCGATCCGGATTCCGCCGCTGCGGGAACGGAAGGCGGATATTGGACATTTTGTCAAGTTTTATGTAAACAAACACAATGGCACGTTCCACAAGCAGGTTCAGTATGTGTCAAAGGATCTGCTAAAAAAACTGGAAGAATATGACTGGCCAGGCAATGTCCGGGAGCTGGAACACGTGATCGTTTACGGCATGAGCATGGTGGATGAGACGAGCGCCCTGCTCCAGTATAAAGACATCAAGGGAAAGCTTCTGCTGGAAAAGCAGGCGGACAGGAAAAAGACGCCGGAAAGCCTGGAAGAAGTTCCAAAACTCTGCTCGTCGCTTCGTGAGGCGGTGGCTGCCTATGAGGAAAAACTGATTTGGCAGGCGTTGGAGGCGGCGCACGGAAATATATCTGAGGCAGCGCGGATTCTGGATGTGCCGAGGCAGACGCTGCAGAGAAAGGCGAGCCAGCTGCGGGGCGAAAAGGCGAAGGAAAAACAGGAAAAAGAAATCTGAGCGATGGAGGATAGATACGGAAAATTGAGGACGATGCGGGAAGCGGAATCAGCCCGGAAAGGATGGAACGCTCAGACAGAATAACAGGAGGAAATGCAGAAATGGAGAAATACATTGGAAAATATTCTGTAAAAGATTTTTTATATCTGATTCTGGGCGCATTTATCTACAGTATCGGCACGCACAGCTTTATTGAGACGGCGAATATTGCGCCGGGCGGTGCGGTCGGCGTGGCACTGATGTTAAACCATGTGACGAACCTGCCGGTCGGACGGCTGACACTGATGGTCAATGTGCCGCTTTTAATATTGGCGTGGTTTCATTTGAGCCGTGCCTTTGCGCTGCGGACGGCGTTTGCGTGCGGAATCTGTTCGGTGGTGCTTGACTACGTGATCGCCCCGGTCTTTCCGGTTTATATGGGCGACCAGCTTATGGGAAGTCTCTACGGCGGCATTCTGGTCGGCGTCGGCATGGCGTTCATCTTTCTGTCCGGTTCGACGACGGGCGGCAGCGATGTGGTCGGCTACCTGCTCCAGAAGAAATATCCGCATGTCTCGATCGGGCGCGCCCTGATGATGATCGATGGAATCATCCTCTCCACCTCGATCTTCGTCTTTGGAAATGTCGATGCGGCACTGTTCGGACTGATTTCCCTGTACGCGCAGACGAAGGTCATCGACATGATCATCTACGGAAATGATGCCGGAAGCGAGGCGTCGATCGTGACGAAATACCCGCAGAAAATCGCAGAACGTGTCATTAAGGAAATTGACCGTACGGTAACGCTGCTTCCGGGCAAGGGCGGCTACAGCGGCGAGGACACAACGGTGGTTTTATGTACCGTCCGCAAAACGGAGTTCAATCGTTTAAAACGCATTATTGCGGAGACGGATGAGAATGCGTTTGTGATTGTGAAGGAAACCTCGGGCATTTTTGGACTTGGGTTTAAGGATGTAGCGGAGGCACAGCAGTAGGAGCCGGGATTGGAATTAGAAAATAGCGGGATATGCCGCGAACAAGGCGAATATAGATATTATAAGAATGCATCAGGAGCGGTGCACTTGAACGAATGGTTTGAAACACACCCGTTTCTAAAACAAATGCGAAGGCGGCTGTCAGTGGAATTGGCAGTCTGCCTTCTTTTATTTTGCGGCGTCTTTCTGGCGGCACGGTATGCGGGGCTGGCATCAGCGGGGGCGGACGCTGTGCTTGGAAAGAAAAAGCCGGTTGTTTTCTTGGACGCCGGGCATGGGGATTTTGATCCGGGAAAGGTGAGTGTGGACGGAAGCCTGGAAAAGGACATCAATCTGGCAATCGCGAAGCGCCTGAAATGGTATCTGGAGCAGTCGGATGTGGAGGTCGTGATGAGCCGGGAGGATGACCGGGGACTTTACGATACGTCAGCCGGAAGCCGGAAAATGTCCGACATGAAAAACCGCTGCGCCCGCGTCGAGGAATCCGGCGCGGATCTGGTCGTCAGCATCCACCAGAACAGCTACCACCAGGAGGACGTATCTGGCGCGCAGGTATTTTATTACCGGAAGTCAGAGAAGGGGAAACGGCTGGCGGAAATACTGCAGAAGCGCTTCGACTATGCGCTGGGAGACCAGAACCGCAGAAAAGCCAAACCGAATGACAGCTATTATCTCCTGCTCCACGTCAAATGTCCGATTGTCATCGTCGAGTGCGGATTTTTGTCTAACTGGAAAGAAGCGGCGCTGCTGAAAACAGAAGAATATCAGGACCGCGTGGCGTATACGCTGCATATGGGGATCATGGAGTATCTGAATGGGCGCTGAAACCTTGAACTGGCGAGGAATCTTGTGTATACTAGGAGTACTTAGCGAGGTATTTTCGAGCTTAGTACGAGTCATGCCGCGCATACTAGGAGTACTTAGCGAGGTATTTTCGAGCTTAGTACGGAAGATAGATTTATTCATTGTGAGATAGTAGAAAGAAGAATTAATATGCAAAACGAAACCAAAAAAGAACTTCATACCCAGATGTGGAAGATAGAAAATCCAAAGGACTTTACGCCGCATGACCGGGAGGTGCTTGAGAAGGCGGCAGCGATCATCCGCGCGGGCGGTCTGGTGGCATTTCCGACGGAAACTGTGTACGGCCTGGGCGCGAATGCGCTGGATGAGGCGGCAGCGAAGAAGATTTATGCGGCGAAGGGACGCCCGTCTGACAACCCGCTGATCGCGCATGTGTCCTGTTTGGAGGAGATCGCGCCGCTGGTATCGAATATGCCGGAAAATGGCAAAAAGCTTGCAAAGGCATACTGGCCGGGACCGATGACGATGGTATTTCCTAAGAGCGCGATCGTGCCGTATGGAACGACCGGCGGGCTTGACACGGTGGCAATCCGGATGCCGTCTGATCCGATCGCGGCAGAGTTAATCCGTCTGTCCGGCGTGCCGATCGCGGCTCCGAGTGCGAATACATCGGGACGCCCAAGCCCGACGCGCGCTGATCACGTGCTTCAGGATATGGACGGAAAGATCGATGCGATCATCGACGGCGGTCCGGTTGGAATTGGTCTGGAATCGACGATCGTGGATGTTACGGAGGAAATGCCGATGGTTTTAAGACCGGGTGCGATCACCGTGGAGATGCTGCGTGAAACGGTCGGGGAAGTCGGCATTGATCCGGCGATTTTAGGACCGGTCAGCGCGGATGTGCGCCCGAAAGCACCGGGAATGAAATACCGCCATTATGCACCGAAAGCCGATCTGACACTGGTCGAGGGCGAGACGGAGGCAGTTGTGGAGACGATCAACCGCCTGGCAGGCGAAAAGCTGGCAGAAGGGCGCAAGGTTGGAATTATCTGCACGGACGAGACGAAAGATCGTTACCCGGCGGGAATGCTGGAAAGCATCGGTGCGCGGGCACGTCAGGAGACTGTTGCACATAATCTGTATGCAGTTCTGCGCGATTTTGACGATCGCGGCGCGGAATATATCTTTTCGGAGGGATTTTCGGAAGACAATTTAGGACGGGCGATTATGAACCGGCTCAATAAGGCGGCTGGCTATCATATTTTGAAGGTGTGAGACGATGCGGTACTTATTGGCGGCGATTAATGCCAAATATATACATTCAAATCTGGGAATTTACAGCCTGAGACGGTATGCGATGGAGCGGCTGGGGCTGGGACAGAAGGATGAGCAGGGTGCGGCTGTTGGAATGGAAATGGTTTCGGAGGCAGCAGAAGGCGCGAATCGAACGAAAACCGTGTCGGAAATCCAGATCGATCTCGGCGAGTACACCATCAACCACCAGATGGATCAGATTCTGCAGGATATTTACCGGAGAAAACCGGATGTGGTGGGATTTTCCTGTTATATCTGGAATATCGTTTACGTGAAGGAACTGATCCACGATTTGAAAAAGGTTCTTCCGCAGGTCCGCATCTGGATGGGAGGTCCGGAGGCTTCGTATGACGCGGTTCACCTGATGGATGAGCTGCCGGAGGTCGAGCTGATCATGCAGGGCGAAGGCGAGGAGACATTTACGCGGCTGGTGGAGGCGTGTGAGCGCGGGACGGAGGTTTGTTTTTCAGAGATCCCCGGCATTGTCCTACGCTGTTCGGACGACACCGTCGAGGTTCATCGCCCGGCGCCGCTCATGAATCTGGACGACATTCCATTTTCCTACGGAGATTTAAGCGGGCTGGAACACCGCATTATCTATTACGAGAGCAGCCGTGGATGTCCATTTTCCTGTAGTTACTGTCTGTCCTCGATTGATAAAAAAGTGCGGTTCCGCAGCCTTTCGCTGGTAACCAGGGAGCTGCAGTTTTTCCTTGATCGGAGGGTACCGCAGGTGAAGTTCGTAGACAGGACGTTTAACTGCAAAAAGAGCCATTCGATGGCGATCTGGCAGTATTTGCTGGATCACGATAATGGAATTACTAACTTCCATTTTGAAATTTCATCGGATCTTCTGGATGATGACGAGCTGGCGCTGATGAAACAGATGCGTCCGGGACTGATTCAGCTGGAAATCGGCGTGCAGACGACGAACCCGGTGGTTGTGAAGGAGATCCGGAGGACGATGGATCTGGACAAGGTGGCGCGCCGTGTGGCGCAGGTCAACACCTTTGGCAACATCCATCAGCATCTCGACCTGATTGCGGGGCTTCCGTATGAGGATATCGAGAGCTTTCATCGTTCCTTCAACGATGTATACAAAATGGAGCCGGAACAGCTTCAGCTTGGCTTTCTGAAGGTGCTGAAAGGTTCCTATATGGAAGAAATGAAGCAGAAATACGGTCTGCTCAGCCAGAGCAAGCCGCCGTATGAGGTGCTTAGAACCAACTGGCTTTCCTATGAAGAGGTGATCCGTCTCAAGGGTGTGGAAGAGATGGTCGAGGTCTATTACAACAGCGGGCAGTTCCGCCGCACGATGAAATGCCTGTCGCAGGAATGGGGCGATGCGTTTGAGCTGTATGATCGCCTGGCGGCATTTTATGAGGATGAAGGATTGAATGGCGTGAGCCATAACCGGCTGGCGCGGTATGAGATTTTATACAGGTTCATTCAGAAATGGAGGAAGCAGGCAGAAATTTTTTCTATCAATGAGACATCTTATCAGGACCTTTTAATGTATGACCTCTACCTCCGCGAAAACGTCAAGAGCCGCCCATCCTTTGCCCCGGATCCGTCGGAGTGGAAGAACGAGACGAAGCAGTTTTTCATGCGCGAGGCGAAGGAACGCCGTTATTTGAAGGGCTACGAGGCATACGATTCCAGACAGATGGCGAAAATGGCACATTTAGAGCGGATGGAAGACGGAAGGTTTGTGTTGTTTGATTACAAAAACCGGGACGTTCTGTTTGGCAATGCGGCGGCATTTTCCATTTCCCAGAATGAGATACAGTGAGGAATGGGATTTTCCAGAGAAAGACAGGAAAAAGAAATTGCGGATGGCGGCAGTCTGAACATCTGCGAACGAGAAGAAATGTAGGACAGCCATATTTTAAATTAGATGGATAGTAAACTGTTCAGTAGGTCTGTGCATTTACTGCGCGTGACTGTGAAGGTACTGAACAGTTACGATGGATAAATAAAATGGAAAAAACAGACAATTCTTATATAGCGATTGACCTGGAGACAACAGGGTTAAATCCCAAAACCGAGCGGATCATCGAGATTGGCGCGGCGCGGGTGGAAGATGGAATCGTGGTGCAGACGTATTCGACGTTTGTCAACCCGGAGCGGGAACTGGATGCGCGCATCCGGGAGCTGACGGGAATCTGTGACGATGATTTGAAGGATGCGCCGGTGCTGGATACAGTTTTGCCGGAACTTCTGGCATTCTGCGGGGAGCTGCCGCTTCTGGGGCATCATGTTATCTTTGATTTCAGCTTTCTCAAGCGGGCGGCGGTCAACCGGAAGTATACATTTGAGCATGCGGGGCTTGATACCTTGAAAATCTGCCGCCATTTTATGCCAGAGGAGGAAAAAAAGAATCTGGCAGCCGCGTGCCGGTATTTTGCGGTGGATTCGGGCGAGAGCCATCGGGCGCTTTCGGATGCGATGGCGGCGCACCATCTGTATCAGGAGCTTAAAAACAGGTATTTTCTGGAAGTGCCGGAGGTGTTTGCACCGCAGCCTTTGATTTACAAGGTAAAACGCGAACAGCCCGCGTCAAAAAAGCAAAAAGAAGTCTTGCGGGAATTACTAAAATATCATAGAATAAATTTATCTGCGCAGATTGATTCGCTTTCGAAAAATGAGATTTCGAGACTTACGGATCAGATTATCGCGCAGCATGGCAGAATGCAGAAGAGGTGAGAGATATGTTTAAATTTTCAAATCAGAAAACACGCCAGATCGTATCAGCGGTTGTTATTATAATCGTAGTAGTAGCGATGGTAGCGGGAACCATTTTGGCAGGTCTTATGATGTAAAGGTTCGGTAGATGATGAAAAAAAGAAATTGGATGGCAGGCGTATGCGGTGCGGCAGTGATGGGACTGCTTATAGCCGGTACGGGCACCGCGTCAGCGGGGACGATTCCCACGGGTTTTCAGGTCGGTGGGTTTGATCTTTCCGGGATGACACGGGAAGAGGCGGATCAGACGATTGAGAAATCCATCGGGGAGATGGAAAATCAGACCATTTCGATCCGGGTAGAAGGTCATGAGGTTCAGACGACGGCGGCGGAGCTGGGATTTTCCTGGGTCAACCAGAACGAGATTGATGAGGAAGTGGAGAAACTTTCCGGCGGAAATCTTCTGCGCCGGTATCTGAATCAGAAGGAATTAGAGCAGTCCGGCGTGGATCTGCAGATTGAGACAGCGGTCGATGAAGCGAAGGTTGCCGAGTTTGTGCAGACCCGGTGCGCGGAATTTACGACAGCGCCGCAGGACGCTGTGATCACGCATGAAAATGGAGTCTTTCAGGTCAGCCAGTCTTCGGCGGGACAGGAAGTGGACATAGATGCGACGACAAAAGCACTGAATGAGGCGCTCGCGGGCGGTCTTTCGGAACCGGTTTCGGTGGATGCAACAGTCAAAAATACAGAGCCGACCCGCACGACAGAGGCATTATCTACGATTCAGGATGCACTTGGAACATTCAGTACCGGATTCAACCCGGGAAATGTGTCGCGTTCCAAGAATCTGCGGAACGGTGCGGCGAAGATCAACGGCACGGTTCTGATGCCGGGAGAAGAATTTTCGGCTTATACATGGCTCACCCCATTTACGGTGGAAAATGGCTATGCATCGGCAGGTTCCTATGCGAACGGTCAGGTAGTCGATACGGTCGGCGGTGGCGCCTGCCAGATCTGCACGACGCTCTACAATGCAGCGCTTCTGGCGGAGATGGATATCACCCAGCGCCAGAATCATTCGATGATTGTTACTTACGTTCCGGCATCGCAGGATTCGGCGATCGCGGGTACTTATAAGGATCTGAAATTTAAAAATCCATACGATACCCCGATCTATATGGAAGGGGCAGTGAACGGCGGGACTATTTCATTTACGATATATGGAAAAGAGACACGGCCGGCAAACCGGACCATCAAATACGTTTCGGAGACACTGTCGAAGAAGGATCCGGGCGAGCCGATCACAAAGGTGGACGCATCTTTGAAGCCGGGTGCGAGGGTGAAGGAACAGTCGGCGCACTATGGGCTGCAGTCACGGCTCTGGAAATACGTCTACGTGGACGGCGTGGAGACGGAGAAAACCTTGCTGCAGACGGATACCTATATGGCATCGAAGGCAATCTACCGTGTAGGTCCGGCCGTTGCAGCTGCGGCACCGGCGGTTCCGGCTGGACCGCAGCCTGAGACACCGCAGCCTGAGACGCCACAGCCGGAAAATCCGGTTCCGGCACCGACGGAAGCACCGGCAGCACAGGAGCCGACCCCGGCACAGCCGCAGGGACCAGCCGGTCCGGCGCAGGAAGCAGCGCCGCCGATGGAGTGATAGCTTATATCGGATCATATATAGTGATGGTATGAGAGCAGAGATTTGTGGTAACATGGCGTGGTAAACGCAGAAAATTACTGTACTTGAATGTGAAGCTGGGAAAGGAATCAGAATGAACATAAAAGATGAAATTTTCGAGGCATACGGGGAGATGAAAGCCGAGCAGGATCTTCTGGCGGTCGGTTACACCGCGCTTCTTGGTACCTCGATGGCGGCAAAAAGCGGCGAGGCGGCGCTTTTGAACCGATTTTCTGCACGGTATGTGAGAGAATGCCAGAATCTCTATGAGAAATGGAATCCGTCTCCGCTTCTGGAGGCATTTGCTGCACATAAAGAGCGGAAAGTGCTGACCCGTCTCGGCGCATCTGCGTGGTATCCGGCGGGCGGGGGCGGCGTCATGGCAGCACTGTGGCATTTTTTTGATGGATTCGGACTCGGATTTGAGATGGATCTTAGGAAACTTCCGATCCGCCAGGAGACGGTGGAGGTCTGCGAGGTATTTGACCTCAATCCATACCGTTTACAGTCCCAGGGCTGCATTCTGCTGACGGCGTCTAGCGGTCCGAAACTGCTAAAGAATCTGGAGAGAGAGGGCATTCCGGCGGCGCTCATCGGTCGGACGCGCACCGCGATCGGACGCGAGATTTACAGCGGCGAAGTACATAGCTTTCTTGACCGGCCAAAACCGGATGAGATAGATAAAATGAAAGACTTACCAAAATCCCATTAACAGGAGGTAGTAAAGTGAGAGAGAGAATTTTAGCGGTCATTGAAAAAAACAGCCGCATCAGCGTCAAAGAGCTGGCGGATTTACTCGGGGAAAATGAAGCTGCGGTCGCAGCGGAGATCGCCGAAATGGAAAATGAACATATCATCTGCGGTTACCATACCCTGATTAACTGGGATAATACAGATGAGGAGAAGGTCATTGCACTGATCGAAGTAAAGGTAACGCCGCAGCGCGAGATGGGCTTTGACAAGATTGCCGAGAGAATCTATCAGTACAGCGAGGTGACCTCGGTATACCTGATGTCCGGCGGCTATGATTTTACCGTTATGATCGAGGCGAAAACCATGCGTGCAGTTGCACAGTTCGTGGCAGAAAAGCTTTCCACGATCGATTCTGTGCTGAGTACCGCGACCCATTTTATTCTTAAAAAATACAAAGACCATGGTACCGTTCTCTGCGACGGTCCTCAGGATGAAAGGATGTTGATTGTTCCGTGAGAAACCCATTATCAGATACGATTGTAAATATTCCGCCGTCCGGAATCCGGAAGTTTTTTGACGTTGTCAGCGAGATGAAGGGCGCGATCTCCCTGGGCGTGGGCGAACCGGATTTTGATACACCGTGGCATATCCGCGAGGAGGGCATTTATTCGCTGGAAAAAGGACGTACCTTCTATACGTCGAACTCTGGTTTAAAGGAACTGCGCCAGGAGATCTGCCATTATCTGAAACGTCGTCAGCGTCTTGAGTATGATCCGAATACAGAAGTGATGGTAACGGTCGGCGGCAGCGAGGCGATTGATATCGCCCTGCGCGCGATGCTCAATCCGGGCGATGAGGTTCTGATTCCGCAGCCGAGTTACGTTTCCTATGTGCCGTGTACGGTGCTGGCGGGCGGTACGCCGGTCATTATCGAGCTGGAGGAGAAGGATGAGTTCCGTCTGACGCCGGAGAAGCTGCTGGAGAAAATCACACCGAAAACAAAGGTGCTGATTCTTCCATTCCCGAACAATCCAACGGGCGCGATCATGAACCGCACCGATCTGGAGGCGATCGCGAAGGTGATTGAGGAGAAGGATCTGTTTGTGCTGAGTGATGAAATTTATTCCGAGCTGACCTACAGTGGCAAGCACGTTTCCATCGCGGAGATTTCCGGGATGCGTGACCGCACGGTGTTGATCAACGGATTTTCCAAGGCATATGCGATGACCGGGTGGCGTCTCGGCTATGCGGCGGCTCCAGCGCTTATCTTAAAACAGATGCTGAAAATCCATCAGTTTGCGATTATGTGTGCGCCGACCACCAGCCAGTATGCAGCGGTTGACGCCCTGCGGAATGGCGATGAGGACATTGCCCGCATGAAGAAAGCCTACGATGAGCGCCGCCGCTATCTTTTGAGAGAGTTCCGGGCGCTTGGCATGGACTGTTTCGAGCCGTATGGAGCATTTTATATGTTCCCGTGCATCAAACGGTTTGGCATGACCTCGGATGAATTCGCAAACCGCCTGTTACAGGAAGAGAAGCTGGCGCTTGTGCCGGGCACCGCGTTTGGAAACTGCGGCGAGGGCTATCTGCGTGTTTCCTATGCGTATTCGCTGGAGGATCTGCAGAAGGCGATCGAGCGCATCAAGCGGTTTGTGGCACGGCTGGATGGAGAGAAGAAATGTTAAATATTGTACTCTATGAACCGGAGATGCCGATGAATACAGGAAATATAGGACGAAGCTGCGTGGCAACGAACACGCGGCTTCATCTGATCGAGCCTCTCGGTTTTAAATTGAATGATAAAATGGTAAAAAGAGCGGGTCTTGATTACTGGCCGCATCTGGACGTGACAGTTTACAGCGATTTTAAAGATTTTCTGGAGAAGAATCCGGGCGCGCGCCCGTATATGGCGACCACGAAGACGACGCAGGTGTATACGGACGTTCACTACGATCCGGACTGCTATATCATGTTCGGACCGGAAAGCCGCGGCATCCCGGAAGAACTCCTGATCGAAGACCCGGAGCGCTGCGTCCGCATCCCGATGTGGGGTGAGATGCGCTCTCTGAATCTGTCAAACTCGGTGGCGATCATTCTGTATGAGGCGCTGCGGCAGAATGGGTTTGAGAAGATGAATACGGAGGGGCATCTGCATCACCTCCAGTGGAAATAAGGTGGATTCTGTCCCACACGTGCGTCATCAACGTCTCAGATGAAACAGGAATTAGTGGCACCAAGTCCCACAGGCACTGATATTTCCGTCGCATTCGGCGTCGGAGTCAGTGCCATTTTTATTGTTGTCCGGCAGGTGGACGCCGCAGGATGGTCCGTTATTTCCGCTCCGGTCAAAGTGAAGCATTCCGTTTAAGAAGTCTTCGACGCGGTCTTTAGGAGCGCCTTTGGCGCCGCCGAGAACCTGGATGCTGGTTTCGCGCAGGGCGATCATCATCGGGATCGGAAGGGCGTCGCAGAGGAGAACGGCAGTATTTTCTTTTTTCAGAAACTCGACCAGCGCGCCGGGATCGTTTGCATAGGTCTGTTTCACGGTTTTGGTGGAAATAATCTCATCATCAACTACATCAAAAATTAAAAATTCTTTCACCTGAGCCAGGTGGGAGCAGATTTCTCCGTTTTCATAAGGGACTGCAATTTTCATGAGTGACCTCCTTTTTTAGAGATAGTATAGCGCTTAGAATTGAAAAATCAATATAAATGTATATGCTATTTATGAAAAAATATATAATAGACATATATGGAGGTGGCTTGTATGGATGGAGTAAATATTGAGAAGAATGAAAAGAAGGATGCGTTATTGATAGCAATCGAAGAAGGAAGAACGATTGTAAAAGATCCAAATGCACCGAGATATTCCAGTATGGAAGACTTAAAAGCGGCATTGGAAGTATAATATCTTTGATAGAAAAAGAGAGCCAGCAGAATGCACTTCTGTTGACTCTTTTTTACAATTATGATTTGAAGCAGCAAGCCCCTTAATCCGACTTAACTTCTTTCCACAAACTATTATAAAGCTCGTCCGCTTCATCCCCAAGATACCGGTAAACCTCGCAGTTTTTCAGCTGCTTCGCATCTGGGAAGACGGCTTTGTTGTTCTGGATTTCTTCGTCCAGCATTTCCTTGGCTGCCTTGTTTGGCGTCGCGTAGGTAATGTACTCAAAGTTTTTGACTGCGACATCCGGGCGGCAGAGGAAATTGATCCATTTTTCTGCGTTTTCCTTATTTTTCGCATTTTTCGGAACTACCCAGGAATCGAGCCAGACGTTGGTTCCCTCTTCCGGGATCACGTATTCCAGGGAGAATGGGAGGTTCTGTGCGGCTACCTCATCCTGGATGTACATGATCTCGCCGGAGTAGATGACGCCGATGGCTGCCTCGCCGCCGATCATCTTGTCACGCACCTGATCGATGACGTACGGCTTGACCATCGTGCCGTCGTTGAAAATTGCGGAATAGGCCTGGATCATCTGCAGCATCGTGACGGTCGAGCCCTGCCCGTAGGTCAGCGCCAGCTTGTCCGCCGGCCAGGTAAAATTCTTCACGCCGGTGCTTTCCGCAATGCCGTCGGTATCGACCAGCTTGAAAAAACCGAAACGGTCGAGATACTCCTCATAGACCGACGGTTCAATTAAATTCGTAATGATGCTCGCAGTCACGACGTTGGACGAATAGACTAAGCCCAGATCGTAAGGGATCATGCCCCAGCTTTTGCCCGACGCATTGCCGATGCAGCCGATCTTGCGGGAATCACCTTGGGAAACGCGGTACGGCTTCCGGTTGGCCGCCGCGTAACAAAACTTCGAGCTGTCCACCAGTACGCTGCCGTCATACGCTCCGCTGTCGATCGCCGCGGCATACGTGAAAACCTTCATCGTCGAGCCCGGTTCGTAAGGCATCTGCGATACATAATTGACGTAATCATCAATATTCATCGTGTTCGGATCAAACGACGGCGACTGGCCCCATGCCAGGATCTTGCCGGTTTCGACTTCCATGACCGAACCCCATACCTTTTCCGGGTTAAACTCGGCCTGCGTCTGCATGAACGCCGTTTCCAACGCTTCCTGAATCCCCTGATCCAGCGTTAAAATCACGTCGTTGCCATTGACGGCGCTCTTTTCTTCCATCTTCATGCCCGGCAGAATGTTGCCGTTTTTGTCTGCCTGATAGCGTTTATAGCCATCCTCACCGCTCAGCGCGGCATTCATATATTGTTCGATGCCCATCCGGCCGCTGACTTACCCGTCGTCGTCCGCCTGCGCGAAGCCGATCAGATAGGAAGCAAACGTGCCTAACGGATAGGACCGCTTTGTCGTCTGCACAAATTCGATCCCGTTGAGATCCAGCGCTTCGATCGCTTCCTTGGTTTCCCGCGGCAGATTGCGCCCTTTGCTGCCAAGCTCCACCTGTTTGGCGCTCTTGGTCAGATAGCCGTAAAGCGTCGATTCCTCCATACCTAAAATCGGCGCCAGCGCACGCGCCGTGGCCAGCGGATCGTCGACATAAGCGATCTCACCCTTGCGGCTCTGACGGTCCTTATCCAGAATAGCGATGATGTTGTAGGTCACGTTGTCCTGCGCGATGATCGTTCCGTTGCGGTCTAAAATATATCCCCTTCGGGCCTGCTGAACCGTCCTGTGCACGTTGCTGGCGGAAACATAATCGGTCAGATCCGTTCCGCTGCGGGCGTGGACCTTCACGACGGCCACTAAAAAAACATTCGCCGTGACCAAAGTGCTGATCAACAGAATCGTCGCCAGGATCAGCAGGATCATGCGATTGCTTTGCCGCATGAGAATTACTCTCCAGTTTTGGCGATTGTCACAATATTCCCCTGATTTTGTGTCATGCCGTCCTCGGCCGCAATGCCGGTGACGCGGTCGCGCGTGCTCAAGCTCTGGACTTCAATCTTTAACGCGTCGTTCTCAGTCTGCAGTGCCGCGATGTCGCGGGATACGCTCTGCTGACGCGCGCTCAATGAGTTATTGTAAGTTCTTAAGAATAATGAAGAAGAAACATAACAAACTGAGGCGAAAAAAAGCAGCACTGCAGCCAATCCTTCTAACCTTAGCTTCTTCTTCTTTTTCACTAACTTAGCCATGATTCTAATCCCCTATCCTTTCTAATACGCGTAATTTCGCGGAATGTGAACGATTGTTTTCCGCAAGCTCCTCCTCGCCTGGCAAAATCGGCTTGCGGCTGACCAGACGGAAGTCCGGCTGCCGGATCTGACTTGGCAGCAAGGGAATCCGCGGGTCGGTTTTTTCAACGCTGGACGCCTGACGGAAGGTTTCCTTCACGATCCTGTCCTCCAGCGAATGAAAGGTGATGACGGCGATCCGGCCGCCCGGTTTGACTAACGACATCGCCGCCCGCAGGCCGGTTTCCAGCGAGTCCAGTTCGCCGTTGACGGCGATCCGCAAGCCTGAAACGTCTGCTTGGCCGGATGTCCCTTCTTATTGAGCACTTTCGCCGGCAGCGCCTTTTTGATCACGTCGACCAACTCGAAAGTCGTGTCGATCGGATGCAGGGCACGGGCCCGCACGATCTGCCGGGCGATCGGACGGGAATAGCTTTCCTCGCCGTATTTCCACAGCAGCGCGCTCAGTTCTTTTTCATCAAGTTCGTTGACCAGATTCCAGGCCGAGCGCGGCTGACTCTGATC
>ERZ773185.1356-NODE-1356-length-18523-cov-3.599361_pt1 | contig 18523 bp, 15 predicted proteins | sample MGYA00580531_ERZ773185 | MGnify/ENA primary metagenome ERZ773185 (study PRJEB29015, sample SAMEA2737799) | human gut metagenome | biome: human gut; feature: human-associated habitat; material: faeces | place: China | collected 2012 ...
ATGCACGTCGAAGCAGTAACTGCAGGTCGTGAGACTGCAGCGAATCATCTAGCATACACGCTTTTGTGTATGTTCTTAGTAGCAGGCAAATGGTATGGAAGATAAGAAAACAAAAGGATTCTTAAAAGAATTCCAGAAAGAAGGTCCAGATTCTGTTTCAAACAAAGAAAGAAACAAAGAAAAGTACATGGATCGCAAGGAAGAAAACCGACTAGCCAAGAAGGGTTTGTTCGGGCATAGAGAAAAGATGGATAGAAGAGATGATATCGCTCCGCTAAAACCGGCAGTGCCAAAAGGAAATGGCCGTGATAAATTAAACACTCATCCTGCAGATGAGCTTTCTGCTGCTGATCCAAGCCGACGCGATAAAGAAAAGCTTATGGCTGATAAAGGGGTTTTAAAGCCAGAGGACGGCTTAGTTCAGGTGGATGAGTTAATATACTCGAAAGAGCTGAAAAAAGCTCCTAGAGTGGAAAAAACGCCCACTAGGAGCAATACGATAAATCAGATCCACAATGGAAAAGTACAGATCAGCTTAAAAGCTGCAATTAAAGAGCGTACGAACCCCGTACAGGTAAATGCGAAACAAATGGAAGATGATGCAGTCCGCCAGCAAGAAACCGGAAACCGCATGAATGAAGAAGTCCAAAGAGCTTCAGATGAAGCAGACCGCATTCGAGAGGAACAGGAACTAGAGCAAATCCATAAGGAGGAATCAGCTGCTCAAATGCGTGCAGCAGAAGCTTTAGCTACTGGGGCCATTACGCTTGGAGTTATTGATGCACTGGATAAACTTGGGAAAGATGAACCAGGTAAAAAGGCTATCGAAGCAGAAAAAACAGGACTTTTCGGCAGACTTGCTGGATTGTTCAGAGGAGGAAAAGCAGAAGAGGAAGAAATTATTGAAGATGGACTGTCAGGAACGAAAAGCAAAGCACTCGCAGCACCACAGCCTGACGCTCCAGCTAAAGTAGCTGGGAAAACTCCAACAGTTCCAGGAAGGGAAGAACTTTCGGCAACAATGGAAAAATTTCTCGCAAAAAGCGAGGCAAGACATTCCCTCTCAGCCCCAACAGGACCTGGAAAACCAAAGAGAGAAAAAGGGAAAGACAAGGGCGGCAGTTCGTTAATGCCGCAAAGGTAAAACTAAAGAAAGAAGGAACTGAATATGATCAAATCATTTATCCTTGATACAAACGTAATCGCACATTCGGAAAGAGGAGACGCAATTTTCGGATTCGACGATAATAATGTTATCATTACCGGAACAACTATGCAGGAACTCGATAGAAAGAAGACAGACCCAGATATCGGATATAACGTCCGCGGAGCTATTCATGTTCTTGATGAACTGCGTGAAAAAGGAGATCTAACAAAAGGGGTTAAAATTGGGAAAGGAGAGTTAAAAATCATTCCAAATGGGATTGATGCCGAAAACCTTCCTAAAGGATTTAGCCTTGACAATCCAGATAACCGAATTATTTCAACATCTATCTGGCTTGCAAAACGTTTTCCAAGATCTCACTTTGTACTTGTAACAAATGACGTATCTATGCGTGTTAATGCTGATGTTGCTTTCCGCCGCGCTGAGGTGGATATCAAAATTCAGGAATATAAAAACGATCACGTAAAGTTGAATGATGATTACAAAGGGTATGAAATTTTTGAAAATGTAGAAGCTGAAATTATGAACGAGCTTTTTTCAAATGATGAAGTAGAAATCCCGGAGGTGTGCAATAGCCTTTTGGAAAAAGAATTTGCAATCTTAAAAAACGAAGCTTCATCTGTATTAGCTATCCGTGAAGGGAATTATCTTGTACGTGTGAAAGACCAAAGATGCTACGGTTTAAAAAAGACTTACAATGCAGCGCAAGCTATGGCTTTATATGCACTTCTCGCTCCTGTAAGTGAAATTCCGCTTGTCATTTTAAAAGGCCCAGCCGGGACAGGAAAAACTCTTCTTGCTATGGCGGCAGGACTAGATGGGGTGAGAAAAACAAATAGCTACGATACGCTTTTAATTGGTCGTTCAAATGTTACGCAAAGAACAGAGGAAAAGTTGGGGGCGCTCCCAGGAACTCTCGAAGAAAAGTTAGACCCGATTATTGCTCCGTTTAAAGATGCATTTGCAAGACTTCTTAAGAATGAGTCTAAAGAGTTAAAAAAAGACTCTGCCGAAAAGACCGCGGTTAAGAGAAAAGTAGAAGAACTTATGATATCTTCTGTTGAAATTTGTCCGATTTCTTATATTCGTGGACGAAGCATCCCAGGTACTTTTATGTGTTTAGATGAAGCGCAAAACACATCTCCATTAGCAATTCGAGATATCATGTCTCGTGCGGGAGATGACACGAAAGTTGTTATTCTTGGGGACACATCTCAGATTGATAATCCAACACTAGATGAAAGAAGCTGCGGGCTTACCGCAGCATGGACGGATATGAGGGGATATGCGGCGGAAATTCGCTTTGAAAGCAACGAATGCGTACGTTCATCACTCGCTCAAGAAGTCATTAAGCGTATGAAAGTCAGTAAGAAATAGCATTAGAATACAATTTAAGCCAAATAAATGAGGTGGTTACCTTGACTAACCATCTCGTTTTGACTATAATGTAGGTAGAAAAAGATAACCGACAAGGAGGAAACATTTATGTTTGAATTCAATATTCCAAAAACAGAAAAAGAAACTTGTACCACATTCCCTTCGTTCATGCTTAACAAAGTAGAACCTTGGCTTAAACGAAATCATGTCGAGTATAAAGTATATACAGGAGAAGAGATCCCGGATGAAATGCCTCATTCTTATGAGTTTAAGGGGCATAAAAGTCGTAGAGGAGTAGCCTGCGTCGTTGCGAAGCTTGATAGTGAAGCATTCCATGCAGCAGTAGAAGATTTGCTCGAAATCGACCCTGAGGATATCTAATCTCCGGAAAGGAGATAATTTATTATGGCAAAAGGACTAAACCATTATTCCCTAAATCAAATGTACGAAATGGAATATAAAGAATTAGTACAGGCGATAGAGACAACCCTGTTTGATGCCTGGGACTCCAAAGAGTCTTACGAATACCTTCTTAGTAACGGGGAGGGGCATTCCTGTATCCATAGCGGAAAATCAGAAGAAGAACTAGCTAGAAGATTGATAAACACAAAATCGATATCTGGGGCAAGTTGCTTTGAGACTCCGGAAGATGCCCAGGATAAAATCGTATGCGCATTGCTTGAAAAGAAAAATGAGATTGCGAAATGGCTGCAGAAGGATTGGCGAGAAACATCAGCGGAAGATTACAGAAGAATGAGCTTCTCCGTCGATATGAGGAATTCAGATCCGGCTGGATACGGTTTTGATGAGCACTTCAGAGAAAAGACTACAGGGGCTGTACGTGTCGTTCTTGAAAGAGATAAGCCTTTATCTCACGCTTTTTCAAAAGGATGTCCATGCGGCTTTTATATCGTAACTGCATATCCAGATCTTAATCATCCGTCAGCCCAGTTCACAGGGAGACAATTTTCTGCAGAAGAGCTGGCCAATGATATATCCGGATCGGAAAACCCTTTAAAGAAAACAGAAACGTATTTTCGAGAAAGGGGGCCAGAACGCGGGCTTGAAACCTTTGTCCGTTTTGTGCCAGCCGACGATGCTCACCCTGACAGCTTGAAAATCAAGACAAGATGCGATAATTATGATATCTGCGGCTACATGGCTTGTGGAAAAATGCATATGAAGCTGATTCAGGATAATAAGGCAACAAAACTCAATGAGTTTGAGCTTGCAACAAGATATCCGAAAGTTGCACAATATCTAACGCAGATAAGGAACGTGTACCGAAAGTTCTCAAGAGGCGAAAAGCTGGAAGTATCTTCACCGCTGAAAGATCAGACAAAGAAAGCATTTGAGTATGATAAATAATCACCAGACCAGTTGTTAGAGACAGCTGGTCTTTTATATTGTATCCGTGTAATAATACGTATACTTTTATTGCTGATATGACGGTAAAATATACGTGTATTCTGCGCTATCACGTATTGAGTATTTACAAGGCGCAGAAAAAAGTCATTTTTCCCTGTCTCTATCTGACGCGGTTTCAATAAATTTTATATCCTATTTTTGCGGCATTTTCCCGGATTCAAACCAAATGGTACACTCGTTTTGTTAAGCGGTCCATAATTCCCTAAGATCTTTAAAGCCTAAAAGTTCTCACAGGTTTCATATCAAATCCTGTGCTCTTAAGCGGTACTTACGCCTATCAAGGCCCTAAATAACTCCATTAGCCCATTAGCAGTAGTAGCTAAGCCTAGCTAAAACAAAGAAGAAGCAAAGAAAATACCACGCGCCCGTCTTCTTCCGCTACCAGCCAGTTCAAAAACATCTATCAGCTACATTCAGCCTGTTGCTGCACCTGCCAGTCCAAAAGCCCTAAAAATACTTCTTTTGCGCTAATGTGTATAATACGCATCTGTCGCCTCAGCCTCATAACTCTCTATAGGCTGCGTCTATTTTGTGCCGTAGAACCCTCTGACTGCGGAAGTGGACAGTGGACTGCATATGTAGCCCAAAGAACCAAACCAATAAAAGCAGTATGGTTCACATATAAAGCCCATAATTAAAAAAAGAAAGAAAATACTAAGAAAAGTGGACTGTATATAAAGCCCAAAAAAATTTGAAATGCCTGAACAGAGTGGAACATATATGTAGCCCAAATTACTGATCCGTATGTTTTTCCTGTTGCAGAAGCCCATAATAAAAATTGGTCTGCATATATAGCCCAAATAACAAAATACAGGGGAAGAATAGTGGTCTCTATATAAAGCCCAATATTTTAAATATAATGGTCTGTATATGTAGTCCAACATATAAGTTGGGGCTATATATAAAGCCCAAAAACAGAGAATACACAAATAATGTGGGATATATATATAGCCCAATATTTCGATTAACCCATTGCTTTGGCTAGGCCTGAGTGGATACAAGATGGTCTGTATATGAAGCCCAATATTCTAAACACGATGGGTTATATATGTAGCCCAATGTATCTTATATTACTGTCGTAATCAGAGAAGCCCAGAGCTTAATATGGACTGCATTTGTTGCCCAATATTCTGCCAGCACTAGGATGGTCTACGGTTATCTGCCAAGATAACAGTCACTTAAGAAGCCCATAATAGCAAAATGGGCCAGATATAGAGCCCAACACAAGAAACACAAAAAAAAGAGACCACAGGCAAAAGCCCAGGGTCTGATTGGTTCTGTCTGCAGCGGCAGCAGTCTCGTTTTATTTATTCTTATTTCTAGCTGTTCCATAGAAATGATAGTTGCGGTTGCTCTTAGCCCATTTCTCAATTTCTTCTCTTTCCTTTCTCACGTCAAACCCGTCCAGGTTTGCATACTGTTCTCGGCAGTTGAGATAGTCGAAGAGCATCCATCTTGTTTCTGCCCAGCTTTTTGCGTGAATATTGTCCAGCACGAAAAATCCGATTGCAGAATAAATCCAGGCTAAGACGTATACCCAAAAACTGAGTTGGCCAGAGACAATTATGATCTGCCAAAGCCCATAGAATGGATTATGTCCCCTGAGATTCTCAAGGTAGAATTCGTAGGACCAGGCGTTTAAAATATGCGCATTGCCTGCGGCACATCGGATATTGTGAATTGACAGAAATACCATAAGCACAAAAGCAAGCACATAAGTCAGTACGAACCATTCCAGAAAATTGCGCTTCAGTGATTCTCGACACGTACGAATAAACTCGTAGGCTTTTTGTTTCTTCTCTTCTTTGCTGATTACGGCATCTGTTCTTTCCAGGATTTCTAATACGGTCTTTTTCTCTCCTGGATCAAGCTGATTTAATATTTCTCGGTACTCTTTTTTTAATTTCATAATATTTTCCTTCTTTCTTTTTCTTTATGTTTTCTAACATATCAAGTAGACAATTCGCTGCTAAAAACTTTTTTCGTTTTTCCTTTTATATTTTTTATATGTCAGATTTAGAATCAAGCCTTGTTTTTTCATACAGCATATTTTAAAATTTGTCGACTGTCTTCGTTTTTTTAAATATATCACCTATATTTTTTTGAAGGATATTAAAAATGAGCAGAATATCTGACATATATAATTATGGAGCACGCAAGCAGAAGCGTGTACCCAACAAAATTATTAATTGAAAGGAGAGGCAGAAGAACTGCTAGATAAAGATATGAAAAATAAACGAATTCGATTTGCAGCCCCAATACTTGCTGTCAGTATGGCGTTTTCTGCTCCGATCGCAGTTTACGCGTCGCAGGAAGATGTAGCCGCAGTTGTATCAGCAATTGACAACCTCCCAGCGGTTGAAGACCTTAACGCATCTTATGCGGATATGGTTAAAAACGTGTGGGATGCCTACAGCAATCTTACTACAGCAGAAAAGATTACGGTATCCAATTCTGAAAAGCTGATCAAGGAATACGACAAGCTTGTTAACACGGGAGTGCTGAAAGATGAAAAGAGAGAAGAAGAGTCAGCTCAAAAGGACTTGGATGAACAAAGAGCAGGCACTCAGATTTCCGGGACGGAAGAATCCCAGGTAACTGATTATACGTTTGATTACGATCCGAAAAAGCCAATATCAGTTGTTGTCCGTTACACAACAGATGCGGACGGCGACGGGAAAGGGGATGTCCCTGGACGTATTACACTAACATCTCCTCATGCAGACACATACCCAGTCACCAATACGAATACAAAGCTTAGCGACGACGGTCTCACAGTTGGTCTGAGCTGGGAAAACAATTTTGTCCAAATGGATTTTGCAAAAGCAACGGAAGGCAAATGGACTATTTCCACTTCTATCCCGTGTACATTCACTGCAATTGATTATGCAGGAGCAAAACAGGATATCTCTTATGACGGAGAACAGGCAGAAAAGAAAAAAGACACATCAAAGAAAGACACGAAGAAAACTGCCGAAACCCCTAAACCGGAGAAGAAAAGCAGCATCTTTCTCCCAGCGGTTTTAATATTTATAGTCGCTGGTCTTATCGGAGGTCTTATTGCTTTCTATAAGAAATTCTGGCCGAAGTCTAGTGGCAATCCAAAGAATCCAGCAATGGACGCAAAAGAAAGAAAAGCAGCCGAAGAAGAAGATATATACGAGACAGAAGAACCACGTCCAATGTCTGACGAAGAAATCATCGCCCAGATGAGAGCTGAATACAAAGAGTCTGTAGCAAGACAAAGACAAATGGAAGAAGCAGATGAAGAGCTATCAAGAAACGCAACAGTAGAAGAAGATGACGATTATACAGACCTGGATGAAGTAACTCAGGAAGATTTCGACAATGACGAGACAATTGAAGAGTACACAGAGGGCGACACGGGTCTTCTTTCACAGAAAGACAATCCGGCAAGCAGAAAAAGCGGCAACAGCTTCTTTGATGATGACGATGATGACTTCTAAATACACGCATAAAAAATGCTGTATGTAGAAATAAAAAACTAGTTGATTTCTGACATATATACGTCGAGAGCAGTAGATGTCCAATCCCTGTTCCCGGCGTATTTTTTAAAAACAAGGAGGAGCAACATGGAAAACAAAAGGATACAAAAGACAACTTATTCCAGGTCGGACCTTTTGAAGCTAGAGCCGCTAAAACTTCACGAATACCTTACAGACAATTTTACAATCACTATCCCAGATAGGTTGGATTCTGTAGAAGAAGTCAGTAGAACGGCGGAATTAATTTCAAGAGCAACAGCATACTACTCATTTTTAGAAAGCATGAGGGTAGAGGCAAATCTTAAAAAAACAATCTACAAGGATTCTGCTGCAATCACAGACGATCCCGATTTAAAGAAAACCTATCAAAAAGAATCTGCAAATATGTTAAAGCGCGAACAGATTTTTGAATCTATGGTTAAGATTACGGACAGGACCTACCAGGGTATCTCCAGGATGATAACTATTAAGCAGCAGGTAAATAAAGAAATTGAGATGTCTGGAAAGGTGTAGGAAGACTGCACATGCCGGCCTGTCAAAAAAGAATTTCTGACATATTATTAATGGCGGGCATAATTCGGACGACAACCTACAGAGCCTTAAAACAAGAAAGCCCCTTCTTTAGGCGTAGGGATGTCATTAAAGTGTGTTATGCCTAGCCCTCTGTTCTAAATTGACGGCTAAGCGGTTCCGATAGGTAGAAACAGCGTCGCCATACGCGCTTAATAAAAATGGACACCCGCTTATTTAAAAACAAACAAAAACTATTTAAATGAAAGGAGGAAGGCGGATGGCTCTTCTTGCGACTAGAGTTATGAGTCTCCGTCAAGCAATTCAATGAAAAACATTATAAAAGCACCGCAGTTGTTTTGTGCGGGCGTAAAAAAAGAGTGGAATAAGATCAAATGGCCTACAAAAGCAACAATCGCAAGACAGGCTTTTATTGTAATCATCATTTCAGCAATGATTGTTGTAACGATTGCTCTTGTTGACGCAGGAGCGCTCAGAATCATTAGCCACTTCTTCTAGGAGGGCAAGACGATTCTTTACACGATTTTTAGGAACGGCGCTTAGGAAAGTCTCCTGGGTCCCGTTCTGTTTTTTAGGAGGAAAACTATGAATAACAGACAACTCAAAAAATTCGAAAACGTTACGCGTATCATGAAATCTGAACTCGCGTACTCCAGCTGGATGACTATGTGCATCTACGCAACATACGCAGCATGGCTTTTGATTATTGCCACCTGCCTGCTAGAGACCATCATCACGCCAAAGCCTCTGTCGCTTTTGGCTTTCGATCTGGCAATGTTAGCCGGATTCATCCTGCTGATATACGGCTGTAAGGAATACAAATCCATGTATCGCCCAGCGATGTCTGTCCTCATCGCCAGCGAAATAGATTACGACTTAGCTGAAAATGCTGTGCTCCTGGAAACTAATTTTCCAGTAGCTGTCACTAAGGAAAATGTCTATATCAACTTCCGATGCAACTTGACAAAAATCGAACGTAGCAATATAGCTTCTGCAGCTGTTGTAAGTGACTATACGAAACGTCATGTACATGAGTCCCTGTCTGTACAGATCACGACAAAAGACAACCGCATTTTTGTGATTCCAATTTTAACGCGCAACAGGGCGTACCTCATCGACGAAGCTGTGAAAGCAATCAACTCTTGAGTGCAATCTTCAAAAAACGAAATACCTATCATTTACAACGAGGCCTCCATAAAGCAGGGTCTCGTTTTTTTCTTTCATGAAGGTAAAGTGTCTGCAGCCTGTTTCTTGAGTATAGCCTCCACAGAAACGAAGCCATCGTTTTTTTGCCCCTGGTGAAGGCTGGAACCGCTGTGAACTTATAAGTCCTGGTAAAAGAACCAGAAGCTTCCATTTTATTCCCGCTTTGGACGCGTGATGCTAGGAACAAATAAAACAAGCATAAGCTCTTATTTTGCGCACAATAAGTACGGACCCTGTTTTGAACTATGTCAGAACAAAACTGATATCCGAAATAGCGAAAAGCATGTTAGGCTTTTTTCGCTCCAGCGGCAAGTAAAAGCAAGTTTCTACGGGTTAATCTGCAAAAATCCGCGTCTGAAAGAACAGCTTCCCCTTTAAAATATTTTAATATAGTTTTAAATAATCTTTTACGAAGCCGGGAGCCCTTGCTACAAGCGGGGTGTGAGAGTTTTTCCATAGAATAAAGGGAGATTTCCATAGAATAAAGGGAGCATTTCCATAGAATAAAGGGAATATTTCCATAGAAAAAAGGGATTGATTTCCATAGAATAAAGGGAGCAGATAATGAAAAAAGACTTTTTTTTGCAAAAGACACAGAATTTTTCCAGTTGAAAGCCAGTATAAGAGAATTCAATAGAATAAAGGGATATCTTTTCCATAAAATAAGCATAATAAAGATTTTAAAAAATAGCTGTATGAGAAAAATGAGCATTACAAGATTTCTGACATATATATAGCGAAAGGAAAAGAAAAAATACATGGAGTGAAAAAATTTCTGACATATTAAAGTAGTGAGAGGCAACGCTTAATGACGTGGAAGGGAAATAGACATGCAAATGGAAAAGAAGAACGACCTTGTAAAATACAACAACATAATGAATCAAATTGCGTTTACAAAATTTACAACGACAGATTATAACTTCTTGATGATGCTATGCAGCAAGTTGCGTAATCAGGAAACAAATAAAATGGTTTTTAGTTTTAAAGAAATAAAGGAACTTGTAAATTACAGGTCAAACCATACAGCAGAACATTTTGCCATGGAACTTAAACGCATGAATCAGAAAATGATGAATATATCATCAACTATTGAAACAGAAAATGAAATTCTTATGTTCGTCCTTTTCCCAACATTTACAGTCAACAAAAAAGAGCAGACCCTCACCGTAGCTGTTAATGAAAGCTTCAAATTCATACTTAACGAGTTAACCAAAGAGTTCACAGAATTTGATTTAAGAAGCTTTACGTTGTTAGAGTCAAAGTACTCCAAGACGTTGTACCGCAAATTAAAGCAGTTTAAATTTAGTGGCTTCTACAAAGTTAAAGTTGACGAATTAAGACGAATTATGGATGTCCCAAAAAGCTATTCCAATAACACTTTTTTAAATTACGCTATCAACCCCGCGTTAAAGGAACTTAAGGAATACATTCCAAATCTTAGAATGGAAATCATTCGCGAGAAAAAAAGAGGGGCCCCAATTTCTGGGTTTGTTTTCAAATTTGACAAACAAGAACAAAAAGATAAGCCAGACATTCGAACAGTGGATGAACCTGGTATTATCGATGCAGAAGTTGTAGAAGCTGAAATCAAAGTTGAAGAAAAGAAAGAAGAAATAAAATCACAAACCTATAACGAAATGGACGAATATCTTCGTAAATTAGCCAGATAGAAGAGGTAAGTAAAAAAGTCCTGAAAAGAGGAGATAATTATGTTTAATAAGCCAGAGATAGAAAAAAGAAAAGCAATTCTAACAATCGGCGATACAGAATACTGCAGCATCGACATTAAGGGGAGCAGAACATTGACAAATGCCTGTATCAAATTACAAGACTGCATGAATAAAATTGCGCAGTGGAAAAAGCCAACTCTGCAGCTATTCTTCCCTAGTGGAGATGGGGTCTGCGGTCTCGTAACCGCAGAGGATATGCTGTTTGTCGTTTACATGGAAAACGAAGAGCAGAAAATAAAGAAGCTGGGTGGCACGGTGTTCGGGCTATCAGAGAACGCAGAGATGGAGGAACTGTTATTTATTCTAGCGAAACAGCTGATTCGAAACGTAAGAAACGACCCAGATTCCTGGGTAGATAGCATGCTCGTTTCAAACAGTTCGTATCCTGAAGAAAAGCTGGAAGAAAAAAAGAAAAGCTTCAAGCGAGCAATGCTTAGAGTATTGGATACCTTAGAGGAAACAGAAATTGAAGCAGAAAAGCAGTACGGAATTCCTGAATTCTTAAAAGGGCTGCTTATCTAAATCGCAGATTGCAGTACTGATCAAAAGCACCTATTTTTCGTAGGTGCTTTTATCATACATTAAGCAGAATGCCCATTTCCTCAATGTGGGCGGTTCATCTCCGAAAAAATCCCCGTATCCTTGACAAAATGCACTCAATGAGTATACAATAATACTAAAGAAAATAAACAAATCCGCAAATTGTAATATGCGATAACTTACAAATATTGCACAGGCGAAGGAGAAAAAATATGAAAATTAACAAAAATACAACGAACACGGTTTCAGCAATAAGAGATAGTTTAGAAACAGACATATCAGGAAACAACGCACATGGATGCTGGTATGTAATCGTAAAAAAAATACCAGTCGGTTTTTTAAATGAGGCCGACGATTCACAGGAAGCGTTCAGCGATGAACAGATTCTAAAAGCAATTGAGATAATGAATAAATCTAAAAAGAATTATTACCCTCTTAACGCAACGCAGTCTTTATGCATGATCAGGGTCAATGAAAATAAAGAGTCCTTATTGGATGCAGTAAAAAGAATGTATGACGAACAGATCCTGGTTATGGAAAGAAAAGCAAAAAAAGAAGGGATTGCGGTCAGTATCCACTGCCATCGTGCGAAGTTATACTTTGGATTAGCTGTGGATCCGGAAGATCTGCTTAAAGCTGAAGTGCGCTTATATGGAATGCAATTTAGCTTATGGATTCCAAACGTGCGCACATTGAGAAGTATTACCGGGTTAACGCAAGCAGAATTCGGGAACAGATACATGGTCCCAAAGCGTTCTATTCAAAACTGGGAATCTGGAGATAGAGAATCTCCGAAATACGTTCGTTACTTGCTGATGACAAACGTTTTAGCAGATCTAGCTAAAAACTGCTTCACAGAAGAAGAAAATTTCTAGTCTTTGTGTTCGGGATGCTGTATGTAGAAATGAAGAACCAGTTAATTTCCGACATATAAGAAATAGAAAATAAAAAGTATATGAAAAAAGGGGGAACACGACAGTGACTGAAAAGCTGAGAGAAAACTTATCACAGCAGGAAGCGATCAATACAATTGACGGTCCTGTTATTATTGTTAGCTGTCCAGGATCCGGAAAAACAACAACATTGATCCGCCGTATCCACCACATGGTGGAATCGGGGGTAGATCCAAGAACTATTTTAATGGTTACATTTGCGAAAGCTGCGGCTGATGACATGGCCGCTCGTTATAAGAGCATGTATAACGAAAACCCTGGTATTTCTTTTGCAACAATCCATAAGTTCTGCTACCTGGTACTTCTTAAAGAGGGAGTATGCACAAGAGATAGCCTCTTGAATGAAAGAGAGAAAAGAGAGATCATCCGCCAGAAGTTGCAGAATTACGCAGATATCAACGATATTCAGGAAATGATTACTTCCGTAATTACCGAATTGTCCGTAGTAAAGAATAATTACGTAGACCTTGAAACCTATACTCCGCAAAGCTGCGACAGAAGAGTTTTTATATCTGTTTACAAAGGGTATGAGCAGGAAAAGAGTGAAATGGGTAAAATCGATTTTGATGATATGCTGCTTCAATGCCTGCAGCTTTTTAAAGAAAGAGAATGGACGCTAAACAAATACAAAAGACAGTTCAAGTACATCCAGTGTGATGAGTATCAGGATACAAACTGTATTCAAAGAGATATTCTGTATTTATTAGCTGGAGATACAGCAAATCTTTGTGTCGTAGGAGATGATGACCAGTCTATCTACCGTTTCCGAGGAGCCGATTCCTCTATCATGATGGGATTTATGAAGGATTTCGATGGTCACAGCCCGAAAAAAATCGTAATGGACAGAAATTATCGTTCAGCTCAGAAGATTATCGATGTCTCAGGATTATTGATTGAAGACAATAAAACACGATTTGAAAAGAAATTCATTTCTAACCGAGGAGAAGTTGATGGAATTCAGGGCGATTTCAAATACGTTAGCTACCCATCCAAGAGCGATGAAGTAGAAAGCGTAGTAAAGGAAATCAAAAGACTTCATGAGGGAGGAATGCCATACAAAGATATGGCTATCCTGTTCCGTAACAACAAGCAGGCGGCCATCCCGGCACAGATTCTTTCAAGAGAAAAGATCCCGTTCAATTCTTCGGAGCGCATCAAGACTTTATATGATGAGTGGATGTTTGAAGACATCAAGGCGTACGTAAACCTTTCCATGGGCAGAGATATCCGCAAAAATCTATTACATGTATTGAATAGACCAAACAGGTACCTTAAGACTGCCGCGTTTATCGATAGAACCTCAGAAACGGGAGTTGTTGAATATAACACCACATCGATGTTAAAGGCAATTTCGTACTTAGAAAGCAGACAGGACTGGCAGTATGACGCAGCCAGGGAATCGATCTTCAACTGGCTAAATGCATTTGGACCAGGGAAAGTTACTATGGACACCCCAACTGCAGTACTTTTCGAAAAGCTGGTTGGGCGTGGAGGGATCAAATACAACAAGCATATTAAGCAGACGGCGAAGTTTAGCAACCAGAATGAACAGGACAGCATGGAGGATTTTAATGAATTAAAGAATGATGCATTGAAATATAAGACCGTCGGAGAATGGTTCCGTCATGCGGCATATGTTAGCCGTATGGTTCGAGAAGAAAGCAGAAAAAAAGAAAAACAGGATTGTGTAGACCTTTCCACTATGCACCGTTCAAAGGGTCAGGAATGGAAAGCTGTATTCCTAATCGGTGTAAACGATGGCGTAGTTCCAAGTAAGAACGCGATTACGCGCGAAGACCTGGAGGAAGAGCGCCGCGTACTTTACGTAGGAATGACCAGAGCAAAAGATAATCTGCAGGTCAGCTACTATGGGAAAGAGTCGCCATTCATGAAGAAAACAATGGCCAAGCTTAAAGAAAAGTACGAGCCAACTGTGAAAAAGAAATTAGCTGGTTCTCCGGTTATGCATGACAAGCTGGGAAAAGGTAAAATTGTTAGTTATACAGCAGACAAGGTAACAATCCGCATGGACAACGGAAGCCTTAAAAAATTCAAGTTTCCAGAAAGCTTCCAAAAAGGACATCTAAAGTATATCTAAGTAAGGAGTAACAATATGGCAAATATTATTGATTTATTCGGAACAGAAGATAAAAGAACAAAAAGCAATGCAGAAAAAGCAAAAATGTTTACAGAGAACATTATCAGAAGCAAGAAATCTGATCTTGAAATGAAGAGCGAAATGATAAACACTTCTCTCGAGATGTATGAAGAAGCACTTGAAGCCGATGGCGTAAGAAGCGGAAAGCTCATGGTCACAAATCTTAACGAATTTATAGCAATGCCGGTAATGCTTGTTCTTGCTGAACTTTCAGACGGACCGTTTGTCCTGTTAAAAGAAAAGATTGGAAATGACATTTACCTGTTAGGCATTAATGCGGAGTTTGGAGCTCTTCGCGAACTTCCAAAAGAAATATTCCCAAATGGAACAGGAATGATTGCGAAGACGTCCTTGTCTCCATTTGCATTAAAAATTAGCAGCAATGAGGTTTTAGAATATGCTGGAGACGATGGATGGGTAGAATCCGACTTTGAAGCAGACGATTTCCTGGAAAGCAAAAAAGAAAACAAAGTAAGTGAAATGCAGCAGGAAATATTCAATAGAAACGATGCATCCTCTGAGCTTTTAAGACTGATCACAGAAGATGGACAGGTAGAAATTGACGATGAAGCATGTAATGAATATCTGGATCGTTACGCGCAACTGATCAATCTGGCAAATGAGACGAGCGGACATACAACTGTTGTAATAAATGGGCAAAGACAGGTTGCATTGATTCCGATAGACAAGAATCACTCTGGATTGTTAATTATGTTTAAAGATGGATGGTTCTGCATCGATCAATATATAGACGGAAGCGAAGCGTCATATCTATCAGGGGTTGAGGATGCTGATGGTTATATCAGGACAGTTGCAAAAACGAAAGACATCTGCGTAGTAAAGAAGCTGATTAAGCAGCATGAAGATGCAAGACGTGGTATTTATTCCGCAGTTACAATTCCCTTATCTCTTGAAAAGCTGATCTGCATCAAAAGAAACAGCGTAGATGAAATGCTTGAATCTATCAAAAAAGAAGTTGCAGCCTGCGACGGTCTTTCGAAACAGGAATTCGACAATATTAAGGCATTTATCAATTATCTTTTTAAACTAAAACAAGGTGAATTGTAAAAGCTGTGTGTAAAAATAGAACAAGCGCAAATTCTGACATATATAGTGTGTCAAAAACAGATTCTAATTAAGGGGGATATAAAAAATGGCGAGAAAATGTTGTATTTGTGGTAAAGATGAACACCATGTTGATCTTCTTTTCAAAGGAAAGGATGATACGTACATCTGCGATGCCTGCATCGATCGATGTACAGAAGCTTTAGAAAGAACACGCGCAGATGGCAGAGCAAACCTGGCAAAGACTATCATAAAAAGTGGTAAGCTTATGACCCCAGCTCAGATCAAAGCTCGTCTGGATGAGTATATTATTGGGCAGGATGACGCAAAGAAGACAATCTCAGTTGCTGTTTATAATCACTATAAAAGAGTAAATGGCTCAGGAACAAGGATTTCTGTAAAGGGGCTTTCAGATAACACGAAGGTTCAAAAGAGCAATGTGCTTCTTATCGGACCTACCGGTTCCGGAAAAACGCTGATTGCTCAGACAATCGCAAAGACGCTGGATGTGCCATTTGCAATTGCGGATGCAACATCTCTTACAGAAGCAGGATACGTTGGAGACGATGTGGAATCCATTCTGTTTAAGTTGATTCAGGCTGCCGATGGCGACGTAGAAAAAGCAGAAAAAGGCATTGTCTACATTGATGAGATCGACAAAATCAGCGTCTCAGGCAAAAATCGCTCTATTACGAAAGATGTATCTGGAGAAGGCGTGCAAAACGCATTACTTAAGATTATCGAAGGTACCGTTTCCGAGGTACCTAAGCATCCAGGTAAAAGATCTCCTTTTGAAGAATGCTATCGGATCAATACAGAGAATATCCTTTTCATCTGCGGCGGGGCATTCCGAGGAATCGAGGAAATAATCCATGAACGTACAGATAATAAGACATCTATTGGATTTGGCGCTGTTGTAGACAACAAGGCCAGAAAAGAGAGAGAATGCATTGCAGAAGTAACTACGAAAGATCTCAGAGAATATGGGATGACAGGTGAATTCCTTGGCCGTATGCCAATTATTGCAACGTTAGAAAAGCTTGATGAAAAAGCACTGGTCAGCATTCTTACAGAACCGAAAGATGCACTGATTGATCAGTACAGATATCTTATGGCGATAGATGGCATTGAGCTTAAGTTTGAAAAAGGAGCTCTTGAAGCAATTGCAGAAGAGGCTGTCAGCAATGAAACTGGAGCCAGAGGGCTTCGTACAATTCTGGAACGAATCATGAGAGACCCAATGTATGAGATTCCTTCAAATGATTCCGTCATAAGCTGTACGATTACCAAGAAATGCGTGACTGATGGAGCAAAGCCTAAAATCAGCAGCACTGCATTTAAAGAGCCTGCAGCTGTGTAAAACTAAAAAACGCCGAGAATTCTCCCACCTCGATAGGCAGGGAGTTTCTCGCCAATAAGTGTTAAAAAAATAGTGAAAAAGATAAATAAGGAAAGGCGGTTAGAGGCGGTTCATCCCGCAGGCAAGCCTGTGGGTTTCCCGCCAAAATTTTATGAGTAAGGCAGATGAAATCTTTATTAATATGTGTAAACAGGTCTTAGAATCTGGATACGACACAAAAGGAGAAAAGGTAAGGCCGAAATGGCCAGATGGCACTAGCGCCTATACAATCAAGAAGTTCGGCGTTGTCAATACCTATGATTTAAGTGAGGAGTTCCCGGCGATTACAGAATCTTAAAACAAGAAAGCCCACCTCTTCAGGGGTGGGATGAATTGTAGAGCTGACGTATGTCGGCTCTTTTTTATACAAAGTAGATGTAAAATATTGACACATCTACGTTTTCATGCTATAATGCTTTCATGGAAAATAAATACAATCAAACAAAGACAACTGTATCATTATTGAATTATCACTTTGTATTTTGTCCAAGATATCGCAGAAAGATCTTTCTGATAGACGGGGTTGAAGCAAGGTTTAAGGAACTGGCATCGCAGATATGCAGCAAGCATGAAATTGAAATTCTTGCCATGGAATGCCATAAAGACCATGTCTATATGTTCCTAAGCTGTCAGCCGACACAGAGTCCTTCTGACGTAATGAACTGGATCAAAGGAGGCAGTTCCAAGATATTAAGAGACGAATGTAAAAAATTAAGTGCCATGCCCGGGCTCTGGACGAAAAATTATCTTGTGTCCACAGCCGGTAGCATAAGCGACGAAACAATTAAGCAGTATGTGAAGTCACAGAAAAACAGACCATAAAGGAGAAGCCATATGCATACCCTGCAGCTACCACTAAAAACAACTTCATACGATAATCATCAGATAGTGCGCAGGTTTCATGCGGTATCTCACATTCATAATGTAACTGTAAAACACGCGATAAAGCTGATGAATCAGCTAAAGCGTGACAAAGCTTACTGTTCTTATTTATCGGAATACGTTTCCATCAAAAAGAAAGAAAAGCTATCATCAACGGATAAGAAACGATTAAAAGCATTGTCAAAATCTATGTCAGATATTCGATTGCCTATCGGCTTATCTGAATACGGGCTGCAGTCTTATACCAAGGTTTGTGCGAAGCAGTATACAAAATTACTGTCGTCACAGCAGGTCCAGAAGGAAGTTACCCGTGTCTGGAGAGGCGTAGAAAAAGTCCTATTCAGTAACGGAAAGAAACTTCATTTTAAAAAATATAGAGACTTTGATACTATAGGTGGTAAAACCAACACAAATGGGGCAAAGTTTGATAAATCATCCATGACTGTAAACTGGCTGGGCTTATGTTTGAAATGCAAGCCCATAAGTAAGAATGATCCCTATAAGACAGAGGCCTTATCGCATGATATCTCTTACTGCGAGATAAAGCGTATGATGTTCAATAATGGCTGGCATTACTATGTAG
>ERZ773185.1362-NODE-1362-length-18400-cov-11.398474_pt1 | contig 18400 bp, 23 predicted proteins | sample MGYA00580531_ERZ773185 | MGnify/ENA primary metagenome ERZ773185 (study PRJEB29015, sample SAMEA2737799) | human gut metagenome | biome: human gut; feature: human-associated habitat; material: faeces | place: China | collected 2012 ...
CCCAACCCCTGTTCGGCCAGCCGTTTTCCTGCACGCTTGCACAAGTCCCCAGCCGGCAGGAGGCGATGGAACAGTTTGAGAATGAGATGCGGCTGACGTGATGAAATGTACGGTATCGTTTACCACTGATTTCCCGTTGAAAAGCAGCTGAGAGGGAGGCGTCTCTTATGGAATTAAGACTCACGGAGCAGGAGGCTCTGGCACTGTATCGAATCATTCTGCGGTGGGATGAATTGGGCAGCTTGACCACAGAGGATGACGAGGAACGTCAGCTGCTATGGGATCTATCCTGTACGCTGGAAAAAGAACTGGAGCCGGTGGATGATGCCGTGAAACGCAGACTGCTTTGACCGCGTAAGAGCCCACCGGATTGAAGCCTTTGATGTGACGCTGTTTTCTTTGACGCTGACGGATCTTGAACTGTCGGAAAGACGCCGGTATCGCGGGATGATATTGACAAAGGGGAAAATGATGCTATAATATCTGCGAATGGTTCGCAGATTGGAGGGCGGCTGATGTCAGGCTATAATACAAAACAGCGAAGAGCCCTGCTTGCTTTTTTGGGGGAGCACCCGGACGAGCTGCTGACTGCACGCCAGATGGCAGACGCGCTGGCAGAGAAGCAGATCAGTCTCAGTGCAGTGTATCGAAACCTTGCGCAGCTGGAAGCGGAAGAAAAGGTGCGCCGCAGCGCCAAAAGCGGGTCGCACGAAGCGTTTTATCAGTATCTTGACGCCAAGGGCTGCAAGGGCGCGCTGCACATGAGCTGTGTGAAGTGCGGCAAAACCTTTCACATGGCCGACAGCAACGCCGCCCTGTTTGCAAAGCACCTGGCGCAGAGCGAGCAATTCACGCTGGACGCAGCCGACACGATCCTCTATGGAACCTGCTCGGACTGCAAGGGAAAATAACAAACAGAAGGGAGGACAGACCATGACAAAGAAGCTTTGTTTTATGACGCGCCTGCTGGCGGCCGTGCTGGCCGTTGTCATGCTGTCCTCTGCAATCTATCTTGCAGTCGAAGCCGATCATGACTGCTCCGGCGACGACTGTGCCATTTGCCGCCAGATCAGCATCTGCGAGAATCTGCTGAAATCTCTGGGGCTTGCCGGTGCTGCCGCAGCGATCTCCGCTGCGTTTACATATACCATGTGCAGGGCGATCCTGCCCTGCACAGAGACGATCGACACGCTGACACTTGTTTCTCTCAAGGTAAAGCTTTCGAATTAAAATAGGACTTTTACAAGGGCGAAGTCTATCCATTTTTGGATAGGCTCTTGCGGTTTTGCCGCTGCCCTTGTATTTTTGCGCCTATTTTTCAAAAATTCGGAGGTTTTATCTATATGATGAAGAAAATTTTTACCATCTTTCTTGCGCTGACCATGGCGGTCGGCCTGCTTGCCGGCTGCGGCAAAAAGAATGCCGCAGAGACGGGCGAGAGCAATTCCACCAAACTGAGCGTCGTCACCACCATTTTCCCCGAATACGACTGGGTCAGAGAAATTCTCGGCGACAAGGCCGAGAGCACCGACCTGACCATGCTGCTGAACAGCGGCGTTGACCTGCACAGCTATCAGCCCACGGCGGATGACATCGTCAAGATTTCCGACTGCGACCTGTTCATCTATGTGGGCGGCGAGTCCGACGGCTGGGTGGACGATGCTCTGAAAAATGCCACCAACAAGAACATGAAGGTCATCAACCTGCTGGATGTCCTTGGCGACAGCGTCAAGACCGAAGAAGTGGTCGAGGGTATGCAGGAAACAGAGCACGCCCATGACCACAGCAAGGAGGTTTCCACCTTTGAAGATCATGAGGTTCAGGACAGAAACCTGTCCGACTGGGCGGGCAGCTGGCAGTCTGCCTACCCCTTTGCGCTGGACGGAACGCTGGACGATGCCTTTGCAGCGATGGCAGAGGAAGGCGAGATGACAGCCGACGAGTATAAGACTTACTATCAGAACGGCTACAAAACGGACATTACCAATATTGACATTGAAGGCGACCACATTGCGTTCACCTATGAGGACGGCAAAAAGGTCGGCTCTGACTACAAGTATATCGGCTATTACATTCAGAACTGGTCTACCGGCACCAAGGCGGCCATGTATCGCTTTGAAGCGGTAGACAGAACCTCCGGCGCACCGATCTACATCGAATTCAACGACCACATGATCGAATCGGCTGCGGCCGAGCATTTCCACATCAGAATGAGCAACGAGAGCTTTGACGCCATCGTTGATCCGGAAAACTCCTGGCCGACCTTCTTCCCCGCTGATATGACCGGTGAGGAGATCTGCGAGCACATGGAGGGGCATGACCACGAGCATGAGGAGGAAGCTGACGAACATGTCTGGCTGTCTTTGAAGAACGCCGAAACGTTGGTAGGTGCGATCTCCGATGCCCTGCAGGAGCTTGACCCCGACAACAAGGATACCTACGCCGCCAACGCCTCCGCCTATATCGAAAAGCTTTCCGCGCTGGACGGCGCGTACCAGTCCGCCGTGGACAGCGCGGCGCGCAAGACCGTTCTGTTCGGCGACCGCTTCCCCTTCCGCTATCTGGTGGATGACTACGGTCTTGGCTACTACGCCGCCTTTGCGGGCTGCTCCGCCGAGAGCGAAGCCAGCTTTGAAACCGTTTCGTTCCTTGCAAAGAAGGTGGACGAGCTGGGACTTCCCTGCGTGCTGACCATCGAGGGCAAGAACCACAAGCTCGCGGAAACCATTGTGCAGAGCACCGCCGGGAAGAACCAGAAGGTGCTGACCATGGATTCCATGCAGTCCACCACCTCTGAGGATGTGGCAAACGGCACAACTTACCTCTCTGCCATGGAGCAGAACCTTTCTGTGCTGAAAGAGGCATTGGGTTAAGGAGGTAGGTCTATGGCTCAGCTCACCTGTCAGAAGCTCTGCATCGGCTACGATGGGAAGCCCGTTCTGCAAGACCTTGATTTTGAGGTCTTTGCGGGCGACTACCTCTGCATCGTGGGAGAAAACGGTTCCGGCAAGAGTACCCTTATGAAAACGATCCTCGGCTTGCAGATGCCCATCAGCGGCAGAATTTTGACGGGCGACGGGCTGAGGAAAAATGAGATCGGCTATCTGCCGCAGCAGACTGTTGTCCAAAAGGATTTCCCGGCATCCGTGAGAGAGATCATTCTCTCCGGATGCCAAGGGCGCTGCGGCAGTCGCCCCTTCTACAGCAAAGAAGAAAAGAAACTGGCGGCGGACGCCATGGAGAAAATGCAGATCACGCCCCTTGCCAAACGCTGCTACCGGACGCTCTCCGGCGGCCAGCAGCAGCGAGTACTGCTCTCCCGCGCCCTGTGCGCCACCCAGAAAATGCTGCTTCTGGATGAACCGGTCTCCGGCCTTGATCCCAAGGTGACAGCGGAAATGTATGCGCTGATCCACCGGCTTAACGATGAAGATGGAATCACCGTTGTGATGATCTCCCATGACCTGAGTGCGGCGCTGCAATATGCCAGCCATATCCTGCACATCGGGGACACGGTGTTTTTCGGCACCAAGGCGGCCTACCTGAACGAGTTCCCCCGGGCATGGCAGAAAGGCGGTGAGGTGAAATGACGGCGATCCTTGAAAAAATCGCGTTCTACTGGACTTATCCCTTTGTCCGCTACGCACTCATAGTCGGCGTGTTGATCGCGCTGTGCTCGTCGCTGCTGGGGGTCACGCTGGTGCTGAAACGGTTTTCCTTCATCGGCGATGGCCTTTCCCATGTAGCCTTCGGCGCCATGTCCATCGCCGCCGTGCTGAAGCTGACGGACGATATGCCCCTGACGCTGGGCGTCACGGTGGTCTGTGCCGTCCTGCTGCTACGCACGGGGCAGAACACGAAGATCAAGGGCGATGCCGCCGTCGCCATGATCTCAGTGGGAGCGCTGGCCATCGGGTATCTGCTGATGAACCTCTTCTCCACCTCGTCCAACCTCTCCGGCGATGTGTGCAGCACGCTGTTCGGCTCCACCTCCATCCTGACGCTGTCAAAAAGCGAGGTCTGGCTGTGTGCGGGACTGTCCGTGGTGGTCGTGGCGGTGTTTCTGCTCTATTATAACAAGATCTTTGCCGTGACCTTTGACGAAGACTTTGCCAAGGCGGTGGGGACAAAGGCAGACCTGTACAATCTGCTGCTCGCCGTCATCGTTGCTGTGGTCATCGTGCTGGCGATGAATCTGGTCGGCTCGCTGCTGATCTCCGCGCTGGTGATCTTCCCGGCGCTGTCCGCCATGCGCCTTTTTCAAAATTTCCGGTCCGTGACGGTCTGCTCGGCCGTGCTGTCAGTGAGCTGCGCGGTGCTGGGCATTCTGGTCTCCATTCTGGCGGGGACGCCGGTGGGTTCCACCATCGTGGCGGCGGATATTCTGGCATTTTTGATTTGTTCGGCTCTTGGCCGAGTGAGAGGAAGCATAGCATGATGAAACGGATTTTTTGTTTGCTGCTGGCCGCCTGTATGATGGCTTCCCTCTGTGCCTGCGGGAAAGGCAGCGAAAACGACGCAGAAACTGACATACCTTCTTCCAATGAAGAAATCTCCGCACCGGCCGAGATCATCCCAACGCTAGATGAGCAGGAAACACCGAACGAGCAGCAAGCCCAGGAGGAACCCGAACAGACACAAACATCTGCCGACGGCGTGGATGTGGATCTGACCGTTCTCAGCAGCACCATGGTCTACTCCGAGGTCTACAATATGCTCTATTTCTACCCGGAGGACTATTACGGAAAAACTGTAAAAATGACCGGCCAATTCAATGTTTACCAGTGGGTAGATGAAAGCGGTGTTGTTGCCGATATGCCGGTAGCCTACGCCTGCATCATTTCAGACGCAACGGCCTGCTGCGCCGAGGGCATGGAGTTTGTGTTGAAGGATGACCTCGCCTACCCGGACGATTACCCGGAGCTGGGGGCGGAGATCACCGTCATCGGTGAATTTCAGCCCTATGAGGAAAACGGGGTGACATGGTACCATCTGGTGAACGCAAGGCTGGCGTGATGCCGTGATATCGCTGCATACATAGTAAGCGTGACGATTTCGGGGAGAAAGGTATTCCGGTGCTGCCTGACTGCAATTTATAAGAGCCGGACAAAGGACGTCATTTATCCCGCTGCAGAAAAATTCTCATGAGGAGAGCAGTGTGTTGAATTTGAGATGACTCCTTAAAGAATAGGCAGACTTAACATAAACTTTATTCCTGTTATGATAACATAATCTATAAATACCCTGCTCTGGACGGAACACTTCTGCAAGGAACCAGACAAGCTGTAAAAACAGAAATGATCAACGATGGAGAATATGAATGACTTTTGAAATTCACAGTGATATCACAAATCAATCTATGACCGTAGCTGCCCGCGCGATGCGCAGGGTGCTGCGGCGAAAGAGAAGCATTATTTGGGCCATCTTCGGCTGGACCGTCTTTTTCATCAACGCTCTGCTGATGATTCCATTCGATGGAGAGCCGTTTGCGCTTGATGTCAGAACGGTGACTTCCCTGCTGGTAGAGGTGATGCTGCTGTCCGTTCTGCTGTTTCAGGATCGATTCAATGGCATAATCGCCCGCAAAAACGCGCTGGCGGGCACAAAGGAATATCATGTCGCATTCGGTGAGGATTCCTATACCGTCGTTACGGCGGCCACCACCGCCACGTTCCGCTATGAGCTGATCGACGCACTGGCTGAGTCGCAGGACTACATCATCTTTCTGATGAAAAAACGCTATGCGCAGCCTCTGGACAAGCGTACTCTTACCGGCGGGACGGTGGAGGAATTCAAGCGATTCCTTGAGGAGAAGACCGGAAAGACGTTCCGGCGTGTGAAATGAACCAATTTTCTATAACGCCCTTTCGCGGGCTGCATCTGATTCTGCTTTTGCTTACGGCAACGGCGGTGCTGCTCATATTCTTGCTGCTGCGCAAAAAACCGGAAGCACGGCGCTCCCGGCTTCTGATCGGCGTTTGCTTTTTTAATCTTGCGCTGTTTGCCGGCTACAAGCTCTCGCTGTCCATGGACGCAGCGTATATCCGTGCGTACTATCCCAATGGCTTCAACATTTTCAATGAGCTGCCGCTGCACCTGTGCAACATCAATCTGTTTCTGATCCCGCTGGGCGTGTGGAAGAGAAACCGCTCGATCATGGGCTTTTCCTTCTTTGTAGCGCCCCTTGGCGCACTGATGGCGCTGCTCTTCCCGGAGCCTCTGTTCTCCGGCTTTTCGCTGTTCCTGCCGCGGATTTTTGGCTACTATGTGACCCACGCAATCCTTGTTGTCTGCGGCCTGAGTCTGGCGACGCTGGGCTTTTACCGCCCCGACCCCAGGGACATCCCGCGGATCCTCAAGACCTTTGGTTTGCTTGCCGTTGGCGCGCACTGTATCAATCTCCTTTTACGCCTCACGCTCTGCCCGGAGGCGAACTACTTCTTCACCTACGGCGCGGAGATCGGCGTGCTCAAGCTGTTTTGGCGCATCATCCCGGCGCCGCTGCTTTACGGACTGCCGGCACCGCTGATCCTTGCAGGCTATATGTACGCGGTCTGTGCGTTGTCCCGCCTGACGCAAAGGGCGGAAGAAGTGTCTTTTTCATAGATTGGATAAGTTCCGCAGCAAAAAACAGGAGGATAAGACTTTGCTGGATAGAAATGTAAGAGGAATCGGAATCGCTCTGTGCTTATTGACTCTCTTTATCTTCCTGTCCGGATGCGGCTCATTGAAGGATGACACTCTTCTGACCGTCAATGCAGTGATCATGGAAGTTGATACAGGAAAGCAAACCATAACGGTAAAAGACGATGCCGATGAAAACACTTTAGGTGAAGAATGTTTGATCGACTGTCCGTCCGTTCCTATGGTCTATTGCGACTTTGCCACGCAGAAGGTTACAAAGATTTCTTTTGAGGATTTACAGGTCAATGATAAGGTTATTATGTGTATCAGGAGCTCGGAAATGGAGAACTTCCGAAGCGGCGGCAACGAGGAGAATACGCTCAAGGTCGAACAATTGCAGTTGTATACGCAAAGACCTGCCGAATGAGCCCCGGCTGTCCAACGCTGCATCGAGGCTTCGAGATCAAGCCAGAGAGCATGAAGTGGGTCAGCCAGCACACCAACGCTAACATAGTCGAAACGGACTTCTTCGGGACCTGCAGCACCTCTTATGCCAATAGCATGGCACTGTGGATAATCTTGTGAGGATGCGCATATGAGCAATCAAAATAGACAGCTATATATCGTAATCAGCCAGACCGGAACACTTTTGTCCCGGATTCTTAAACAAATCACCGGCGCAGAATATAACCACGCCTCCATCAGCCTGTCCAGAGATTTAGAGAGGATGTACTCTTTTGGCCGCAGGCATCCCTATAATCCGTTTTGGGGCGGCTTCGTGATAGAGTCGCCTCGTACCGGTACCTTCAAGCGTTTTTCCGAAACCAAGGTGTTGGTTCTGAGCGTGAGTGTCACAGAAGAACAATACGCAGAGCTCAAAGAAATGCTCGATGTGATGTGGAAGCGGAGGAGGAAATACAGTTACAACTATATTGGCTTATGTCTGGCATACTTCCATGTTGTCTGGAAGCAGGAGGGCTGCTATTATTGCTCAGAGTTTGTCGGAGAGCTTCTCACAAAAAGTCGGGTTGACGGCACGGAACAGCTACGTTCCTCTATTATACAGCCGATGCAGTTCCTTAGAATGCCGCACACACTGCTCTACTGCGGAAAACTACGCGAATATGTGAGCAACACCTGTTCCGAGGGCATATGTGAAGATGCAACGAACCGCACAGTGCATAGGCGACTGCCATAACAGCAGATAAGGGAGCGCGTGGTCGAGTATCTGCAAAGGTGTGGTTTTGATCTGCCGACGTGGCTTCTGCTTTTTGCACTCATAATGGATATTCGTCCTGGATATGTTGACCACAGGGGTTATGTTCCTCATACACAAGCCCTGTGGTCATTGAATATCTTTGTAGGCTTGGGGACGGTCATTTCAACCGTGTGTACCTGCTTTCTTGGCCGGCGACCATGGAGCTGGATCAGATTCCTGTGGAAATACCTGGTCAGATAAGATGGGGTGCCGCGACTTTGGCACTGCTTACTGTGCCCCGGTTCCTTTTTCCATACTGATACGAAGATAAAAAAACAGCGGCACAGAGAGTTTGCTCTGTGCCGCTGTATGCTTTATGCATTGTATAAAAACCTTACATGCTATCTGATCTTTTGCCCTGTCTAAGTGAACGGCAGACGACATACCCTGCCGGAGCGATCATGATCAGAATAAAAATGCTGATCAATTCATTCACTTCGGATGGCGCAAAGCCCTGCAGCATAGTAATGAGGTTGTTTGCGAAATGCACGAGGATGGGAAACAGCAGGTTCCTTTTCTTCTCGTAAAGGATTCCTGCGGCGATGCCCATTAAGGTGGCGTAGACAGCCTGCACGATATTCAGGTGATAAACGCCGAAGAGTACAGATGATATTAGAATCGAGGCCCAAGCTGGGGCGAATTTCCGCATGGAGCGAAGCACAATGCCGCGGAATAGAATCTCTTCTACAACAGGTGCAGCAATCACCGCAATCATAAATGTTCCAAATGCATTTCCTCCGGCAATATTTTCAGCACCGGCGTTCATTGCCGCAACGCTTTTTTGAAGCGAGGGAAGCTGTTCTGCCAGCATGATCCAAAGACCGGAGATTCCGCAAATGCCAAATCCCACGACCAGACTGCCGAGCACGTCTTTAAAATTTGTCATTGTGCGCGGCTCTCTCACCTCTTTCCTCCAAAGCAGTTTATAGAACATGAAGAATACGAGGATAAGAACAGCGTAGATCAAAATCTCGCCCCAATATGAGTGTTTCATAAATTGCTGCGGGGAGATATGAAAAACATCCAAAACGAGCCTTTCCACAAGGAAATACAACAGATTGGACAGCAAAAAATGCAGTGCGATTGCAAGAATGGGAATAGCGAAATATCTTTTTTTCATCATACGGTCAATTTTTTCTCCTGTCTGTATTTTTGAGGGGACTGCAGCAGTATAACAGATTTAACTTAAAGTCTTCGTTAAGGGGCGAAGCTGCAATCTTTCGGAAGCGGCATCGCAAAAGGACACCGTTTATCTTCCCTGCCGAATCTTTATTTCTGCCAGCGAAACTGAGCACACCCAAGACTTCTGCGGATTATTCCCCCTGTATGTTGCCAAATATGCCGCAAACAGGGGCAATTACAGCACAGAACCGGGGCTCTCTTTTTGCGCCGCATTCCTTTGACCGCATATTTGCCCACAGACCGCGAAAAGCCGCCCCGCCGAGGAGTTCCCATAGGCAGGATGGCCTGTTTCCTGTTATGTCGCCCATCTGCTCCATTGCTTTCTTGCTTGGAAGTCGGTCGTAGTGCGCTCTTAGTGTGATTTCTTTTGCCGGCAGCGGCTACGCTTTGGCGATGCCCGCATCGATCCTCGCCGCCGCCTGTCGCCGCATCTCCTTCGTGACGTGGGAGTACGAAAGCTATGTCGGCTCCGTCACCTCATCCTGCGTGCTGGGCGTGCTCGCATTCAACTATATCCCACAGATTGACCGCGTGTATGCGGTCGCCATTCCGCTTACCATCGCCGCCATCGGCGTGCTCTGCTCCACCATCGGCTACGCGGGCAATACGGAGCTGGGCCTTTACGGTATCTCCCTCGCCGCGGTCGGTATGTTCTCGACCCTCGGCATCACCCTCTTGACCGATGCTTACGGCCCTGTTGCCGATAACGCGAGCGGCATCGCGCAGATGGGGGGGCTTCCCGAAGAGGCCCGCGAGCGCACCGACGCGCTCGACTCCTTCGGCAACACCACCGCCGCGACCGGCAAGGGCTTTGCCATCGGTTCCGCCGCGCTGACGGCGCTCGCCTTCATTGCAAACTTCATCGAAAAGCTCGACGCTGCGGGCGGCGACTATAGCCTCTCGCTGGCCGGTGAGTCAACTTTAGATTATGAGTGCCGGCAAGAATTGCTCCGGAGAACACCGTGCGTTCATTCTCTGTTATAAGTCCGTTCTGCACATGGCAGAGCTCAAGTGTTTGGTTGAAATGATGAAAAAATTTTTTTTATAAAAATCTGCAAGCAAATCGAGTCACTTTTGCGTCTATATAAACAAAGGCAGTTCATTTGCCAAAATCATTCGATAGAGGCGGCGAGTTTTGGAACGGGCAGACAGCACACCAGACGAATGTGATAACATTCAGAACGTCGATATAGATGGTATTGCAACGCAGATGACCATGTGCCTGCAAAAGCGATCCCCCGCAAGGGCTTTTACAAGGCACATTTCACAGGGAGTCTTCCTGCGTGCAGTGGAAATCAAATTGTTTCAGAAATAACAGATATCCTCAGTTGACAAGGGTAGCGGCAGCACATACGCGGCTTTCTCCGGCAGGATCTCAACCGGTCAAAAAGCTTTAAGGCAGAAACGATTTATAGAGATCGCGGCGCCCGGAAGACATACGCTCAGGACGGCGCATAAAAGCAAAAAGAAGCAGATGAAAGAAAGGGGATGGGTACAATGACAGAAACAACACAAAAAAGACTTTGCGTCAGAGGCTTTGCGTGGTGGCGGACGGTTGGCCTGCTGCTGACGATGCTCCTGCTGCTACTGGCGCTGTGCGCCTGCAGTGGGAGAGAACACGTGGAGGATGGCGACGGTCTGAACAATCCGGGATCGACGGAGACCGACGGTCAGGAGATGAAAACCCTGACCGAGCCGACGCTGTCGCTGACACTCACCGTTCCCACTGCATGGGACGATATTGCAGAGCTCTCCGCCTGCGACAAGGGGACTGCCTATCTGGGGTATGGGATCATGCTGTTCCATCTGTCGGAAAAGAACGCGCTTGCGGCGTATCCCGACGGGGGAATGGGCAGCGTATGGTGGCTGGACGCCATGAGCTGGGATAATTTCAAGGAATGGAGGGGCTATGACGCCCTACCTGTCCCCGAGATTCTCGGCATCGCCGAGTATGTCCTCGGAGCCGATGATGAGTATGTGTATCTGCTGGTGCTGCCGTCCGATGTGCAGTGGCTGGAAAACGATCCTGTCAGCAAGGCGCAGTATGAACAGCTTTGCGCCGACTCTCAGGAGGTGCTGGAGCGCTTCCTGAATGATAACGGGATCGTGCTGAACGAGAAATGCCCGGACTCAAGGGTATTTTCTGCTGAAAAAATGTTACAAGAAGATGCTGCTCGGGATTACATTTCGTATCTGTCCGGAAGTATTGATCTGGCGAGCGCTAAGAAAGGAAACCTGCCACACTGTGAGTTCCCAGGAATGTCAGCGCTGACAGCTGCGCTGCCGTTGGAGGATGCGGAAAGAGAAGCCGTTCTCAAATGGGCAAATACAGAGAAGGTCGATTCTACGACACGCATCGATTACTATGCCGCGATCGCGGTGCGGCAGCACTATCTTGTGCTGGAACAATTTGGAGATAACGCATGGGAAAATGTGAGCTATACCTTTGAGAAGATTGACTCCGTTGATGGGGCGCTTGGATATCGTATTATTGAAACAGGGGAAAGCATAGGCGCGGCAGAATATGATAAAATCCTTCGCGAATACTGGGACGATGTGGCGAAAAAGGAAGGCGTCGACTATTATGACATCTTCTTGCCCGAGGCTGAACCCCCGGAAAAAATGGCTGATAAGCGAGTTGACCTCATTGCAAAATACAGCGAGGGCATTCCCGTTGAACTCACGACAATATCGGATGCACAAGCCTGCCAGGTAAATCTATCCTTTAATGGGAAAAAGGCATCTGCTCAGGGCTTCGGAGATTTTCATTTCATTATCGACAATCGCACCGGCGAGTGGAAGGCCTATGAAGGGTTGACCTGGGCGGAGCCGTACCCCGGGTTTCCCATCGGCGATTGAGGCGGAGCGCTACGCGGCGGCCTGAGCTGGATGAGACATACAGGGATTGCTCGCTGGAAAGCATTGTCTGCCCTTGTCAACCGATGGTATCTTTTGCAAGTATAAATGGTATTAAGTCCTTGTTTTTTACGGAAAACAATCCTTCGATATTTTACGGACAGGAGAAAGTAGTAGTGGAAATGATACCCTTTCATTTTGCTGCCTTTCCGCCTGCCAAAGGCAAAGAACAGGAAGGCTACCGTAGCTCTTTTGAATTTTGACCTTTCTCTAAAAGATGTTTTCCTCATAGTTGGTGACATGCTGAATTTGGCATTAGGCTCCTTGCGTTCTGCAAAGCTTTTGGAGTTCAATCAGAAAATACCCACAGCCAAAGCGGCTGTGGGTATGATCAAATCAGATTGTACGAGCTGACGCTATCTTGTCAATCTCTGCAGGTTCGTAGTTGCGCTCTCCTTCTGTAAAAGCCCAACATTCTGCCCGGTGTATCCGCACTTGCCAATACGCCCAAAGGGGGCTTGAAGGGGAGATTCTTAACGCGCAGAAGGAGGAAGACCGTCCGTCTCTGGCGTTTTGAGAACAAAATGGCTTTTGTGAAAGTCGAGCAGGCCCTCGCGGCGCATTTTTCCAAGCTCCAGCGACAGTCCGCTGCGCTCCACGCCGAGGTAATCCGCAAGCTGCTGGCGGGAGAACGGAATGTCGAATTCATAGCCGCCCCGGCGCTGCGCCTCGGCGGAAAAATAGGACATGAGCTTTGCCCGGGTGGTGCGCTGGCCCATGTGGGTGAGCTTTTCGTTGAGCCGCAGGTTCTTCTCTGCCAGTTCGCCCAGCAGATTGCGGATGATCCGGCTATGGTGGGAGCAGGCGGAGGGGCACACGCTCAAAACGCGCCTTATGTGTAGAAACATCACCGTCATCGTGCTCTCCGCCTCCACGCTCACGTTCAGCACCGCTCCCGGCGCGCAGGCAAACACATCCGCGAAGGTCTGCCCCGGCCCGGTCTTGGAGAGGATGTTGCGGTTTCCCCAGATATCCTCCTGCATAATGAGGGCGCTGCCCGCCAACACAAGGCCCACCTCCTCCACCTGCTCCCCGGCGCGGAGCAGGCGGGAGCCTTTTGGAAAGGTGTCGATCCTTGCCCCGAGGCAGGAGAGCATGGTGGCAAGCTCGTCGTCGGAAATACCGGAGAAAAGCGCCGCGGCGTGGAGCGCCGGGAAAAATTCTTTCATAAAAAGTTCTCTTTCGTTGAAAATTCAACCGACTTGTTGCTTTTAGTATAGTACAATGAACGCACAAAAGCAACAGGAGAATCGAACATGAAACGACGGATCATTGAAATCGATCAGGATAAATGCAACGGCTGCGGCGCCTGCGCCGCCGCCTGTCACGAGGGCGCCATCGCCATGGTGGACGGCAAGGCGCAGCTGATGCGGGACGATTACTGCGACGGGCTGGGGGACTGCCTGCCCGCCTGCCCCACCGGGGCCATCACCTTTGTGGAGCGGGAGGCGGCGGCCTATGACGAGCAGGCCGTCATGGAAAATAAGCAGCGGAAAATGCGGAATGAGGGCATGACCCTGCCCTGCGGCTGCCCCGGCAGCCAGTCCCGGAATATTCAGCGTCAGGACGTGCCTGCCGTGGAAACGCCGCAAGCCCAGCAGACGAGCCGCCTTTCCCAGTGGCCGGTGCAGATCAAGTTAGTGCCGGTGAACGCCCCGTATTTTGACGGCGCGCGGCTGCTGATCGCCGCCGACTGTACCGCCTACGCCTACGCCGCCTTCCACGAGCGGTTCATCAAGGGACACATCACCCTGGTGGGCTGCCCCAAGCTGGACAGCGTGGACTATTCCGAAAAGCTGACCGAGATCATCCGGGAGAACGATATCAAGAGCGTCACCGTCGTCCGCATGGAGGTGCCCTGCTGCGGCGGGCTGGAACTGGCGGCGAAAAAGGCGCTCCAACAGAGCGGAAAATTTATCCCGTGGCAGGTCGTCACCGTCACGGTAGACGGCCGGCTGAAGGAGGACTGAAGCGGGGCGGGAAAGGAGAAGCATCATGAAATACATTTGTACCGTTTGTGGTTGGGAATACGACGAAAGCGCAGGTTGCCCGGAGGGCGGCATTACGCCGGGAACGCCCTGGAGCGAGGTGCCGGAGGATTTTGAATGTCCTCTGTGCCACGTGGGAAAGGACAGCTTTGAGGAAGCGTGAGCTTTCTGCAAGAGAGGCAAAGACGATGAGTTATGAAAACTGGAAGGACAGAATCAGCACATTCGAAGTGATGGACGTGCGGGGCAAAAAGATGGACTTCTTCCCCGCATTGAAGGCAAAGGCTGCCGCGCTGAAAAATGGCGAAGGACTGCATATCATCCAGACCTTCGAGCCTGTCCCCCTGTACCCGGTGCTGGCCCTTATGGGCTTTGAGCATCACACGGAGAAGGTGAGCAGCAGTGAATATCACGTCTGGTTTTATCGAGTGAGGAAAGGAGAATAACCGCATGAGCTACGAAAACTGGAAGAATAAGGCGCAGGGGTTTCAGACCGTGGATGTGCGCCATATACAGGGCAGCTTCTTTGAAGGGCTGAGGAAACGAGCCGAGGCGTTGGAGGTGGGCGAAGGATTACACATCATCCAGACCTTTGAGCCGCATCCACTGTACGCTGTCATGGAGGGCTTGGGCTACGAACACCACACCGAGCAGCGGAGTGAGGCGGAGTTCCATGTCTGGTTCTGCCGTGTGGAGAAAAAGGAAGGCGACAGCTCCGCTCCCTTCAAGCCGCTGGCTCTTTTGAACTATCCCATGATCGATGAAAAGCTGGGGCAGATCGCCGTGGATTTTTGGGAGACCACATGGCAGAGCGAGAAGCGCGTACTGCCCTACGAAACGCGGCTGCTGCTGTCCCTGACCAACGCAGTGGGCGCAGGCCGGATGCGGCAGGCGGCGCGGGAACTGGTAAAAGCATATATCCACGGCGTAGAGAGCGCCGCGTTGGACGACGTGTTCGAGCTGCTGGCATGGAATCAGGGCATCGGCTTTTTCAGCAGCGAGATCGGCCCCTCGGCGCTGTTTCAGGCGTACAAGCTCATTAAAAACGGTGAGAAGCAGGGCAAGTCCCGGGAGGATGTCTGCAGTGCGCTGCGCGAGAAATTTGGGGAGAAGAACCCGGAGATGCAGGTTCTGAACTAAAAAGCAGAAGGAGACAAACGACAATGGATAACAGGATGTTTTGTTTTCAGTGCGAGCAGACGGCAGGCTGCGCTGGTTGTACTGGAAAAGCCGGCGTCTGCGGCAAAACCACTGAGGTGGCGGAGCTTCAGGATCAACTGACTGGCGCTCTGGTTGGACTGTCCCGTGCGGTAGATAATGCCCCGGATACGAATGAGGGGACTTGGCGGCTGATGATCGAGGGCTTGTTCACCACCGTCACCAATGTGAACTTTAACGAAAAGACTATCCGGGATTTGATTGACCGGGTACATGCGGAAAAGGCACGGCTGGTGCCCAACTGCTATAGCTGCACCTCTCGCTGTGGGCGGAACGATGACTATGACATGCACCTGCTTTGGAGCGCACAGGAGGATGTGCGCAGTCTAAAATCTCTGATCCTTTTTGGTGCGCGCGGCATGGCAGCGTACGCCTATCACGCCATGGTGCTGGGCTATACGGACGACGCTGTGAACCGCTTCTTTGCTAAGGCGCTGTTTGCCGTGGGCGAGGACTGGGGCATGGACGAGCTGCTGCCCATCGTGATGGAGGTGGGCGAGAAGAACCTCCAGTGCATGGCGCTGCTGGATAAGGCCAACACCGAGACCTACGGCACGCCCACGCCCGTGACCGTCCCGCTGACGGTGGAGAAGGGGCCGTTCATCGTCATCACCGGCCATGATCTCCACGACCTGAAGCTGCTGCTGGAGCAGACGGCGGACAAGGGCGTGAATATCTACACGCACGGCGAAATGCTGCCTGCGCACGCTTACCCGGAGCTGAAGAAATACCCACACCTCAAGGGCAACTTCGGGACGGCGTGGCAGAACCAGCAGAAGGAGTTTGCCGACATCCCCGCGCCGGTGCTGTTCACCACAAACTGCCTGATGCCTCCACGGGCGAGCTACGCCGACCGTGTGTTCACCACGGCGGTGGTATCCTATCCCGAAATCACCCACATCGGTGAGGACAAGGATTTCACCCCTGTCATCGAAAAGGCACTGGCGCTGGGTGGCTACAACGAGGACAAGCCGTTTACCGGCATCAACGGCGGCGGCACGGTCATGACCGGCTTCGGTCACGGTGCGGTGCTGAGCGTGGCGGAGCAGGTGATCGACGCGGTAAAGGCTGGTGCAATCAAGCATTTCTTCCTGGTTGGCGGCTGCGACGGAGCCCGTCCCGGACGGAACTACTATACTGAGTTTGTCAAGAAGACGCCTGCCGACACTGTGGTGCTGACGCTGGCCTGCGGAAAATACCGCTTCAACGACCTTGACCTCGGTACCATTGGCGGCCTGCCTCGGCTCATGGACGTGGGCCAGTGCAACGACGCTTACGGAGCTGTCAAAATCGCGCTGGCCTTGGCGGAGGCGTTCGGCTGCGGCGTGAACGATTTGCCCTTGTCCATGGTTCTTTCGTGGTATGAGCAGAAGGCAGTGTGCATTTTGCTGACGCTGCTGCATCTGGGGATCAAGAATATTCGCCTTGGCCCCACGCTGCCGGCGTTCGTTTCGCCCAATGTGCTGAACTACCTTGTGGAGAACTTCAATATTGCTCCAATCACCACCCCGGAGGAGGATCTGAAGGTGCTGCTCAAGCACTGACAAACCGTAACGCGGCTGCGGAGAGGAACATCTCCTTAGCCGCCCTTTATTGAAAGCAATCATGAGTGGCGCGGCCATTTATCCGCGCCACTCATGAGCGTTTACTTTTTGGTTCTTTGCTTTGATACTCCTACACGCCGCCGGCTCCAAAGCATGCTTCTCATGTCAGAACACCCGGAGAAGAGAAGAAAACTGCTTGCTTCAACAAGCCCAACACCTGTATCTTAACATAAGATTTATGGCTCGTTGCTATAATAACCTCAGCAAACCGGGCGATCGCCAAAGAAGGGATAGATTAGGACTATGAGATCACGACGGGATAGCATTCTCATTTTATGTATTGTGCTTATTGCTGCCATACTTGCAGGCTGCGGCGCAGCCGAGCAGCGACCGGCATTGGAAAGGATCGAGTACACAAACCTGAACGACAGCGGATCAAGGGAGCTTTTGCAGGAGCTACTCTCTGGCGCAGGTGTATCAGACGGGCGTATTCAGGGCTTTTTCCATCGTGTGAACCGCTTTCATGACAGCGTCAAGCAGGAATGGCTTACGGATGGCTTTGAGGAAGCAGAGCTGCTGTATACGAAATATGACCCTTATACAATGCAGGACGAATGGACGGCAAAGAACGGGACATTTCCGGGCTATAACTGCCGGATCACCGCCATGAACCTGTTTGGGGACTTCCTCTCCGTGAGCGCAGACTCTCAAATCAATGCTGGTGAAGATGTGCTGTTTGTGGACGAGGAAACGCTGAAAGCAGATCCCGATGCGCTGGGCGGAAGCAGCCTTGCAGATTTCCGCGCACTGTATTCCTCCATGAAGGCGGAGGATACCACGGAGATCAAGCGTCATGTACAAACCGTACAAGAGGAATGGGCATCCCGCGGCGTTACCTTTCTGGAGAATGAAAAAATCCGCCTCATCACGGTATTCTTCCACGATAAGCCGACCGAGGAGGAATCTCTGCTGTTTGTCGGGCATGTTGGCGTACTTTTGACGGCGAAGGACGGGACGCTGTACTTTGTAGAAAAGGTTGCCTTTCAGGAGCCGTACCGGATGCTGCGCTTTGCCGACCGAACGGCACTGAGCGATTACCTTATGGGGAAATATGACACCTCATGGGGACAGGATACGGCGAGCCCCTTTATCATGGAGAACGACGAGCTTATGGACGGCTGGCGTCCAAACCCGGATAGCAGAAGCTCCGCGCTCGGCTAAGGACTGCGCGTTGCTGCCAATATAAGAAATCCCCGACCGGAGTCGGGGCTTTCTTATATTATCCTCCGCTGAAGCGGTGGAGAAAACCAGATAAAGCACATCAACGCCGCAAAGTGACTTCAAATCATAGCGTGTTAATTTGCGTTGCTTGCCGCAACGGCGATGTTCCTGCTAAAATATGCGTAAAATCTTTAGAGAAATTTTCGATTATCCGTATAAACACTATGCTTTCCAGCATTTTGAACTATAGAAAAACACTCATTTTACCACGAAATTACCACAATTGAATGAGCCTTGATATGATATTAAAAATCAAAAAAAGAAGACCAGATAGCTTACTGAACTGCCCCAGATTATGCAGACAGTACAAAAAAGAGCCCTGGTAGGAAATATCGAGTTTTAGTAGGAGAGGCGTCGCGCAAGCGGCGCCTCTCCAGTCTTTAACTGGA
>ERZ773185.1366-NODE-1366-length-18364-cov-4.612540_pt1 | contig 18364 bp, 16 predicted proteins | sample MGYA00580531_ERZ773185 | MGnify/ENA primary metagenome ERZ773185 (study PRJEB29015, sample SAMEA2737799) | human gut metagenome | biome: human gut; feature: human-associated habitat; material: faeces | place: China | collected 2012 ...
TACCTGCCTGAAATTTGAGGACGACAGGATCAGTTTTGATTTTGATAATCCGGGAAGAGAACCTCAGCAAAAACAGGAGACAGAGGGGCAGTCAGAAGTGCAGACGGCTGTGCAGGAGAATGGGGCACAGCAGATGCAGCAGGCAGAACAGGGTGGCACAGAGACACAGCAGGCAGAACAGAACGAGGTACAGTCAAAGCAGCCACAACGGACGGACTCTGAACCGGATGGTGCAGATGATTTCTATGCCGCTATGGCAAATGAGGCTGCGGCGTTCCAGGAGGAAGAAGAGCAGGAATGGATCGCAGGAAGTAATTTTTTAGATGAGTTTATGCCGTAAGCGATCTCCGGCAGACAGTAATGAATGATTATGAAGGTGTAGATTTAAACTTGTCAGATTGCAATATCGTAAATTAATTGTGTAAGTGAACCTTGGCAGTGATGAAGATGCTGTCAAGGTTATTTTTTATTTAAATGGAAGATTACGTTAAGTTTTTTATGCGATTATATCATATTTTTAAAAACAATGACAGATAATGTCACTTTCTCTTGCTATTCTTTTTTTACGAAGAGAGGTGAGAAAGATAATGGTGATTCAGATTAGCTCCGGGTAAGGATTATTTGAAAGGGTTTTAAACAAGAAACATAGCTAAACACAGAAAAAACAGGAGGATATGAATTTGGAGAATAAAGGAAAAGGGAAACATACTGTGAGAAAAGCAGTGGTAGCGATTTTGGTTGTGATTCTGGTAGTGATTGTGGAATGTTGTTTTAACACGAAAGACTATGAGAATGTTAAAGACAGCAAATCTGATACGAGCAATGCAACTGATACACAGGCATCTGCCCAGGGACTGGAGTTGTCAGACTACATTGGAATGACAGAGGATGAATTTCTTAAAGCAACCGGTTTTGAAAAAAATGAATACGGGACATATCCGGATATGGAACATGCAGCAGTCATATGTATAGACGGACTGGTAAACAGTCTGATAATTAACCAGTATGATGCGGAAAATACATTCAGAGGGTATACTGTGGGAACGACGTTTGATGAACTGGAAGGACTTGTTTCCGAGTACAATCTTGTTGATGACAGCGAAGTTGTAGGTGGCACACGAAAAATGTATATGAATCATACCAATGACGCTTCACTGGCAGTCGATATAGACAGCCAAAACAAGGTATTTGGTATTGCGTATGTATTGATTAATTATGAAGAAATAATGCCGGATGCGGTGGCAACGGAAGAGCCAGTGACAGATTTGCAGAATGTATCAGCAGAATTGAGCGTGTTGGAAGAAAACGGATTTGATACCAGCATATTGACGACAGAGGAGCAGGTGATTGTTTCTTATGCGAAATTTATTGCAGTTTCATCTGCAGGAGAAGATGGGGAGATGCCGGTTCGAACTATGGAAGAGATTACGGATGAAATATTTGAGTATGGCTTTGCATCGGATTTGTATGGTTACAATAGTTATGGAATCTTAAACTACTATATTAACTGCGAAATCTATAAAGGGCTGACGACTACAGCGGCAGAGATTATTGATAATCAATACAATATCGGAGATGGTTGGAGTGCAATGGAGCGGGTAGACTACGAGTTGGACAGCGAACATATGTAAGGGAAAATTAAAACAAGGAAAAACAGGAGGATAAATTATGAGTTCAGGAATTTTATTTGTTATTTGGTTGTTTTATGTGATTGCAATTTTGGTGTTATATCATAAAGTATTCGATGTGTATTACTTTGATCTGGGTCATGGAATTATGAAAGAAATTGTTAAGGCATGCTTTGTGGGGCTTCTGCTGACAGGCATTACAATGAAATGGTGGTATATTGCAGTTGCAATTATTATTTTGTGTGGATTGTCCTGTATGGGAAAGGTAGAAGATCCGTCGGCAAAAAAAGTGATAGCTACAATATTTGTTGTGATTGCTATTGTGATCGCAGTTATGGGAATTAATGTGAACCGGGCGGCAGATGCAGAGACAAACACCGTGGAGAGTGCGTGTGTGACAGAATGCATATTAATGTGATATAATTGTTGCATAAAATATGCAAACAGAAAGAGCAGTGGAGTATATGGAAGACGAGAAAAAAGATAAAATTGAGCGTGTGCTTGGAATATACACAAAACTTGTGGGTGGAGCAATTGTCAACAAAGCGGAAATGGCAAATGTGTATGGGGTAAATGAACGCAGTATACAAAGAGATATAGATGATATCCGGAATTTCCTGGATACCAATATGGATGCATCCGGATATGTAAACCGCGTTGTTTATGACAGAAATGAAAAAGGATATCGTCTGGAACAGGTGTACAAGTCAAAACTCACGAATGGCGAGATACTGGCTTTGGGAAAAATATTACTGGATAGCCGTGCTTTTACGAAAAAAGATATGGTAGCCATGATTGGGAAATTGATTGAAAGCTGTGTCCCGAGAAAAAATCAGAAACTGGTCGAAAATCTGCTTGGCAATGAACTGTTTCACTATATTGAACCAAGGCATAGAGCCGAGGTCATTGATATAATCTGGGATATCGGACAGGCCATACAGAATTGCCAGTACATAGAGATTGATTATACGAGAACCAAGGACAAGGCTATGGTAACGCGTAAAGTGAAGCCTGTGGCAATTATGTTTTCAGAGTACTACTTTTATCTGACGGCATTTATTGATGATGAAAATGTCCGCAAAGATTTTGAGGTGCTGGATGATGCGTTCCCGACCATCTATCGAATTGACAGGATAAACAAGCTTACAGTTCTGAATGAAAAATTTCATATTCCGTATAGCAGTCGATTTGAAGAAGGAGAATTCCGGAAAAGAATCCAGTTCATGTATGGCGGAAAACTGCAGCGCATGAAGTTCCAGTATTCCGGTACAGATATTAATGCTATTTTGGATCGTCTTCCAACTGCAGAAATCATGAGTGAGAAAAATGGAGTTTATACGGTTCGGGCAGAGGTTTTCGGCAAGGGTATTGATATGTGGCTGAGAAGTCAGGGAGATGTCATATCCAGAATTGATGGATAAGGCGCAGATTGGATTCTCAAGATTAAGCAGGCAGAGTATTTATCTGGTTGTAAACCTTTTCTAAAAAGGGTATAATCAGAGCAAAGAAGCTGTTAGGAAGGAATGAAGATGAGTCTGCAATCTGATGTAGAGATGCTTTCAGTGCATGCGATGGAAGAATATGCAAGTCGAAAACATATATCTGGAACAGATGTAATGGATTTGTTTCATAGATATCATGTTATTGAAAAGATTATGATTCAACATGAATACCTGCATCAGGTAAGCTTTGAAGAAGTGATGGAATTTGTTGAGAAGACGATAGAAGAGGCGACCGATAAGTATTATGTATATCAGTATTCATTTACGGAAGATAGTTCATTAAGAATAAAACGATTTGATTCTCTAAGCGAAGAGTGGTTAGAGTTTATAAAAGAAAATCGTGCCAATGGCGGAGTACAACATGATTATGACGTTGTGATTGGACCGGTTGCAGATGATAATACAATGGAAACGGTTCAGTTATATATTGCAGGGATTTTGAAGGTGAATGAGGCTGTGGAACGGTTGCGTTATAGCCAGGTTAATAATCAGGTATCGTTCCATACAGAAAAAGCGCTAAGCTTTTTGAAATATATGGGGAGGCAATGTAATGAGTGAGGTGATTTATACATTTAACAGAAAAGATATTACTATGAATATGTGTATACAGATAAGGGCAGTTGTAAATATCCTTATGGAACGATTACAAATACCGTTTGAGAAAGCATTGATGCTTTTTTACCATTCGGAGACAGATAAAACCTTGCAGAATACGGAAAATGGTCTTTGGGCAGAGTCGGCAGAATTTATTGCAGACAGGTATTTTGAAGAATGAACCGGAACCTCAGTGGAGAAATCTACTGAGGTTTTTTGCAGTTTATATCATTTTTTAAAAACAGTGACAGATAATGTCATCCTCCTTTGCTATTCTTTTTTTACAAAGCGAGGTGAAAAAAGAAAATGATTATTCAGATTAGCTCCGGACAGGGGCCTGTAGAATGTGAGATTCTGGTGGAAAAGTTCTTTGCAGAATTAAAAAGAGAATATCCTGATATCTGTGTGGTAGACAGACATCAATCACGATTTAGCAGCTATCCTACATCTATTATGTTTGAGACAGAAGCGGAGATTTTGGAACTGGAGGGAACGGTTCAATGGGTATGTCACAGCCCTGTCAGAAAAAATCACAAGAGAAAAAATTGGTTTGCAGATGTACGAGTTATACCGGAAGAAGAATTAATATGCACAAATCGGGATATCAGATTTGAATATTTTCATTGTGGCGGAAAAGGCGGCCAGAATGTGAACAAAGTGGAAACTGGTGTGCGGGCGATTCATATTCCGACTGGAATCACAACAACATCCACAAGACAAAGGAGTCAGCTTTTGAATAAAAAAGATGCATTGGAGAAAATTAATGAGATACTTGCAGAAATGAAAATGGCATCAAAACAAGAGCAGATTCATCTGGCATGGAAAGCTCATAATCGGATAATAAGGGGAAATCCTGTGAGAGTCTATCAGGGAATGAAGTTTGAAAGAGTTCCAAACAAAGAACATAGCATGGTACAGGAAAAATAAGAGAATGTGTAGCGGAATGGCAGATAAAGGAGCATGGAGAATAGACAGAGTCCCGGAACATTGGGAAGGAGGAATGCACATGGATGAAAAAATTGTATTTACAAGGTGTGTGGATGGTCTGGAAAGCGTGTCATTGCGTTTGAAAAAGCTAAACAATATGATAATGGCAATAAGCCTGGGCATGCAGCAGGAAAAAATGGAGCAGCAGGCAATTGACTGTGTAGAAAGCATCGGTTATTGCGTGAATGATATAAAAAATATATCGCTTGACAGACTTGAACAAATAAAAGAATTGCAGGAAAGTACAGCAGAAAAAAAGCATGAGTGACGTGCGTTACTCATGCTTCATTACCCGGATAAGGTCTTGTAAAACTTTTATCTGATTTGCATCCAGACCATCAGTATCCAGAACAATAGAGGGCTTTTCATTGGATTTGCCTAAGAGATAATCCGTACTGCATTTGTATAGATAAGAGAGGGCAAGCAGATTTTCGGTGCTGGGAGTCCGCTCGCCTGTTTCATAACCGGATACAATAGATGGAGATAACTTTAGTTTTTTTGCAACATCACTCTGGGAAAGATTTTGTGACAATCTCAATTCCCTCAATTTGCAGGATAAATCTTTTATCATTGTGTTGTCCTCCTACACTTATTGTAAAAAAGAAAGTAACACAACGGGGGATGTGAAAAAACGCAAACAGTGTTGAAAGGGGCGGGGGATGGGAGTATAATTAAAATAGTGACAAAACTAGAAAATTTTCATAGGCTCTCGAAATTTTGAGCCTACCGACTTGATTGAGCGGTCGAATAAAATTTGAAAAGTAAATATTATCCAGAAAGGATATGGCGAGTGATAAATGATGAAAAAGAGCTGTAAGTAGGAGGATTTATTATGGAAGCAAAACACGTACTTCATCATAAAGAAGTGGATGGTTTCAGAATAAAATATGATTTGTGTCTCCCAGAGGAGACGGGGATAGTGCTTTCTGCGCAACCAGAGGCTCTGATGAATCAAGACGAATATGCAACATTTCAGAAGAAAATAGATGACTTTTTAGACAATTATTCAGAAACTGTAGAGGAGATTGAAAAGCTTACTTCCCAAGCAGATGGATTGGATTATGCGTTGGCTGTTACTTCAGGGTTGATAGCTGGAGTGATTGACATTATTTTTGTTGGCGAGTGGAACTTTAAAGAGGCTAAGGCAATATCCAATAAAAAAGTGAATAATAAGGTTATGACCTTTGCTAAAAAGCATCCAGATTACTTAATGTTTTGTAATAATTCTTTGGAGGGAAAAGGGGGACCACGTCTTAAGCCGTTAGAATCAGATCAGTTAGCAACTGCTATAATGTTTTTGGAGTGGAAATATCCTTTACCGGGTGATAATTCATGGAAGGGAGTAGCAGATAAAGTAACACCAATATCTCATCATTTAGATGATTTTTCACATCATCCAACATTGGTCGGTCTGATTTGTTGCATAGTATCACAGTTTACACATACAGCTACATACGTTGATCGAGAAGATACTGTAATAAACATTCCTATTGAGATTGATGAAAATGGAATGCTTGAAGGAAAAACTCCATCTGCTAAAATTACTTCAGGATTCTTAAACTGGATCATAAATGTGATTAAAGATAGAAAAGGACATTTATATAGTGATATGGGTGGTTCAAAATCTACCGCCGGGGGCGGAATGGGTATCCCAGGCTCATTGATGTCATTTCTAAAGGAATTATCCGCACTACCTATTTTTAAGGAATCAGATTTTTCGGAAAAACTGTACAAGGCATTTACAAAAGGAATAGGAGAAGGAAAGAATCAATTAGACTTAGGGGCTTTTAATTCTCTTTTTCAAGGTGCGGATAGTAATAAATTCGATTCTAGAACTGAAGAGGCTATAAAGCATGAATTAAAAAGACAGACTATTCCAGTAGCAATTAATGAGGTTGTGGTACGTTGCATTTATTTTGTAAGACATCTGTATTCTGAGATAAAAGAAAAGCAAAATGTTGAATTGATTGAATGGAAGAAAGTCGTTCCATTTGGAAATCGTACTATTGCAAGAATGATGACTATTTCAACTGGAACGATGGAAGTTATAGATATGGCTGACACTGCTATTAGGGCTGGTGCAAAATCGGGTGGCAATATGGCTTTATTTGCATCCCAGTTCGTTTTAAGAATTAACTATGTTGGAATAGGCAGATTTGCTATTGCGTGCACTGCAGATGTAGCAATGGAAGTAAAGGAGACTCGGCTAGAATTTGCTATGGCATCAGCAGATGTAGCTATTGTTGCGGTAGAAGAAATAAAAGTTATTAATGAAGTTCAGACTATACAAAAGAAAACTAATGAGCATTTAAAACAAGTGAGTGCCGAGGTTGATTCTGTTTATAACATGATTAATTAATGAGGGGTGAGATATATGGATAAAGATTATAATTCAATAGTAGTAAATCAAGATGTATTTACAATTGATGATGCAAGAGAGGCTGCCAAACAGCTTTTTACAGTTCAAGTAGATGATTTCTATGCATTAAAGGATGAGAAATGGTACAAACATCTTTTGAATGCAATTACTCTTGGTTCTGATAGGAAGAAGAAAATAATAAAAGATATACGGTCATTAAGCAAATTGCAAACAATTTTTATGCGTGTTTACTACGAAAATTATAAAGGCCTAGACTCGCAGCTTAATGATATCATAGACAACATTGCAAAAACGAATGAATCTGTAAGAAAGATTTATGTTAATTATATTGTGGGAGTTAAACCGCAGCAAAGTATTTTAGGTTTACCTCAATTGGATCAGAATATATTGTTGCTCTTCCTATGTTCATACTCATCAATTAATGGAAATGATGAAAAACTTCAAAAATTCAGAGCAGGTGTGGCACAAACTATGGGAAGTGGCACGGGACTTGCAGAGACAGAGAGTGGGTTTAAACCTGAAATGTTGGAGCAAATCAAATCGGGTGATATTTTTTATCGCCTTATTGTGGAAATGTGTGCAATAGATGGAGGATTGGATGATTTTTCTGTACCTGATAATATTTATGAGTCAATCAATTATCTGACTATTTCTAACAAAGCAAAAGAAAATATTGAATCACAAGTTAGAAACGAATTAGATAATTTTGGCGTAGATTATTTGATGACGAAATATGGAGTATCAGAGGAAAATCTTATTGATGATGAGATTGAGTTAAAAGACGAAGATACTGTAAATGAAGATTTTGAGATTATTACTATCGATAAAGAATTGCAGATACCGGAAGGTAAACAGCAAATATACAAGAATAAAGAAATTCTGGTTCATGCCAATGTTGTTTGTGAAGGAGAATTGTTATTTGAGAATTGTACATTAAAATATAATGATAGCGCATTCTCTGGTAAAATTCAAATCAAAGAAAATGGTCAGTTGAGCATTACAGGTTGCACCTTTATATGTTTAAGCTATAAGGATAACTATTTCTTTGAGTGTGTTGGAAATGTAATTATTAAGCATAGCAAATTTTTAGATTGCTCGTATTTATTCTGGGCATCGAAGGATTTCTTTGTGGAACAGTGCGAAATAATAAATTGTGCTACGGGATTATTCAAGTTTTATACAGGTCAAAAATCCAAAATAAAAATTATTAATAACAAAATTATTCAGAGTGATTTGAAACAGTTTTACAAAGAAGATTTAAGAAGAATAGATGGGGCTATAATTGAAGTACCAGCTCATTTGGACGCATATGGGTATGAAATTCAGTTTAATAATAATTTTGTTACAGAAGAACCAGGATTTGCTGAGATATTTAAAGATGAATCTTGGAAATTTATGTACATCGAATCCAGTGAGTTGAGGATAACTCAATCGACTTTTATTAATACTACTGGGGGGATTGATTCCTTAAATGTTGAGGAATGTTATTTTAAGGGATGCAAAAATCCGATTACCAAAACAGGGTTTTCAATATTTCATTCGCACAAACCTTCCAAAATAGAAAACTGTATTTTTGAAGAATGTGAAGACGTTATTTCGGACATTGAGGATAATACTGAGATAAGAAATTGTCAATTTGTTTCATGCAAAAATAAATTGATTGATTGCGACAATGCATATGAAGGTGGAGTTACCGTAGATTCATGTATATTTAAAAATATACAAAATGATTTTGATGGAAATGATTCTGATTATCTAAGAGCATACACGGCATCAGCACTCTGCTTTAGAAGGAGCAAGAGTGTTTCATCAAAAGAGAATAGAATAATTAATTGTAGTTTTGACGGTGTAGAAATGAAAAAGGCATTTTTGATTGCGCCAGATGGATATGCAAAGCCATGGGAAGATACCGTTATTTCAGTGTATGAATGTACATTTTCACATTGTGTTTCACAACGTAAGTCTGCAAAATTGATAAGGGAGTACTTTACATACTATGGACTTTTTAGGAAAGAAAAAAGTGTTCATGCTACAGAGATAAGTCATTGTAAAGGATTGGATAAAATTAACAGTGAAGGATCGAGTGCTGGAAATCTATCAATTAATTATATCTCGACTTCTGGAAGAAGGATAGGACGGGTTTAATGTTATCAGAATAAACCTGATTATATTTTGGTTTATAGAAGCTGAATAAACTTTTTCCGGCAGGAATTAAGCTCATTGTAATATCTCTGATTTTTGCTTTTTTGAACTCAAGGTAGTATGGTAGATAAGAGGAATTATTTTAAGGTGTGCAAGTTATCTGCTAGGGAATCCATATGAAATGGACACAAGGAGCATCCCCAAGTTAAAAACCCTCCAAACTGATGTAAGAAATTACTCAGTTTGGAGGGTTTTTATTTAACAACGACAAATACTGTCTATCCACTTTTCTATAGTAATTATATGAAAACCACCAATGCCACAGAACAATAAACAGACGTGGCATTGTCAGACAGGGAGAATCGTTGTGATGGTGAACAAGAGAAGTACAAAAGGCAGAGCAGACAAATTACATGATAAGTTGTTTTTTATTTCAATCTGTATTGCAGCCTTGGGAATCTTAATGATAACATCAGCCACATATGCCGACTCGGGGATGTATTATGTTAAGCGGCAGATAATTTTTGTGGCAGCAGGAGCGGCAATTATGATTTTTGGGGCGCATATGGATTTGCCGAAATTATTGTATCAGCACACCAATGCGCTGTATGTCATAGTGGTTGTGCTTATGCTATTACTGAAAACGCCACTTGGCGTTTCCTCTCATGGAGCAACTCGTTGGATTCAGCTTCCGTTTTTTCAACTTCAGCCGGTGGAGATAGTTAAAATAGGCGTTATCGCGCTGCTGGCGAAGTTTCTGTATACAAAATTAAGATTTTCGGGTTCGCCTAAATTTACGGTGTATTGCTGGATGCTTGGCGGCATACCGGCGGTATTAACGTATAAAATCAGCTCTGATTTATCAAGCGCATTCGTCATTCTTGCGATTACGTTTGGATTAACATTTATTTTTAATAAAACAGATAAATTACATCTGGCAGCTATGGCTGCTGTTGTTGGATGTGCAGGTACCTATATCTGGTATATAAAAAATAATTTGCCGGATGCGGCAAGCCTTGGGGATTATTCGTTTCGTGTAGTGCGTATCGCAGCCTGGCTTTTCCCGGAACTGTATCCGGATGTTTCATACCAGACACAGAGGGCTTTGTATGGAATAGGGTCAGGTGGTTTTTGGGGAATCGGCTTGGGAAAAATGTATGTGTCGATACCGGAGGGACATACAGATTTTATTTTTGCTCTGTTGGTTCATCAATGTGGGATTTATGGGGGAGTATGTTTAATTCTGGGATATGCATATCTGTTATTTCTGATGTTCCGCATTGCCGTTAATGCATGTTCCTTATACGAAACCATTCTGGTGGTTGGAATTATCATACATATGGCAACGCAGGTGTGTGTAAATATAGGTGTGTGCACATCGTTGTTACCGAATACGGGACTACCGCTTGTGTTGATGTCTTATGGCGGAAGCTCGATATTGATGAGTTTCGCAGAGTTAGCGATATGTGCTTCTGTGTCAAAAAAATGTTATGAAAGCAGGTGATAAGATGATTGATTGTTTTAATATCAAAGAAAATACATGGATGCCGCAAAAAATAAGCCCGGAGATAACAGAAAGATGTATTGCAGAGGCGCTACATTCGAAAGCAAATGAATATCTGGCGATTTTTCAGATTGAATCCTATATAGATTCATTGTTTCTTAAATGCGATAGAAATAATATAAAAAAAATAAATTGGAAGCGATTTACGTTTCATGAAGGATATCGCTGGGAATATGAGGATGAATGTTTTTTCAGGGATCAATGTCTAAAGAATTCCAGGATTAGTTTCACATGTACTGCAATTGACCAGATTTATAAATACTATTCGGAAAAATATACGCACTGGAATCTTCAGAGATACTATACAAAGCCGATGCGTTTATTGGATCACATTTATCATTGTATGAGACAGGACAGTGCTAAGGAAATATTATATAAAGCATCTTTGGATGAACTGGCAGAGAATATCGACGACATGGATGAGTTAAACCTTTTGTCTGGCAAACCTTCTGATATCTATGATGGTGTACCAATGAGAGCGCTCAGAGCGTTAAATTGCCGTGAGGGGGCGAACCTGTTATCAAAACACGGTTATAGAGAATTTATCAAAAAATTAAATAGAAAATTCCCTGACATATTCAAATCTTCTTTTAATGATGCGCAGTGCAGATACTTAATGCGCTTGATAGATGGAGAACTTACTGTAGAGGAAGCGGGGAGGCTGTTTAATGCCAGACGTATGGATTTGATGCAGATTTGGGCTTCATCCCAATATGAGCTGTTTCTTTGGAGAGAAAAAGAGAGTCAGCAGGCAAGGGATGAGGCAAAGAAAATAGCTGAGATTGATCCGATTTATGCAAAGCATCTTAAAAATATTGATTTTGATGATAATTCCGAGAGTTACTTAGAAATAAGAAGCTTGCAATATTATTTGCTTTACAATAGGAAAGAGTATGATAAAGCTATTCGGCGGGCAAACAGAAAGAGAAGGCAGGAGTTGCAAGAACGTGACCATGAGTATGTGGTTCGATTTCCACAGACAATCAATGATTTTTGCAGAGAGGCAGTCTATATGTCCAACTGTTTGTTGACGTATGTCGAGGCGGTTATACATAATGAGACTACCATAATTTTTATAAGGGAAAAAAATGATATAAACAAGCCGTTTATTACGATAGAAGTTTATGAAGATCAATTAATGCAGGCATATCATAGATTTAACGAAGATTGTACTGCAGAGGAGATCGAATGGATTTGTGATTATTGTAGCAGACATGCAATTGGGTATGATAAATTTAAGTTACAGGCAGATATGTTATTTTAGACTAATGGCGAAACGATTCAGGTTTCGCCATTTTCAAAGTAAAATACTTCTCCCCTGGATTTAAATGGCAGATGGCATCCTTTGGGCAGCAGATAGGCATGCTCATGGCTGATGTCCAGATGCTCCTCAATTTGACCGTCCGTAATAATGAGAATGGGACCGTTTTGCGGAAAATCTGCTGCGTGTTCGAGGGTGTTGATACCGGGCTGGAGAACGGAGCCGCCACGTCCCTGCACTTTCACCCGGCCGGCAATGTCCTCCGGTGAAAGATAACCGGCATCGCAGGCGTTGGCATCACAGAAGACAACTCTGGCAAATGGAACGTCATGTGCGACGGAATAGCTTGCGATTGCACCGAGTGCCTTGCCGATAGCGGTTGCATCCATGGAACCGGAGGTGTCAATTACAACACCGAAGGTCCGGCTGTCTACAGAAATATCTGCCGTTACATAGCTCGGGCGTGGAATGTCAGGCGTGCATGATTGTCTTCGGCTGGGTCTGGCATAGCTTCTGTGTTTCTCAAGAGGTGCAAAATATACATCAAACCATTTGGCTAACGCAACGTCCCATGGAATCGGCGGCATAGAAAGCGCACGGATTTCTTCCACCAATCCGGCAGGGATTAAGCCGCGCCCGGTTCCAATATGATATTCTAATCCCTGTTGCAGGGCACTTCTGCAAAAATCGTCAAGCGTGATACCGGAAGAGATCCTTTTTTCGGAATCCCCGATAATATCACCTTTATGAAAACCCCGGAAGGTATTTAATTTTGCGTATTTTTTCATATCGGAAAGCAGCGTGTCATAGATAGATTCTGCGGACAATCCTTTTAATGCAGGGTCGTACAGAAGACCAGCCTGCGGCATGGTTCCGATCTGCAATTCGTGGAGCCATTCATTGATGACAAAGTCACAGGCCACATTCCACAGAAAATGATCTCTTCCATGACATCTCTCGTGGTGCATAAGCCCGGCATGAAGATATTCATGTGCAAGCACGAATTTCCATTCTTCCAGGGAAAAGCCCGCAGTAGGGTTCAGATATAGTTCTCCACATGTAACGTCAATCGCTGCAATTTGAATATCATTCTGATGACAGTATCTGTAATCTTCGACAATCTTAAAATGCGATGCAAGCCCACCAAGAAGAGGATAGTGGTCAATAAACCATTTAGCCGCCTGCCTTCCGTTGGAGTGTGGAAAATCGGTGTCATATTCATGACCACCGGCAGTGCTGACAGCTTTTGAGACAGAATTGGCGAGGGCAATTGTAAACTTTCTTGTATACCAGTTGTATTCTCCGGCATTCACGTTGTAGGTAAGCGGAGTATCAAGACCCTGCATATCACAGGTTCCGATGGCAGCAGTGCCAAAAGTATATTTGTGCTTTGTTTTAGTCAAGATTCATTTTTTACAAGCCTTGGGAGGTCACGGATAATTTCCAACAAGAACCATTCAGGAAGAATCTGTCCCTCGTCGGCAGATACGACCATTTGCGCAATTTCCTGATTGATGGTAGATAATTCTTTAATCAGAGCTTTGGCTCTGTGTACAAGATACTGCCCATCTTTTCCGAGGTTCGTTTTATTTGCAGGTAATTCATGTAAAAGTCTGGCACGAAATGACTGTGCAAGGAAGTAGAGAATATCCCGTTCTTCCGGCTTTGCAGGCCATTTGGCTTCTCCCTTAATAATGTCATTCAGCAAGTGTCGATTCTCCAGCTGCTTGGTGTATGCCAGAAACATTCCTGCGTGACTTGCACTGATACATCCGAAGGTAATCGTCTTAAGGATTGCCTCCGGAATCTCATTTCTTCCGGCACCATATTCTTTCAGGGCATCACTGAGCATATGCCATGAGCGTGGAGTCGAATATGGCTCCTCAGTTTTGGGTGGCTCAGAAAATAAATGATCTGATCGCTGGGTAATGTAGTCGGTTACCCAAGGATGGAGATTTGCTTCATAAGCCCATGCCAGCCACTGTTTTGGGTCTGCCTTTAGCTGCACATGGAACATTCTGTTGATAAGTGAAGAAGACATCGTTTTTACAATAGCAGAATCCTGTACACGGTTTCCTGCACCGATGACAATACTGCCTTCCGGGAGATGATATTCACCAATCCTTTTTTCATGAATTAAGCTGTAAAAGGCTTTTTGCACTTCCTGGGAACAGGCATTCAGCTCATCTAAAAAGAGCACATAAGGTTCTTTACGCGCAATCATTTTTGGAGGGAGAAATTCAGATGTCTCCCCTTTGATTTGCGGAATTCCGATAATATCTTCCGGTGCGAGCTGACTTCCGAGAAGCGAGACACAGGGAAGACCTACCTCATCTGCAAATTTTTCTACAAGTGCAGATTTTCCGATGCCGGGTGCGCCCCAAATGAATACAGGGCGTACGGTGGCAACATTTAATAGTATTTCTAATAAGTCACTTTGTGTGACAGAAATCGGTAAATTCATATAATAATATCCTCTTTTCTATGGCGGTAAAAATTAATTTCCACCGGCTTTAAAATTATAAACAGGTCGGACGACCTTATCGATAGTAACAGTTTCTGTGATGGCATCCTGAATTGCTTCTAAGTCTCTGTAAGCAAAAGGAGCTTCATCTAAGGTGTCTTTTCCGATACAGCTCGAATAGATACCTTTCATTTCACTTTTAAAGCGGGATACGGTAAAATTAGCCTTGATATCTTCACGCTGCATAATTCTTCCTGCACCGTGAGGAGCAGAGTAATTCCATTCTTTGTTCCCGAGACCGGTTCCAAGTATAATACCGTCACGCATATTAATGGGGATGATGACAGGTTCCCCTTTTTGTGCAGAAATGGCACCTTTGCGAATGATGGGGATGCCGGTATTGAAATCAACATAATTGTGTATGCAGGAATACGTATCCTGTATCTTCCATTTCATACCTTTGGTAATCTCATCAATCATAATCTCGCGGTTAAGAGTGGCAAAAGTCTGAACGACAGCGAGGTCATGAAGATAATCCTCCATGAGTGTTCCCTCAAGGTAGGTAAGTTCATAGGGGATGGCGATACCGTCAGCTTTCAGAAGCTTCTGTCCTTTACTTAAGTAATAATCGGTAACCTCCTTCCCAAGATGGCGGCTGCCGGAGTGAATAACAAGATAAGTATTCTTGTCATCATCCTGATCCAATTCGATAAAATGATTTCCACCACCGAGTGTCCCGAGGCTAAGCAGTGCTTTTTCTTCATGGATATGACTATGGCAGCAAAGCGCATTGAAATCAAAATCCAGAGCCTTATGGTGTGGCTTCTTCCTTACTCCAAAACCAGATGGAATCTGCTCGCGAATTACGGTGTCCAGTTTTTGAAATTCTTTTGTCTTGCCTTTGACCATCGCCAAAGTCATGCCGCAGCCAATGTCGATTCCGATAATATTAGGAAGAATACGTGAGCCAAGGGTTGCGGTAAATCCGATTGTGCCGACTTTACCAGGATGCACATCGGGCATGATGCGGATTGTGCTGCCCACAAAGGCTTTATTGTCACAAAGGTTTTGCAATTGTGCGATAGCATAGTCATCTATGCTGTGTTCTGTTGTATTTGTGTTGAAAATAGTAGCAGAGGTATAGACCCCGTTGATTGTTTTCATAATAACACCTCATGAAATAGTAAGAGGCTCTGGTATATGAAAATCCGGGATTGTGATAGGAATAATAAGTTATAGGATTAGTCCATATCCGCAGCCGGGACAACCAGACCTCTGTTGTTAATTGTTAAGTTGTATGTAGTCATATTAACGTGCATCATAATTGTCCTCCTTTCGAATCTGGGTTTAAAAGTTGCTGTGACTGGGAGAGTGAATCGCTCTTCACAACACCGAGTATATCGACCGATTTGGGGCTTGTCAACACTCTAGAAAATTTAATATTTTTATTTTTCCAAGTGACATATTATGTCATTGTAAGCAGCTATAATCGGGTCGGTAAAGACGAATTATGGCTTGTTTGTGAAAGGAATGAGAAACCATATGAGAGAAATAAGAGGCAATTATAATACTGCGAAAGTGTTTACGGACGTGTTGGATGAGGTATGTGCCGAACAGATCAAAGGTTTGCTTGATCTGGAAGTTTTTAAGGATGCGCAGGTGCGTATCATGCCGGATTGCCATGCAGGCGCGAGCTGTGTCATAGGATTTACCGCAAATCTGGGAGAAAAAATCATACCGAATGTTGTAGGCGTGGATGTCGGATGTGGAATGCTTACGGTTGAACTGGGGAGAGTGGATATTGATTTTGCAAGACTCGATGATGTGATTCATAGATATATACTATTTGGAAGAAATGTAAATGAAGGACGTCTGATGAAGTTCCAGGAGTTAAAGGAGTTAAACTGCTACAGGGCGTTAAAAGATACCAAGGCGATTGAGCGTGCAATCGGTTCTCTTGGAGGTGGTAATCATTTTATTGAAATTGATGTGGATGATGAGGACAACAAGTATCTGGTCATTCATACCGGCAGCCGCCAGCTAGGCAAACAGGTGGCAGAGCATTATCAGAAGATTGCAAGGGGACTGCATACCGGCTGGGAAGCCTTATGGGAAGAAGAGGAACAGATAAAAAAGACGTACAAGGAGGCTGGCAGACGTGTAGACATACAGGAAGCCATCAAGGAACTTCACAGAAATTTCCATCAGACAGCGCCGGACATGCCGCTCGAATACTGTTTTTTGCATGGAAAATATACACAACAATATTTAGAGGATATGAAAATCTGTCAGGAATATGCGGACGAAAATCGTAAGATGATTGCGAGACAGATAATAGAACATTATGGATTTGAGCCACTCAGTGACTTTACCACTGTCCACAATTATATTGATCATGAAAGTAACATAATCCGCAAGGGTGCTGTGTCTGCAAAGAGGGGCGAAAAACTGTTGATTCCAACTTAACATGAGAGACGGTTCGTTACTATGTGTCGGCAAAGGCAATGAGGACTGGAACTATTCAGCACCACATGGAGCCGGCAGGCTGTTCTCAAGAAGTGTAGCAAAGCATGAATTTACGGTAGAGCAATTTAAAGAAACGATGCGCAAGGCAGGAGTCTATTCCACATCGATTGACAGCTCGACTTTGGATGAGTGCCCGATGGCGTACAAGGGTATGAGAGATATTGTTACTAATATCGGGCCGACAGCGGATATCGTAAAGATACTTAAGCCGGTTTACAACTTTAAGGCAACCAGCCTGGGGAAAAAGACTGCTGAAGAATGAGAAATAATAAAATTATGTAAATTGCAAAAAGTTAAATCTTGACAGGGGCAGTAAAAATGGTACAATAATATCAACAGAACCCACCACGCCTCTGATTTTTTCATGCGCAACCCGGTGGGACTTTTTCATTTATGGGGTGTTTTATGTATCAATATCCAAAACAAATATTAACAATAGCACAGCAGGTATAATCATATATTGATGCAGGAATTATCTGCTTTGATTTTTCCAATGATTTCCAAGATTGAAGTGGCTTTAAGAGTACGATTAGTGGAAGCGTTGCTTATATACGGAGAACCATTTTTTTTGCAGTGTTCGAATATTATTTTGACAGATCTGTGAAAACGTTTTATAATAGAACCAGTATGCAAACAGAAATGCCAGGATCACACTGGATTCATATCCATGTGACAGAGATATTCTGGGATGGAGGAAAAGATGGAAAACGCAAAAATCAGCAATTTATATGATTTAGATGAAACAATCGCAAAAGAATATTTAGAACAGTTTACATATCCATGGGAGGCTTTAAAAGGGATCAGTGAGTTCATAAAAAAACTTGGACCAACATTAGATCCGGAAAAGTTTGAAAAAAGAGGCGAGGATATCTGGGTTGCAAAGAGTGCAAAAGTGGCACCGACAGCATGTTTAAACGGTCCGCTGATCATTGATGAGGATGCAGAAATCCGTCACTGCGCATTTGTCCGCGGCAGTGCGATCGTAGGAAAGGGTTCTGTTGTCGGCAATTCCACAGAACTGAAAAATGATATTATTTTCAATTCCGTTCAGGTGCCGCATTATAATTATGTTGGCGATTCCATTCTTGGCTATAAATCGCATATGGGTGCAGGTTCGATCACGTCAAATGTGAAATCCGACAAGACACTGGTTGTGGTAAAAGACGGTGATGAGAAGATCGAGACTGGATTGAAAAAATTCGGTGCCATGCTTGGGGATTTTGTGGAGATTGGATGTAACTCTGTATTAAATCCTGGAACGGTGATCGGCAGACATACAAATGTATATCCGCTTTCAAGTGTCAGAGGTTGTATTA
>ERZ773185.1377-NODE-1377-length-18270-cov-3.729948_pt1 | contig 18270 bp, 15 predicted proteins | sample MGYA00580531_ERZ773185 | MGnify/ENA primary metagenome ERZ773185 (study PRJEB29015, sample SAMEA2737799) | human gut metagenome | biome: human gut; feature: human-associated habitat; material: faeces | place: China | collected 2012 ...
CCAGGCGTCGTCGGAGGAGGCCTCCACCACGCGGATATGCTCGGGCAGACGTGCGCGGGCGTTGGCATACTGGTCGTTGTTGACCAGCATGGTCACGTTGGTGTGCTTGGCGATGGCTTTGGCCACTTCGGTAAAGGCGCGCTGTGCGGGCTTGGCCCCCTGCCGCCAGTTGTCCGTGCGCTGGGGCCAGACCATGAAGACGTGCGCCTGCGGCTCAAATTCACCGGGCATGCGGAAGCCGTCCTGCTTTGGGGTGGAACCATAGATGCGTTTTGCCATATCAATACCTCCTGAGTTGAACTGAATTCGGGAAGAGGGATGAGTTACTTCTGCCTGCCGCGCGCTGCAATGAGGAGCTCACCCAGCGCGATGCAGAGGACGGAGCCGATGGTGATGGGCAGAGTATCTGCTACCGCATCGGCGGACAGGGGAATGGCGGTGAAGAGGATCGCTATGACGATCAGGATCATGGGCAGAGCGGCCATGATCTTCTGCACGACCGGGCCGCCGGGGACCCGGAAGGGCCGCTCGGCATCGGGATCCACTCTGCGCAGCTTCAAAAAAGCGGGGAACACGGGCAGATAGCTCAGCAGAAAGAGCACCAGATTCAGAGCAAAGAAGCTCCAGAACAGCTCGGAGCCGGGTGCAATGAGCTGCATGAGTACACCCAGCAGCACAATGGCGCTGGCGACGATGCCGTTGGTGAGGGCGGCGCCGATGGGCATATCGTTTTTTGCCCATCGTCTGGAGAAAATGCGGGGCATATCGCCGTTGTCGGCGGCGTAGGCGGCGGTGGAGTTGACGCCCATAGACCAGGAGATCATGTTGCCGAACAAGGTGACCATGAACAGCAGGGCAATGGCGCCGATGACCTGCACGTCAAAGTGACGCATGCCAACGGTGCGCAGGGACGCCTCCCTCACGGCGGCAAAGGCCTCGGGGAGAAGGTCATCCAGGCTCTCGCCGTTCTGGTAGCGCTCGCGGAAGACGGCTGTCTGACCGGAGAGCTCCTCGTCGCTCATGGCGTGGAAGCGCGGCTCGAGTGCGTTTACCTCGTCGGTGATGCGCCTGTACTCCTTGAGCTCCTTGTCGGACCCAAAGGAGAGGATCTTGGAGAGAAAGTTCGCCATTTGATTCCCTCTGGAATTCGAGGCGGCCAGCCGGCCGCCGGTTGCAATCAGCTCTTAACTTTACCCGCCCTCCAGCCACCTGTCTCTCGCCATGAAAGCTGTCACCAAAAGCGCACCCGCAACACGCGTCAGCCCTCCATGAGGAGGCGCTCTTCGTCCTCGGCACCCAGCGGCACCAGCGGCAACACCTCGACCTCCCGGGCATCCTCCACGAGCAGCTTGCGGCGCTCGTAGCGCTCCTTAGCCGAGAAGCCCATGCTCCTGCTGGCGAGGTCTCGGAGCTCGCGCGACGGCGGCAGCTTGCGGACGCGGACCACGCGCCGCGCGTACTTCTCGTACTCGGCGCTTGCCTCGGCCCCGCGGCCGGACGCCTTCAACGCCCTCATGTAGGCCATGAAGGCGTCCTCGCGCATGTCGTCCGCGCAGACCGCCTCGCGCCCAAAGGAGACCGCAAGCCCGTCTCGCCCCGTCTGCAGGGCGGCGTCGGCACCCGCGACCAGGGCGTCCACGTAGAGCGAGCGCAGCTCGATCCTCCTTGCGGAGATGAGGCCCGAGGCGTCCACGGTCGGACGGCAGAGGTCTCCGCCATAGAGCTCCTCGGCCCTTCTCGCCGCGCGAATGGTGGTTGCCGGGTCGCGGCGCTCAAGAGCCAGCTTGGCCTGGGCCTCGAACTCGTCGACGTCGCAGCTCACCAGTGACGGGTCAAGCGCCAGGGACTTCTGGGCCTTGCTGACCGAGAAGACGTCGAGCGTGGGGTCGATCTCCTTCACGGCTCCCCGTATGGCCGTTGTTGCCTGGTAGAGCCTGGACGCCCCCTTCTCCATGTTGTCCTCGGGCCAGACCTGGGCAATGACCTCGTAGCGCTGGGCGCTCATCTTGTCCTTGAGCAAGAGGAACTCAAGGACGGTACGGGCGTCCCTGCGGTCAAGGCGGCCGTCGGCCACGAGCCTGCCTCCCACCCTCATCGAGAAGGTGCCCAGCAGGCACACCTCCACGCGGTGACGCCCGGGGTCGTCCACCAGCGAGAGTCTGGCCGAGACCCCGGGCGCCGCCACGGGGGCAGAGCACGGAAGCTCGGCGGTCTCCCAGCGCTCCTCGAGCTCGGCGGCCCGGGCCCGCCACTCACTGGGCACCTGCTCCCTAAGCAGGGAGGACACGTCACCGAGGTCTCGCACCAGGGGCACGATGACCCACATCACGCTGGAAGGCGGAGAGGGGGAGACTATTGGGACGCCCTCCCCGGAGAGCGCCGCCGTCACCACCTCGGCCAGGACGCCCACGTCCTCGCAGGACCACGGGTCGGGCCCAAAGTCAAAGCGGGACCCCGCCCTTGCCGCGGCCAGCGCGCAGACGACGCGCGAGAGGTCGCGGGCGTATCCCCGTCCTGCCTGCGAGGCGATCCTTGCCAGCAGGCGGCCGCGCAGAGAGGCCTGGGCGTCGTTTCCCACCTTGAGGTCCCGGAGGACCCCGACACCAAGCGCCAGCATCCGGCCAAGCGCGTTCTCGCACTTCTCGCATGCCAGGGCCGCCGACGCAACCTCCTCTCCCCGCATCGAGGTGCCAGCGACCAGTCTCACGGCGCAGCGGAGGGCGGCCAGGGAGCTGGACATGCCCCTGCAGCCCAAAGAGGACGCCAGGGCCTCCGCGCCCTCCATGGCCGAGGCGGCAGACTCGACCTCGCCCAAGGCCAGAAGGCAGAAGGCGCGGTCCTGCGCAAGGAGCAGGGACGCCACGCCGCCCACGTCCGCGTCGGGAGAGGAGCCCATGAGGGCGATTGCGTCCGAGAACCGGCCCTTGCCCACAAGCGAGAGGGCCCTGAGGTGCAGGACCAGGCCGCGCCCCACGGGACCGACGTCCCCCGCGGCCCCGTCGAAGTGCGCGATGCGGGCCTGGGCGCCCCTCGCCTCCAGGAAGAGGCACAAGGTGGCGTCGTCAAGGCGCTGGGCCTTGCCGGACGGCGGACCTGGGTGTTGGGAGGGACGAGACGAGGGCCTGGTGAGGGCCAGCAGCGCGTGCCTGACCAGTCGCACGTGGTCTGGGTCCAGGCCGGCCACCGCATCCACGTCTGCCAGGGCGTCTCTCACCAGCTGCCACTTGCCCGCGTTGAGAAACCCAGACGAGTACCTGAGCACGAGGTCGTGGACCACGGCGGGCTCGGCGGCCTCGGCAACCAGAGATGCCCTCAGGAAGTCCCCGCGCTGGGCGAGAAGGCGCATGGCCTTTGAGGCCGCCACCTCTCCGGCACGGCCGACGTCGCGCACCGCGCCCAGACATGCGGAGAGGACCTGCGGGTCATCAGAGCCAAGGGCATCATAGGTTGAAAGGTCGGCCGAGACGCCAAGCAGCGGGGCCAGGCGCATGAGGTCATACGCGTAGTCCTCGGCATAGAGGCCCAGGGAGGATGCGGCGCCCGCCAGGCTTCCCTTTCCCACCAAGACCATGAAGGCCCTGATCATTTGCTCGTCTGGAGAGAGCGTGTCCCTCAGCATCTTGCCCACCGCCACGCCGCAGCGCTTGTAGTAGGCGGGCGGAAGGGGGCCGAGCCCCTCCTTCCAGCCGCATGCGGCAAGGCACTCCACGAGGGGCTGGGCCCCGCGCGTCACATGCGCGAGGGCCCTTCCGCCAGGCCTGGCCTCCAGGGTTGTCCGCAGGTCCATGGCAAGGTCCGCCGTGGTGAGCGTGACGGCCTCCTCAAGCTCCTCAAGGAGCTGCTCGGCCTCGGGAAGGACGGCCACGACAACGGCTGTGCAGCCCTTCGCCACCTTTCTTATGGCGCGGACCTGCCGCTGGACGTGGGCCTCGTCGGAGGGAGGCAGGCCCTCGAGAAAGACGACCGCCCTTGGCGCCGAGGCCTCGGCCACGGTTCCGTTTGAGAAGCGCACGAGGGTGCGCGTCGCCCGCTCCGGCTCCTGCGCGCCAAAGTTCCGAAACCTCACGGGGAGCTTCTCGCGCGCGAACCCGGCCTTGAGCTCCTCGATGAACTTTGAGCCGCCGAGGCCAGGCTCGGCGCAAAGCCCGATTATCTGATGTCCGGGAGACGCGGCGGTGTTGGAGACAATGCGCCGCGCCAGGGTGAACTCAAAGCGCAATGCCCCCTCCGTGCCGCAGCCGCCCGTCTTCCCACTGGTCCTGTCAGCCATGATCGGCCCCTTCTCGACCCAGGCACGCGCCTGGCCCTTCACGTGGAGAGAAAGCTAGCACGCACGCAAAACGCCCCGTGGGAGGGGGTCTGCCCGAGGTGGCATAATCAAGTACCTGCGCGTTGCAAGCATTCTGAAAGCTTTCTAAATTAGGAAAAGAAACAATCGTTCAGAAGCGTTCAATGGTTCATATGCGGCATTCAGAGCAGCTGTTTACCTTGATATATGATTGTTTGAATGGTGCGATGTTTTAAGTGGTATCAAACCCGCAGGCGGTCAGGGGCAGCCAACCAGAGAGGGACAACATGGCGGTATTTGTCACCAGCGACCTCCACGGGGGTCTTGACATCCAGAAGCTGCGGGACTGGGAGGCGGGCGAGCGGCTCACGCGCTCGGACTACCTGATTGTGGCCGGAGACTTTGGATACCCCTGGGACTTCTCGCCAGAGGAATGCGAGGAGGTTGCCTGGCTTGAGTCCAGGCCCTACACGCTGCTGTTTGTTGACGGCAACCACGAGCGCTACGACCACTGGGCGGAGCGCCCCTACGAGGAGTGGCACGGCGGCATGGTGCAGAGACTCAGCCCTGGCTCCCCCATCAGGAGGCTCTGCCGCGGCGAGGTGTATGACCTGGGCGGCTCGACCGTCTTCACCATGGGCGGCGCCACGAGCGTGGACCGCGACTGGCGCCATCCCTACATTGACTGGTGGCCCCAGGAGCTGCCCGGCGAGCGCGACTTCCAGCAGGCCCGCGAGCGCCTGGACGCGGCAGGCTGGCAGGTTGACTGCGTGGTCACCCACACGTGCGCCTCAAGGATGCTTGCGACCACGCTCTTCCCGGCCCCCAACTGCGAGAACCCGGACACCGACCGCTTGACCGACTTCCTCGACGAGCTTGAGGACCGCCTGTCATACAAGCGCTGGTACTACGGTCACTTCCACCGCGACATGGACGTGGACGAGAAGCACGCGGTGCTCTACGACAACATAGTCGCCCTGGGCGCGGGCAGCGATTCCTGGTAGGGGGCAGCCTCTACCAGTACCCTCCCCGCCATTTGCATGCGTTTGTGGACGCCGAGGGTGGCTCCACCATCCAAAAGTGCATGCAAACGGCGGGGCGGTCTCGGGCGAGAGACAGCCGCCAGGCGTTAACTCGGACGGAACCGAGTCGGTTGCGGCCGAGTTAGTTAAAGCGGCTTGCACCCCGAGGCCGCCCGCTTAAGCGCTTCCTGCAGGTCAGGGTCAACGGCAAAGAGGTACAGGCCGTGCACCCCTCGCTTTAGCAAGACGTTGAGCTCGTTCGAGAGGTTCTGACGCGAGAAGTCCTTCGTGCCGTCCCTCTTGTTGGTTGCCTTTGAGTTTTTGCTCGACCCGGCATCAAACACGACCTTCCCGTCAACGTACCTGACGGAAGGCCCAATGATCAGTCCTGCGTAATTGAGGTCAAACCCTTGGATGGTGAACGTGGAGCCCACCTCATCGATAGTCTCCGGTCGCTCGGCCCAAGCCGTCTTCTCTGCCCTTCTCGTCTTGTGCCGATTATCAAGAATGTAATTCCACGGATGGCAGAAGCGGTCAGGCTCGGACTCATCGCCGCCGGGAACAAAGCCCTGGCCATCTCCCTCGGCAAGGCCCATGAGCCACTGGCCGTCGACATCCCTGTGAAGCTCGACGTTCCACCCGCCGTCAGGGTCATCGGGGTTGGCGCTCACCGACGAATAAGCCCAGTCGTACGTTGCGAGGACCCTTGAGATGCCCCTACCCTCACCTTCCTCAGACGCTCTTCTCCGAATTGCAGAGAAGAGCTCGACGGGAGAGTCGAACACCCTGATCTGGTATTGCCCCTCTCCGTCTGAGACTCGCGCATCCAGGGCCTCGGACGGGATTGGCCCGATGACACCCCTCGTCGCAAAGGCGTCAATCCAGGAAACGACCTCGTCGCTGGCGGAAATTCTGAACTGCTGGGAGAGCCTTATCGTCGACCGGTCAAAGGAGGCGCCATCAGAGAGGGCAATTCTGCGGAAAGAGTCCTCGGTCTCGTCCTCCCCCGCGCCAAGCAGCACGTCGAGATCGGCCTGGTCCCATTGCTGAGAAGAGTCCAGAATCTGCGCCGGGTCAAACACCGCAACCGTCACCTTCGCACGCCTCATGACATCGAGGAGCATGTTCGACCCTTGATATCCCTGATTTCCCTGGGTCAGCAGGAGATGGGCCTCGTCAATCAGGGCAACATCGGCCTTTCCAGCCGGCCGCGACACGTCTGCGGCCAGTCTCCCGGTTTTGGTCCGTCTCTTCTCGCTGAACCGGTTAATGAACTGGGTTGGCTTGAGAACGACTTGGTCGGGCCTGTCCTGAAGATCGAGCTTCACGGCAATCTCGTTGTAGACGTTCTTCTGCTCGTTGTGATTGACGAGGAGGTACGCCCCAAACGCCCGAGAGGTGGCGTTCGAGTCCTGGACAGACCCGTCAGGAGCGCTGCCGCCGCCCAGCTCGGAAACCAGCTGGTTGAACAGGTGGCTGATCAGAACCGTCTTGCCCGTGCCGGCTCCACCCGTCACCAAGATCAGGCGCCCGAACTCAGAGGCGCCCGTATCGTCAGAAGAAACCGCGGATTGCACGGCCGCAATCACCCTGTCCGCCGCACCAAGTTGCTCTTTTGACAACTCGTGAAACGGAGACGCCTTGAAGAGGGCCGAATCCTGCACGACCCGCAGGCTCGGGAAGAGCTCTGGGTTACGCCTTCCGAGGGCCTTCCACGCCTTGCGGAAGATGACGTCGAGCTCCTTGCGCGGGTAGTAGTCTCCCTGCGGGTTGGTCCTTCTGTTGTTCATCTTTGCGACAACGCTGACGCCGAGCAGGTAGTGCATCATCCTATTCTCGACGTCCAGCGTCATCGATTTGTTGAAGTGGGGGTGGCCGATGACGTACTGCCTTACGGACTCGGGGTCCTCCGCCATCAGCTCCCTGATCTGCAGCCAGTCCTCGCGGCTCTTCGGATCGTCTTTCACGTGCTGATTTGTTCGGCTCTCGATGCTGTTTGTCTCGCCAACGCACACGATGTACGGATGCTTGATTGGATGGCTCTTCCTTCTCTTGGCCGAGACGACATATACGGTCGGAAAATCAAAAATGAGATGAGAACCGCGATCATCGAGGCTGGTCAGAGTCTCATTCTCAAATTTTCCCTCAGCAAATCGTGAATAGCTGTCCTCAACGACAATTGGCTTCTCGACCAAAACGCCCATCTACAGCTCCGTATATTTCTTCGAATTTCCCTTGGCCTTCTCAACAGGATACTTCAAGGCGTTTTTGGCAATCTTGCGACCCATGACGTCTCCCGCGTCAACGCCCAGGGCGTCGGCGAGATAGGCGCAGTAGATCATGACGTCGGCAAGCTCGTCACAAAGCTCCGGCTTCTTGTCCGGCGCGCAGAGATCTTGCCCAGACCACTGGAAGCACTGGAGAAGTTCCCCTGCCTCGACAGAAACGGCAATGGCCAGGTCCTTGGGGTTGTGGAATTGAGCCCAGTCCCTCTCGTCCCTGAACGCGCGCGCAGCGGCGATTGCCTCATCAATGGTCAAAGGAGCCTCCAGCCTCTTGGCGTCAGGGTCATGAGGGGATGGTAGCACCTCGCGGGCACAGCGGGCCTTGACCCCAAGCGGGCCCTGCCGCACTTCTCCCCTGCCGAAAAATCGGTAGGCAAAGATGGAGAAACGATGGCTGGCAGCCGGCGACCTGCGGTTATGTTAGTGGTTTGAGAAATTACCTACCGATTTTTCGGCAGGCAGCAGAACCCAGCAGCGGCGAGGGCCGCAATCTCCCACACATAACAAAAAAGTCGGGACCCCCATGGGTCCCGACCAGGCAATTTATGGTCGCGGGGGCAGGATTTGAACCTACGACCTTCGGGTTATGAGCCCGACGAGCTACCAGACTGCTCCACCCCGCAATGCGGTGCGCTTCGTTGCGCAAGAAGTAACTATACGCACTGCCCCTACCTCCGTCAACAATGTGAAGAGAACTCCACAATTGACCTTCGCGGGGACGTATGAACGCCCAGCACCTCGCGCCTAGGCCTTCGCCTCCCCGGCTTCTCCCTCGTCCTCCGCCGCATCCTCCTCGGCGGCCGCCGGCGTCCACTCGCCCGCGAGGACCCGCGCCCACGCGGCAAGGATCTCTTCGCGCTGTTTGGCGGCCGCGTCGGCGTCGGTCGCCACGACCTCGATGTCGTCGTCCGCAGGCACGTCGTCCCCACCCGCGACCTGCACGTCATCGGCAACCGGCCTTGCCAGCGCGTCAGCCACAACCTGCTGGCCGTCTCGCCCGCCAAGAAACTCGACAAAGGCCGTGGCCTGCTGCTCGTTGAGACAGCCCCCGACCGCGCCCGCGCAGGCGTCGGCCACACCCACGGCAGACTCGGGCCAGGCCACGGTGGTCTGGCCGGTCCTTCTCGCCAGCTGACGCGCGCGCTGCTCGCTGACCAGCGCGACGTCGGCGCTCCCGTCAAGAAGCGCCTGCACCGCGGCGTCCTCGTCCGCGCAGATCACGGCCCCGGCGGCAAGAAGCTCCTGCACAAACGCCCAGGAGACGTCATCTCCCGGGGCGCCGCCGGCAGACGCGCCCGCAGCCTCGGAGAGCATGGCCACCAGATGCAGCCAGCCAACCTCGCAGGACGCGGGGTTGCACAGCGCCACGCGGCCCGCCAGCGGCGCGGCCAGAAGGTCGGCATAGGCGGCCGGCGCCTCCTTCTTGCTGTCTGCAAGGCCCTCTGCCAGCGCAAACGCGCCAACCTCGCGCTGAACGGGCTCGAGTCCCGCAGACAGCCCCTCTACGCCTGCGTACCAGAGCGACTCTCCGCCCCAAATGACGTCCGCCGCAGGCTTGCCCGCCACGTCCCCGTCAAGTAGCTGCCCCACGAGCTCGGCCTCGCTGCCGCGCACCACGGCAACCGTCACGCCCGTGTCCTGCGAGAAGCGCGCCACCATGTTGTTTACCAGCTCCTCCGGGCAGCTGGTGTAGAGCGAGAGCTTGCCGCCGAGCTTGGCGGCGCCGTTCTCGGAGGCCTCGGCCCCGGCCGTGGGCTCAACCGGCACGTCGGCCGCGCCGCGGCTGCAGCGGGTCACGCCCACGGCAACGCCCGCGCCAGCCACCGCCAGCGCGGCCCCACCGGCAACGAGCGTCCTTCTGGTCAGCTTGACCTCGGAGAGCCTGGGCAACCCCGACGGCTTGGGCAGGCTCACGCGCGCTCACCCTCAAGCTCTGCCAGGATCTGGGCCATGACCTGCTGCGCGCCGTGCTCCCGGTTGCTGGGAATGACGCACTGCGCGATCTGCTTGACGCCGTAGCGGGCGTTGTCCATGACGTAGGGGTGCCCCACGTAGCGCAGCATGGCATAATCATTCATTGAATCGCCAAAGGCAACGACGTCCTGGCGGTCAATGCCGTAGTACCTAAGAATGTGCTCCAGGCCCGTGGCCTTGCTCACGTGGCGCGGCGTGATGTCTATCCACTGGGAGCCGCTGGGCAGGAAGGTGAAGCAGTCCGAGAGCTCACGCTCCAGGACAAAGGCCATGTCCATGATCTGCTCGGGCTTCTCGCAGCAGATTCCAACCTTGATGATGCTCACGTCCGGCGAGGGCAGGTCGTAGACGCGCTCCGCGTCCGGCAGGTCCTTGTCCAGCTCGCGCACGTAGGCGGACTGATCGTCCAACAGGTAGGTGTGGGCCTCGTCGTAGACGGCCATGTGCAGGCAGTCGAACATGCTGGAGACCTGGTAGAGCCGCTGCAGCGCCGTCGTGGAGAAGACCTCGCGGTCAAGCAGCACGCCGTCCGCATAGACCTGCGTGCCCATGGAGGCCACGAAGTCCATCTGGTCCGCCACCGGCTCGAAGAAGCGGCGCAGGGTCTTGTACCTACGACCGGAGCTGGCGGCGAACACCACGCCGTGCTCGCGCAGACGCTTGACCAGGTCAAACGTCTCTGGCGGCACCTGGGAGTTCTCGTCGAGCAGGGTGCCGTCCATGTCGGTGGCAATGAGTCTGATCACGGGCTGCTACTCCTTCATGAAGTCCGGCGTGCCGCCCGTCACGGCGGCGACGGCAATCTCAAACAGCGCGTCGGCCACGCCCTCCTCGGCGCTGGCGCCCACGTGCCAGCGGGCGGCCTCGGCAACCTCGGGAATGGCGTTTGCCACGGCAACGGAGTTGGGCACGGCGCCAAAGAGCTCCAGGTCATTGGCCGCGTCTCCAAAGACCAGCACCTCGTCCGGCGTAATGTCCAGCTCGTCTAGGAGGATGGGCAGGCTCGCGGCCTTAGACATGCCCTTGGGCATGACGTCAAACCAGTCCGGGATGGGGGAGACTATGCGCAGCTCCGGCACGGCCTCGGCTACAATCTGCTGGCAGCGGGCCATGCGCTCCGGGCCACCCGTGCAGGCGATGGTGGCCGCCACAAACGGGATGTCGGGCACCTCGTCCACCACGCCGCCGTTGAAGACGGTGCGGGCCTCAAAGACGGCAAGCTCGGCGCTGCTGACGCCCACGCCGTAGGCGGGGTTCATGAGATTGGTCTCTTCTGGGAAGCAGACCAAGAACATGCCCTTCTCGCCGCGAATTGCCTGGTCAATGCGGACGAGCTGGTCATGCGGGATGAGCGTGGTAGAGACGTAGCGCCCGTCCAGCCGCACGCGCTTGCCGTTGGAGAAGATGCCCGTCATGAAGCACTCCTCGTGCATGCGGAAGAGGCGGCTGAGCTCCACGTAGTCACGCCCCGTGGCCGGGCCAAAGCGCACGCCAGCATCAAGAACTGCATGAATTGCCTCGACGGTGCGCGGACTCACGCGCTGGCCAAGGGGTATGAGCGTGTTGTCCATGTCCGACAGAACGAGCTTTATCACGCGTGCTCCTTTCTTGATGCGGTTCCGGCGGCCCCGACGGCCGCGCTGGCGAGAAGCCCGCGCCGCCGTGGCCCTTCTCGCCTAGACCAGCGTGCCGTCCGGGCCGTACTCGATGGCGTCGAAGCGGTCCAGGTGAAGCATAATCTGCTCAATGTCCATGACCCCGAGCAGGGTTGCCACGTAGGCGCCGCCCACGCCCACGCGGAGGTTGCGGTAGCCCGTGCCGTGGCGCACGCCTCCCCACGAGAGGCGGTCGACGTCGGAGTAGCGCACCAGTACCCGGCGCCCCACCAGCGGGGTCACCACCATGTGGTCCTCAAAGAGCGCCACCTGGTGGCGGCAGAGCGCCAGCCACGCCGCAAAGAGGCAGATGACAAAGGCGTCAAAGAAGGCCAGCACGAAGACGTAGCGCTGCCAGAAGACGCCCGTAAGGCACAGCACGCCGAGCACGACGCCCACACCACCCATGACAACCATGGCCTTGACCAGCGAGTTTGTGAGCTCGGGGGGAACGGTGTAGGTGTCGTGGTGGCGGTGGTGGCGCTCGGCGATGAGCACCTTGGCGCCGCGCTCGACGTAGGCCGCGCCCAGCGGAAGCAGGATGCCCACCATGGCCAGGGCTAGGAACATGGGCTACTCCCCGTCTGCGGCGCCAGCCGTCGGGGTGGCCACGGTGCCGTCCGCGCGCACGGCGGCGAACTTGGCCACCAGACGCTCCAGCAGGTCGACCGTGAGCTCAAGGCTGCGCACGGGAACGAACTCGCGCACCGAGTGGGCGTTGTAGCCGCCGGTGGCGATGTTGGGGCAGGGCAGGCCGCGGAAGGTCAGCTGCGCGCCGTCGGTGCCGCCGCGGGCCGGGACGAGCACGGGCTCGATGCCCACCTCGCGGTTGGCCTCCACGGCATAGTCAATGAGCAGCTGGTCAGCGGGGCCGAACTTCTCGGCCATGTTGCGGTACTGCTGGCGCACCTCGACGGTGACCGTGCCCTCGCCGTAGCGGGCGTTCTGGAAGGCGGCGATGCGGCGCAGCGTGGCCTCGCGCTCGTCGAAGTCGGCGGCGTCAAAGTCGCGCAGGATGTAGCAGAGATTGACCTCGTCCGGGGTGCCGGAGATGTCCGTGGGGTGGTAGTAGCCCTCGCGGCCCTCGGTGTGCTCCGGGCGCTCGGCGGCGGGGACCATCTGCTGGAACTCAGAGGCCAGCGTGATGGCGTTGACCATAATGTTCTTGGCGCTGCCGGGGTGGACCACCACGCCCTTGAAGGTGACCGTGGCCTCGCTCGCGCTGAAGCACTCGTAGTTGAACTCGCCCAGGGCCTCGCCGTCCACGGTGTAGCCCCACTTGGCGCCCAGCGCATCGAGGTCCAGGAGCTCCGCACCGTGGCCAATCTCCTCGTCGGGGACAAACGCCACCTTGATGGTGGGGTGGGCCAGCTCGGGGTTGGCGACCAGACGCGCCAGAAGCGCGCAAATCTCCGCCACGCCGGCCTTGTCGTCAGCCGAGAGGAGCGTCGAGCCGTCGGAGCACACGATGTCCTGGCCTTGGAACTTGGCCAGGTCGGGCACCTGGTCCGGCGTGGTCTGGACGGGCTGGCCGTCGACGATGCCGGCCACCAGCGGGCCGCCCTCGTAGTGGACGATGTGGGGCTTGACGCCGGAGGCCGGGGCGTCCTTGGCGGTGTCGATGTGGGCGCAGAGCATGAGCGCGGGGGCGTCCTCGGCGCCCTTGGAGGCGGGCAGGGTGCCGGTCACGTAGGCATGCTCATCAACCTTCACATCAATGCAGCCAATGGAACGCAGCTCTTCTCCCATGACCTCGGCCATCTTGTGCTGAGTGGGCGTAGAGGGCGTCTGCGCCTCATTGTCCGGGTCGGACTGGGAATCTACCTGCACGTAGCGCATGAAGCGCTCGACGACGTCACTCATGGTGCCTCCTGGCGTTGCGCGCACGGGCGAGCGGCGCGGCCGCCGGCGCCGGGCGCTGGTCTTGTCTGGGTGAGATTCTACTCCAGGTGTGCACGGCCGCGGCAAACGGCGCGTAAGGTGAGGGCTGCAAACGGCCCTCACCACGTTTTGGGTTCGCGGATTTGGCGGCGAGACAGGCAGCACTTGATGAGCAGCTCTTCTACCTGCGCTTTTGCTACGCCATTCTGGGAAGCCACCGCAATCGCCCGGTAGACCGAACCCAAATCGGGTATTGATTTGGGTTCGCCGCTCGGCCGGTCCCGAGGCGGCAAAAAGACCCGCAGGCCTCCGACCTGCGGGTCTTGTTTCTCGTCTCTGCGACGACGCCCGAACCGCGAACCCAAAACGTGTTTTGGATGGGTGATCCGAGGTAGCTTGGCTGCTACAGGCATGCCTCGGCGATGCGGCTCTTGAGCTCGTCGATGCCCTGGCCGGTCTCGGAGGACGTGACGATCATACGGTCGCGCGGCACGCCCAGCTGGCGGCTGAGGAGCGCGGCCTGCTGGTCCTGCTTGCCGCGGCTGAGCTTGTCGGCCTTGGTGAGGACCACCAGGAAGGGCAGGCCCTGCTCCTTGAGGAAGCCCACCATCTCGAGGTCGAGCTTCTGGGCCTCGTGGCGGATGTCAACCAGCGAGAGCACCACGTTGAAGCTGCGCTCCTGGTCAAAGTAGCCGCTGATGAGGTTTGCCCAGCGCTCGCGCTCCTTCATGGAGACCTTGGCGTAGCCGTATCCAGGCAGGTCCACAAAGCGGATGCCGTCGACCTCAAAGAAGTTGATGTTGGCGGTCTTGCCGGGCGTGGCCGAGACCTTCACCAGGTTCTTGCGGCCAAAGACCTTGTTGAGCAGGGAGGACTTACCCACGTTGGAGCGGCCGGCCACGGCGACCTCGGGCGTGGTGGGCTCGGGAAGCTGCTCGACGGTGCCGTACGAGGCCTCAAAGCGGGCGAGCTGGTAGTTGATGAGGGCCATGCGTGTCCTTCCTGCGGTCTGCGCGATGCTGCAGGTCATTGTACCTGCGGCCGGCTGCTCTCGACAAAAGCCGCGCAAGTCAGGAGGCTTTGCCGGCGTTTCTTTTGGCGCCCGGTGTTTGTGTAACGGTTTTCGTGCCATCTAATTGGGAAGCAATAAGGTTTGAAATCGGTTATCTGGGCAAACGTGACAAAGAGCCCGTAGTTCAATAATTGACTGTACGAAAACCGTCACACTTTCGCGGGCCTTTGCGCCGCGGCTCCTGCCGCCTCGGTCCTGCCCGGCGTAAGGGGATAAGGGCGGTCGTGGGCTGGGATGTGCACTTCGTGCCGTCAGTCTGACGGCCTGCGAGAAGAATGGCCTCCCGTCGCGCACTTCTCGTTTAATGGGGTCAAGCCAAGTGGCCCAGGGCGCCCCGTGCGCCTCGGGCATCCCAGACCCTCCGATCAAAAGGGAGAAGAACATGATCAAGCAGAAGGCCCTCGTCCTCGCCGTTGCCGCCGTTCTTGCCATGCCGCTGGCCGCCTGTGGCAACTCCGGCAGCTCCACCACCACCGACACCAAGTCCGAGGCCACGACCGCCCAGTCCAGCTCCTCGTCCTCCGACTCCAAGACCAAGGACGCCTCCTACTACGCCGGCCAGTGGCGCGGCTCTGTGGAGACCACCGGCCAGACCGTCTACGGCACCGCCGGCAGCACCGAGCAGATGCTCGACGTCTTCCTCAACGAGGACGGCACCGCCGAGACCAAGCCCTGCAAGAACCACGAGGACCTGCTGACCGCCACCGGCACCTGGACGCTTGACGGCGACACCGTCACCCTCGAGCTCGACGGCAAGACCATCGCCATGACCATCGAGAACGACAACGCCATGTCCGCCGACCCCACCCAGTTCGGCATCGACGGCTTCGACTCCATGGAGTTCGCGCTGTACTAAGGCCTTGCCCCACCGCAAAATAGGGCGCGCGGCGAGAAGCAAGCACTTCTCGCCGGGCGCCCTTGTGCGTGTCCTGTGGCCCGTCCCGCGGCCCGTCCGGGGCCGTGCGCCCCTACTTTGCAGGCAGCAGGGCGTTGAGGTAGAAGACGCCGTCGTTGGTGCCCACGTGGAGGGTGCCGCCGTAGCGCTCGACGGTGCTGCGCATGCTGCGGACGCCAAAGCCGTGGTTGGCGTCGTCACCCTTGGTGCTGCGGGGCAGGTCGCCGTCAAACTGCGGCTCCATGGCATAGAAGTTCTCTACGCTCACGGCCACCATGGCTCCGCGCCGGGCCACGTTGAGCGATATGTTGCGGCGCTCCGGGTCCTCGATGGCCCGCGTCGCCTCGATGGCGTTGTCCAGGGCGTTGCCAAAGAACGAGTAGATGTCCGACGGGGCCAAAAAGCCCAGCGCGGCGCCGTCGGCAATGCACGAGAGCGTGATGTTCTCCTGGGAGCATGCCAGGCTCTTCTCGGTGAGGATGGTGTCCAGGGCCTCGTTGCCGGTCTCGACCACGGAGTCGTACACGTTGACCTCGCGCGCGATGTCCTTCAGGGCCTCGCGGTCCACCACGTCGCCCCCGTCCGCGAAGTGGCGGATCTGGTGGCGGATGTCGTGGCACTTGATGTTGATGGCGTCGATGTTCTCCTTGGAGAGGCGGTACTGGCGCTGCCGCTCTGCCAGCAGGCGCTCGGTCTCGGCCTTCTCGTCGCTCATGCGGCGCGCATAGAGGATCTCGTACTCGGCAAAGAGCACGAAGGCGCAGAGCACCGAGTGCACCATGCGCAGCAGGATGAGGCTGGTGTATTTGATGCTTCCCCAGGACAGGCTCTTGATCAGGATGTCAAAGTTGATGATGACGAGCACCACGACCAGAAACATCGCCAGCATGGACTTGTCGCCCACGCCCGCGAGGCCGTTGCGGTCGATCTGGCGGACAAACGACAGGTAGCCGACGACGTAGACCACCAGCGGGATGCCAAACCCCAGGATGTTTGCCAAGGGTTCGGGCAGCTCTCCGCTGGAGCGGTGCGAGGCCAGAATGGCGCAGAGCACCTCCAGGCCGCTCGCTAGGTTCTGCAGGGTGTAGCCGGCGGTGGCGCAGAAGAGGGCCGGCCAGGGGCCCGTGTCGTACACCCACATGATGAGCAGCGCGTATATGGCCAAAAGTACCGTGAAGACCGCCGAGGACTCCCCGATGCCCAGGCCGCGGACCACGCCCGTCGCCACGGGCGTGACGCACAGCACAAAGAGCGCCAGGATGGCGATGGCGCCGCGAAGGCGGGAGCTGGGCCGATGGGGGAGCCTGTGGGCCAGCATGAAGACGGGGATGGTCAGCGTCACCACGATCTGGATGGCCCAGCGGGCCGAGAGCAGGCCCGCCAGCGCCCTAGCCACGCTCATCGGCGGCCGCCTAGGTAGTCGGTGACCTTGTCGACTACCTCCTTCTTGTGCGTGCGAGAAATGCGCAGCAGGTCTCCGTTGGTCATCTGGACCTCGGCGTTTCTGACCAGCGAGATCTTGTCCATGTTGGCAAGGCAGCTCTTTGAGACGCGCACCACGGGTGCCTCGGCGAGTTCCTCCTCGAGCTGGACGAGGGAGCCGCGGGCCTCCAGGGGCTCCTCGTTCTCTATGTGGTAGGTCAGGCGGTGCTTGGTGACCTCGACGTAGATGATGGAGTGCAGCGGAACCACGCGCACGCCGTCTTCGGTGGGCACGGCCACGGAGCGCCCGGCGTTTGCGCCGATGGCGCGCAGCGCGCGGTCGAGGCTGAGCGAGAGGCCGCCGTAGCTCACCGGCTTGACGATGAACCCCAGCGCGCCCACCTCGTAGCCCTTGACGGCATACTTGGCCAGGTTGGTAACAAAGATGATGGGGATGGTCTCGTCGTAGGTGCGAAGCAGCCCTGCGGCCTCCATGCCGTTGATGCCGGGCATCTCGATGTCCAGCAGGCAGAGGTCGTAGTGGCCCTTGTCGGAGAGCATCTCCATGGCCGAGGAGTGCCAGGTTACCTTGAACTCAACGCCGTGCTGCTTTCCGTAGCGGGTCAGCAGGTCCGTCAGGTGCCGGGCCTCCTGCGCCTCGTCCTCGACGACGAGCGTGCGATACATGCTGCCTCCTCCTGTAGCCGCGCGCGACCGTTGCCCGCGCACGCGCGTTTCTCCCCACACAACAGGTTACCTTTGCCGCATACCACCGGGCAATGTTGCCGTCTGCGGCAAATATCGACCGTTTGCCGCCGCCGTTCGCGGCTTGGCGCTGTCTTTTGTGCCATCGGCGCGCTTCTTTGTGACAAATGTTAGCGCCCAGTTAACTCCGCATTTTAAGTTCAGCTCAAGCAAAGCGAGGTCAGCGGGGCAGTTTCACTCGCTGGCGAGCAAAGCGCAGAAGGTTGCCCAAAAGGGCAAGGGAAACCCGCCTCTACCTGCGGCGGGTTTGGGAGAAAGAGGTAGGAATGAAGAAGCAGATGCTTGTCGTCGGCGCTCTTGCCATGGCGCTCAGCATGCCCCTGGTGGCGTGCGGCAACGCCTCCAGCGGCACCAGCTCCAACAGCGGCACCACCACCGCCACCGAGCAGAAGTCCGACTCCAAGTCCGACTCCAAGAGCGACTTCGACGCCAACAAGGTCTACGCCGGCCAGTGGCGTGGTTCCGTCGAGATGACCGGCCAGACCGTCTACGGCACCGCCGGCGGCTTCGAGCCGATGCTCGACGTCAACATCTCCGATGACGGCACCTGCACCGTCGTGCCGCTCGAGGCCCACGCCGACCTCCTGAACGACAAGGGCACCTGGGAGGGCACCGCTGACAAGCTGACCCTTCACCTCGAGAAGGCTGGCGACATCGAGCTGACCTCCTCTGGCAAGAACAGCCTCAAGGGCGACGCCCACGCCTTTGACATCGCCGACTTCGACACCATCCAGTTCGACTTCTACGGCTAGGCCGGATGCCGGCTTGCCCGGCGTTCGTTTTTGTTGAGTGGAGGGGCGGCCGCAATAAGGAGCGGCCGTCCCCTCGGGAAGAGCACTCTTACAGAACGGAGAAAGACATGAAGAACGTCACTCGTAGGGGTTTCCTCGCAGGCTCCGCCCTGACCGCAGGCCTCGTCGGCCTGGCCGGCTGCAACGCCGGTGGCGCCGCCTCCGATCCGCTTGCCGCGCCTGCCGCCGACAAGTACCCCATCGAGCCCGATAAGGACGA
>ERZ773185.1379-NODE-1379-length-18248-cov-18.166163_pt1 | contig 18248 bp, 10 predicted proteins | sample MGYA00580531_ERZ773185 | MGnify/ENA primary metagenome ERZ773185 (study PRJEB29015, sample SAMEA2737799) | human gut metagenome | biome: human gut; feature: human-associated habitat; material: faeces | place: China | collected 2012 ...
AATACAGGATTAAGTAAGAGCAATGGTCAGGGACCGCAGATTAAAAAAGTGATCAGAGCGAAGTAAAACTTCCTAAATAAAACACATCCCTGGACGGAACAAATGTAAAAATAAAAATAAAGTAAATACATAGTGAGAAAACGAAAAACCCGACGGTCTTGTGATCGTCGGGTTTAGCTTTCTTCAGGCGCATTTGCCGTTTAGCTCAATAATAATATCAACATCTAAACTACATCTTTGCCAAGTCTTCCTGGTCCACTGTTTTCATTCCACTCCTTACTAGCAAAGCAGCGACTTTGTCTGTGTATTCGTCCTTAACACGGAATACCATAAGGGCGTCATCTGTGCCTCTTGCAAGGAAGGCGTAAACGTAATCAACGCTGTAGCCGTTAGAAGCAATAACGTTCATTGCCTTAGCCATTGAGCCCGGCTCATCCGGAAGCTTAACGCCAATAACGTGTGTAAGGTTACAAATCCAATCGTTGTCTCTTAACAGAGTAAGAGTATTAAAAGGATCGTCTACAATAATACGAATAATTCCGAAATCGCTTGAATCGGCAATCTGGAATGCACGCATATCTATTTTGTGTTCGGCAAGAAAATTGGTAAAGTTTGCAATATTACCCGGTTTGTTTTCAATGAACACTGAAATCTGATGAATATACATATAAAAACCTCCTAAATTTTACGTTTATCTATAACACGAACTGCTTTTCCTTCTGAACGTGTAATTGACTTTGGTTCAACCAATTTAACTTTAGCATAAATGCCAAGCATACTCTTAAGAGCGGCAACAATATCTTTCTCCTTAGACTCAATTGAGCTAACTGTATCAGAGAACATTTCAGGTGTCATTTCAACGAGAACTTCCATAGTATCGCTATTGTTTACACGGTCAACAATAAGCTGGTAGTTGGCAGGCATGCCCTGTTTAATAAGAACTTCCTCAACCTGTGAAGGATAAACATTAACACCCTTGATAATAAGCATGTCATCTGAACGTCCCATAAGTCTGTGAATACGTGCGTGAGTACGTCCGCATTTACACTTCTCTCTTGTAATATAAGTAATGTCTTTTGTACGGTATCTGATAAGTGGAAATGCTTCTTTAGCAAAACTTGTAAATACTAATTCACCAATCTGTCCGTCAGGAACAGGTTCAAATGTGTCAGGATCAACAATTTCCGGAATAAAATAGTCTTCGCAAATATGCATACCATTCTGTTCCTCGCATTCAAAAGCAACACCCGGACCTTCAATTTCAGTAAGTCCATAAATATCATAAGCCTTAATGCCGAGCCTGTTTTCAATATCAGCTCTCATATCTTCTGACCAAGCCTCTGCACCAAAAATACCGGCTTTTAATTTAATCTGGTCCTTAATTCCCCGTTCTTCAATAGATTCGGCCAAATAAGAAGCGTAACTAGGTGTACAACAAAGAATAGTTGAACCCAAATCAGTCATAAACTGAAGCTGTCTGTCAGTGTTACCTGATGACATAGGAAGTGTTAAAGAACCAACCTTCTGTGAACCACCGTTTAATCCGAAGCCACCTGTGAAAAGACCATATCCATAAGCTACGTGAACTACATCTTCATCTGTTCCACCGGCAGCCACAAGGGCTCTTGAACATCCATCTTCCCACATATCAATATCTTTCTTAGTATAAAAATCTACTACACGCTTACCTGTTGTACCTGAAGTTGAGTGAATACGTACACAATTTTTTAGAGGTACTGCTAATAAGCCGTATGGATAAGCATCTCTTAAATCGTCTTTCGTTAAAAAAGGTAACTTAGAAATATCTTTTAAAGATTTTATATCGTCAGGTGTTACACCTTTTTCCACCATTTTTTTTCTGTAAAAAGGTACATTCTCGTATACTCTTTTTACCACGTCTAAAAGTCCGTCTGTTTGAATCTGCTCAATCTTTTCACGAGAGGCAGTTTCAATTTCTTCCTGAAAATATTTTCCCATTGTTTCATTCCTTTCTGTCGTTCAAGTATAGTAATATAATTTTACAACATATAACGCTTTAAAGCAATAAAGTACAAAAAACAAAATTAACAAAAATAGCCATAAATAAATAGTAAAAATACATAAAAAAAACCAACCAAAAAAATTTTTACAAGCAAAGATGCGTTTTTTATGGGGCAAAAAGCCTAAAAAAAATGCACAAAAGGGGGGCAAAAATGCCCTTAATAAAAACGTTTTTCTACCCATAAAATCTAGTAATTGCAAAAATTATATGATATAGTGATTTTTAGTATAAAATATGAAAAATGAAGAAATATAAGCTATATGAGAATAAGAGGAGGAGAAACCAATGGACAACAATTTAAGGGGGGTACCTGTTGAGGGGTTTGCTGACAAAAGTCGCGAAGCGGCCGTCGAGGGAATAGTATTATTAAAGAATGAAAACAACACACTCCCATTAACAGAACAGGATAAGGTTTCAGTTTTTGGAAGACCAATGATTGAGTACTACAGAAGCGGAACAGGTTCAGGAGGAGCTGTAAACGTTGAATACGCAACAAATATTTTGGACGGATTTGAAAACAGCAACCTTAACTTTAACAAGACTATAGTTGAAGACTATAAGGAATGGTTAAAAGACCATCCATTTGATAACGGTGGCGGTGGCTGGGCATGCGAGCCATGGTTCCAGAAAGATATGGAAATCACAGCAGATTATGCAAAGAAACAGGCAGAATCAACTAACAAGGCTGTATACATTATCGGACGTACAGCAGGAGAAGATAAGGACAACGCCAACTGGGTAGGAAGTTATCTTCTTACAGATGAAGAAAAAGAAAACCTTAAGAACATAACAGAAGCTTTCGAAGATGTTTGTGTAGTTCTTAACGTTTCAAATATTATCGACCTTAAGTGGATTGATGAAGAACAGTTTAAGGGACACATCAAATCAGTAATTATTGTATGGCAGGGCGGTATGGAAGGTGGAAACGCAGTAGCTGACGCACTTTCAGGCAAGGCTACACCAAGCGGTAAATTACCTGACACAATAGCTTATGATATTGAAGACTATCCTGCTAATGACAACTTTGGCAACGAACTTACAAACCTTTACAAAGAAGACATTTATGTAGGATATCGTTATTTTGAAACATTTGCACCTGAAAAAGTTCAATTTGAATTTGGTTTCGGACTTTCATATACAACATTTGATATCGAAACAGTATCAGCAGATGCAGATGATGAAAAAATCACATTAGAAGTTAAAGTAACTAACACAGGCGACAAGTTCTCAGGAAAAGAAGTTGTTCAGGTATATTACGAAGCACCACAGGGAGCTTTGGGACAGCCTGCAAGACAGCTTTGTGCATATGAGAAAACAGAAAATCTTGCACCGGGTCAGAGCCAGACATTAAAGATTACTTTCGATATTAACGGAATTGCATCATATGATGACTCAGGCGTTACAGGCAACAAGTCATGCTACGTATTAGAAGCAGGAGATTACAACTTCTACGTAGGTAATAGCGTAAAAAATAATAAACTAGCTTATACATATAAAGTTGAAGAACTTAAAGTAACAGAACAGCTTTCAGAAGCTGCTTGCCCTAACGATGAAAATCTTACATTAATTAAGCCGGGCAAGAGAAGAGAAGACGGAACATACGAAATTACATATGTACCATCACAGAAGCCTACAGTTGATATGGCTAAGAGAATTGAAGACAATCTTCCAAAAGACATGAAAATTACAGGCGATGTAGGAATTACATTACAGGATGTAAAAGCAGGTAAAAACACTATTGAAGAGTTCGTTGCACAGCTTACAGTTGCAGAATTAGCACAGATTGTAAGAGGTGAAGGAATGAGTAACCCTAGAGTTACAACAGGAACAGCTTCAGCTTTTGGTGGATTAAGCGATACATTGTTTGCTTACGGAATCCCTGCAGCATGTTGTGCTGACGGTCCTAGCGGACTTAGAATGGAAGGAAAAGCTACACAGCTTCCTATTGGAACAGCACTTTCAGCATCATGGAATCCTAAGCTTGTAAGAGAACTTTACACAATGGAAGGTCAGGAATTATACGGAAATCAGGTAGATACATTACTTGGACCCGGAGTAAACATTCACAGACATCCTTTAAACGGACGTAACTTTGAATACTATTCAGAAGATCCATACCTTTCAGGAACAATGTCAGTTGCATCAACAGGCGGTATTAAAGACGGTGGTGCTTGGGGAACAATTAAGCATTTCGCATTAAATGGTCAGGAATCACATAGATTTAAGATTGACGCAGTTTGCTCAGAAAGAGCAATCAGACAGATTTATCTCAAATCATTTGAAATGGCAGTAAAAGCCGGCACAGTTAAAACATTAATGACAGCTTACAATCCTATTAACGGACACTGGGCAGCTTCAAACTACGACCTTTGTACAACAATCCTTAGAAATGAATGGGGATACGATGGTATCGTAATGACTGACTGGTGGGCCAAGATGAACGACGTTGTAGAAGGTGGCGAAGAATCAAATCAGGATACAAGAGATATGGTTCGCTCACAGAACGACGTATATATGGTTGTAAACAATAACGGCGCAGAAATTAACTCAAACAACGACAACACAGAGGAATCAATTAAAGAGGGAAGACTTACAATCGGAGAACTTCAGCGAGCTGCAATCAACATCTGCAACTTCATTCTTTCAGCACCTGTTATTGAAAGAGAATTAGTTGATACAGACGTTGCAAAACATTACGATTCAGTTCCAAATGATCAGGCCAAGTATGAAGTATTTAACATTGAAAAAGACAATAAGGTAATGTTCAATAGCGGAGCAGAAGCAACATTGGAAGTTGAGGACGAAGGGGAATACACAATTATTGTTAACATCTCATTTGACAAGTCCAACTTATCACAGTCAACAGTAAACGTTAATGCCAACGGCACAACAATGGTAGTAATCCAGACTAACGGAACAGACGGCAACTGGATTACACAGAAGCTTTGCAAGGTTAAACTTGACAAGGGTGTATACAACTTAAAACTTGAAGAAGTACTAGCAGGAATTAAAGTTAAATATATTCAGTTTAAGAAGATTCCTAAGAAAAATAAATAAATGTAAAAAAGCATACAGTCTATTATGATTGGCTAGTCAAAGCATAGCATATGACAATTGAAAAAGGTCTGCTGGAGATATTGTTCCAGTGGGCCTTTTCTTTACTCCTTTAGAGGGGAACCTTAATGTTTGGCATATAACAGAGAAAATATGATGAAATTGTGCAAAATCACAAGAAGAATAAAAACGGTTTTATAGTGAAAACGTCATAACACCAAATAATTGTATAAAATGCACAAAAATAAGCAGACAAAATGTGCAAAAAGCATAGGACAAATGCATAAAGAACAGGTTGATTTATGGGAAATGAATAAAAAGTGTACAACATAACCCATGGGTAGTTGAAAAAAACATTTTAATTTGGTAGAATTGTCTGATAAGGGATAAATAATCGAAGGGATTCGACAAGATCTTGGATGAAAGGAGAAAAAACATGAATATTTCAAAAAGGAAACAAGGAATACTCGCAATAATATGTACTATTGCGATGATTGTAACATCAATTACGGTGTACAATCCAAGGGAGGTAAAGGCTGATACGGATTATAGCAAGCTAACATACAACTATAAAAATGACTATAAAAAAAATGGTAAAGCCTACATGAAAGGTTCAGAAGATACAAAATCACCTTGGAGAGTAGCTATAGATGAATCTCAGTCAAAAGGAGATATTGTAAAGTGGATGACAACAGGCGATGGAAACTTGAATTTTTATAATGAGATGTTTATGAATGTTACTTGGCATGGAAATTACCCTGATGCAACATTGGAAATAAACGGTGTCAAGGTTGAAAAAGAAGGAGCCGGAGTTCAGGTATTTGCAGCTGCTGAAATTCATGTAAATGCAAAGAATTGGATTAATAACAATGCATATAATGTTGTTAAAGTAACTAGTAAAGATGGATCACAGTACGTTACTTTTATAGTTGCAACAGGTGATAAGGTAGATACTTCATCAGAAGAAACAACAGTAGCGCAGAAACCTTCTGCACCAACTCAGATTTATGCAAATATTGATGATACACAGACAAGATATACTGTTGGTGTTGTTCAGACAGTTGCAGGTGCCGAAGGTTATAAATTTTATGTAAATGAAACATTTGTTAAAGAAATAGCTAAAGATCAAGTTATTACAATCGAAGAAATGGAAAAACATGGACTTAAGCGCGGAGAAGTGAATAAATTTGGTATTTCAGCTTTTAATAGTAAGGGAGAATCAGCTATAACAACGATTGACGTTCCAGTTCCAGAAAAAAAGGAAGAAACAACAACACCTACTCCAGAATATAAAGATGGAGAAGTTTTAGTTAATGAATCAAACCAAACTAAAAAAGTTCCAGCCTATGAGGGTGGAGATTATTGGCAGAATGAATATAACAATATGCCTGTAAAATATGTTAAGGGAAAGAAGTACGTTGCAGAAGTTGTTGTATCATCAACAGCAGCAAAGAAAATTAAAATGGTTTTCCAGAGAGTTAATATTTGGGATTTCGTAGATGCAAATCAAGGATATGAGACAAGTATTGCAGCTGGAAATAAGGTAAAGATTACATATGTATTTGAAGCTACTCAGAGTACAGACAATGGTAACTTTGATATTTATTTAGGTTCAGTTGCAGATGCAACAACATTAGTTTTTGAATCTAAGAAACTTACAACATACAATGAAGTTCCTGATGGTGTTCAAACAGGAGTTGAGGTTCTTGAAGCACCTGAAACAACAAAATACACAGTTTCAATTGATGGAAAAGAAGAAACGTACGAAAAAGGTGATTCAATCTCTGTACCAACAGAAGGTCAGGGTTACTACGATGTTACTAAGAAAGTAGCTTATGCTCCAGGAACAGAACTCACAGTAAATGAAAATATGACTTTAAAGAGCATTGAATTAAATGTAACAATGACACCGGGAGCAAGTATTAGATTAGCAGCTCCAACAGGTTTAAGATTCCAGACAACTGTTACATCAGGAAATGGAATTGCTGCAGATGAAATCTTAAATTCAAAAACAGTAACAACAGGTACACTTATTACAACATTAGATTTGTACAAAGCTAATGGAAAAACACTTACAAAGGATAGTAAGTATACTTTCCTCGACATTGCAAATAATGGATGGTTTAATGATGGAACAAAGACAGAGACAGGAAAGTTCTGTGGTTCAATTATCAAAATCCAGAGCGGAAACTATGGTAGAGCATACATCGCTGTAGGATATGCAACTATTAAGTATTCAGATGGTAGTTCAAAGCCTGTTTATGCAAATGTTACTGAAAACAATGCTAAGTCAATTGCATACGTTGCTGGAAAGGTAAAGGAAAGTGCAGCATATAATAAGTATGATGATGCACAGAAGGCCATCATTAACAAGTACATTGATGGAAAGGAGATATCAGAATAATGGAAAGAAGATATGTAAGCCCAGAGATGGATATAATAGAATTTGACACAAATGATGTAATAACTACAAGTAGTGATCTCGGTGGTGAAAAGCCTGGACCAACAGATGTAATTAATGTAAACACAATGGAAAATTGGTCAGATTTCTTTGAATAAAAAATAAACAACTTAATAATAAAACAAGCTGTGCTTTAACTCAACATTAAAGCACAGCTTATTTTTTGTCCTCATTACTATCATCTTCCCCTAAAGGTCTATAACAATGTTCAATAAATGCGAAAGACCAAAAATCAGACAAACCAGCCGGATTGTCGACTTATTGTATGGGTGTATTACTTGATTTGAAGGGCAAAAAAATGTATACTAGTAGTTATCAGTACGAAATGGAATATAACCCCGAAGGGTACGCATTTAACCTGATAAGTTACGAAAACATAGGAGGCAAAAATGATAACATTAAGTAAAGGCGGAGCATACCTTATTGGTGGCACAGAAGTTGTAGAAACAGGTGCAGGCTCAGAAGAATTACTAAAGAACAAGTTAGGGGATAAATACCTTACAAAAGAAGATGCTGCAAAGAATACTATGGCATATGGTATTTTGAATGAACACAACACATCAGGCAACATGGACAAGCTTCAGATTAAGTTTGATAAGCTTACTTCCCATGATATTACATTTGTTGGAATCATTCAGACAGCAAGAGCTTCAGGATTAGAGAAATTCCCAATTCCTTATGTGCTTACAAACTGTCATAACAGTTTATGTGCTGTTGGTGGAACAATTAACGAAGATGACCATATGTTTGGACTTACATGTGCTAAGAAATATGGCGGAATTTATGTACCACCTCACCAGGCAGTTATTCATCAGTTTGCCAGAGAGATGTTAGCAGGTGGCGGAAAGATGATTCTTGGTTCTGATTCACATACACGTTATGGTGCTCTTGGTACTATGGCTATGGGTGAAGGCGGACCTGAATTGGTTAAGCAGTTACTTTCACAGACATATGACATTAATATGCCTGAAGTAATCGGCATCTACATGACAGGAGAACCTGCTAAGGGTGTAGGACCTCAGGACGTTGCACTTGCAATTATCGGAGAAGTATTTGACAAGGGTTATGTTAAGAATAAAGTTATGGAATTTGTAGGACCTGGTGTTTCTAACTTAAGCGCAGATTTCAGAATCGGTGTTGACGTTATGACAACAGAAACAACTTGTCTTTCATCTATTTGGCGTACAGATGAGAAGATTAAGGAATTCTATGACATCCATGGAAGAGTAGATGAGTATAAAGAATTAAATCCTGGCGAAGTTACATACTATGATGGAATTGTTTATGTTGATTTATCTAAGATTAAACCTATGATTGCAATGCCATTCCATCCAAGTAACACATATACTATTGAAGAATTAAATGCTAACTTGGAAGATATTCTCCACGATGTTGAAAAGAAAGCTTTAGTTTCATTAGATGGACAGGTTGATTATAAACTTACAAATAAGATTCGTGATGGAAAACTTTATGTTGACCAGGGAATCATTGCAGGTTGTGCAGGTGGTGGATTTGAAAACATCTGTGCAGCAGCAGATATATTAAAGGGACATAGCATTGGAGCTGACGAATTTACACTTAGTGTATATCCTGCTTCTATGCCAGTATATATGGAATTAATCAAAAACGGATGCGCAGCAGATATTATGGCTGCCGGCGGTGTTATGAAGACAGCATTCTGTGGACCTTGTTTCGGTGCAGGTGATACACCGGCTAACAATGCCTTCAGTATCAGACATTCAACACGTAACTTCCCTAACAGAGAAGGAAGTAAGTTACAGAATGGACAGATTTCTTCAGTTGCACTTATGGATGCCAGATCTATTGCAGCAACAGCAGCTAACAAGGGTTATCTTACAGCAGCTACAGATGTTGATGTTGAGTTTAAGGGACGTAAGTATCATTTTGACAAGAGTATTTATGAAAACAGAGTATTTGACTCACACGGAATAGCAGATCCTGATACAGAAATCCAGTTTGGACCAAACATCAAAGACTGGCCGGAAATGGTTGCACTTACAGACAATCTTCTTCTTAAAGTTGTTTCAGAGATTCATGATCCGGTTACAACAACAGATGAATTAATACCATCAGGTGAAACATCATCTTATCGTTCTAACCCACTTGGACTTGCAGAGTTTGCACTTTCAAGAAAGGACCCTGAATATGTAGGAAAGGCTAAAGAAGTACAGAAAGCAGAAAAAGCAAGAGAAGCAGGACAGAATCCTGTAGATGCACTTCCGGAAGTTGGAGGAGTATTTGAAGCGTTAAAGAGCAATCTTCCTCAGTACAAGATTGACAATGATACAGTAGGTATCGGAAGCACTATTTTTGCAGTAAAACCAGGTGACGGTTCAGCAAGAGAACAGGCTGCTTCATGTCAGAAGGTATTAGGCGGATGGGCTAATATTGCCTGTGAATATGCAACAAAGAGATATCGTTCAAACCTTATTAACTGGGGTATGCTTCCATTCATTTATGAATCAGAAGAATTACCATTTAAGAACGGTGACTATATTTTTGTACCGGAAATAGTTGAAGCTGTTAAGAATAAAGCTACAGACGTACAGGCTTACGTTGTAGATGATGACAAGAATGTTAAACCATTTACATTAAAGCTTGGCGAAATGACTGACGACGAACGTGACATTATATTAAAAGGCTGCCTGATTAATTACAACAGAAAATAAATAATTAAAACAGGGAGGAGACCATATGGGAAACAAGAATGTCATAACAAAAGATGACTGTTATTTGTTTGGAAAAGGTACTCATTATGAAATATATGAGAAACTAGGTGCGCATGTTACAACAATTGATGGTGTAAAAGGAACATATTTCGCAGTTTGGGCACCCCATGCAGTTAACGTTGCCGTTATAGGTGATTTTAATGACTGGTTGGGATTTAACCATAACATGAAGATGGAAAATGATTCAGGCATCTGGGAACTTTTCATACCGGAGGTTGAAGAAGGCGCAATGTACAAGTATGTTATTTCTACACAAAGTGGGGATACATTGTACAAAGCTGATCCTTATGGTTTTTGGGCTGAGAAAAGACCCGGAAATGCTTCAAGGGTAGCAAATATTGATAATTACAAATGGAAAGATGCTAAATGGATATCAGAGAAGGCAAAGGAGAATCACTATGAACTTCCAATGTCAATCTATGAGGTTCATCCGGGTTCATGGAGAAAGGATTTTAAAGGTCCTGATGATGAAGACGGATTCTATGACTACAAGCGTATGGCTAAAGAACTTGTAGCATATGTTAAGGATATGGGATATACTCATGTAGAACTTATGGGTATATTGGAACATCCTTTTGATGGTTCATGGGGATATCAGGTTGTAGGATATTATGCACCTACATCAAGATATGGAACACCTCAGGATTTTATGTATTTGGTAGATGCTTTCCACAAAGCAGGAATCGGGGTTATTTTGGACTGGGTACCTGCCCACTTTCCAAAAGATGCTCACGGACTTGCAATGTTTGACGGAACACCACTTTATGAATATGCAGATCCAAGATTGGGAGAACATCCTGACTGGGGTACTAAGGTTTTCGACTATTCTAAGACAGAAGTTGTTAATTTCCTTATTGCAAATGCATTATTCTGGGTTGAAAAATATCACATAGACGGACTTCGAGTTGACGCAGTTGCTTCTATGTTATATTTGGATTACGGAAGAGAAGACGGACAGTGGGTTCCTAATAAGTATGGCGGTAATGAGAACTTGGAAGCTATTGAGTTCTTTAAACATTTAAGTAGTGTTATGAATTATAGAAATCCAAGAGCATATATTATTGCTGAAGAATCCACAGCATGGCCTAAGGTTACTATGTCACCTAAGGATGGAGGACTTGGATTTTCTTACAAGTGGAATATGGGCTGGATGCATGATTTCTTAGAGTATACTAAGCTTGATCCTTTGTTTAAGAAGGGTAATCATAATAAGATGACTTTCGGATTAACTTATGCATTTAGTGAGAATTTTATTTTAGTATTATCTCACGATGAAGTTGTTCATTTGAAATGTTCAATGATTAATAAGATGCCGGGTTATCCACAGGATAAATTTAAAAACTTAAAGACAGCATATACTTTTATGTTGGGACATCCGGGCAGAAAGCTGTTATTTATGGGACAGGAATTTGCCCAGTTACAGGAATGGTCAGAGGCTAGAAGCCTTGACTGGTATCTTCTTGATGAACCTGAACATAAGGACATGCAGGAATATGTAAAGAAATTACTTCACTTATATAAGGAATATCCGGCACTTTACACTGAAACAAAGGGCTATGGAGCTTTTGAGTGGATTAATGCCAATGACTGCGAAAGAAGTATTTTCAGTTTCATAAGAAAGACAACAGAAGCTGATTATAAGAACTCTATCGGTTTCGTGTGTAACTTTACACCAATGGAAAGACCTGATTATGTTGTAGGAGTTCCAAAAGCTGGAACTTACAAGAGATTGGTTACAACAGAAACAGGTGAGAAACAGGTTGTAAGCTACAGAGCTAAGAAAGGCGAGTGTGATGGAAGACCATACAGATTGGAAATTCCACTTAGACCATACGAATCAGTAGTTTTCGAATTTCCAAAAACAAGAAAAAAGAAAGCTACATCAAAGAAAAAAACAAAATAAAAAATAAAATTGTCTGTGGTACAAAAAAATAGTGCCACAGACATTTTTTTGTGCTATGATGTGATTGATTACAGTGTAGAAAGGTCATGTTCCATCTGTGCTTGCACAAAGATGGGACACTGACCTTGAGACACGCCCCCAACATGAGCATAAAAGTGTAGCGCAAGCTACACGATATGCGAATGCTGGGGGAGGATTGCGGGAGTGCGAAGCACGTAGCAATCCGGTAATCAATAAGTTTTATACAAGGATTGAATGGGTGATGAAATGAAAAAGAAAGTTATAGCAGTTGTTGCAATTGTGTTGATTTTTGCAATTGCAGTGGTTATAGGAATAAATTTTAACAAGAAGCAGTCTAAGAATAACAAGCAGAGCAATAGCGGTCAGGCAACGTCTACATATAATGGCAAGTTGCCGGGGATTGATTTATATTATGGAAGTCAGAAGGTTGGAAGTCTTAACGGCTACACAATGGATATGGAAGAAGAACATATGCGTGATGTTATTGTCCCTGTTAATACAGACAGAACGGTTCCAATTACAATATCAACTAATGGCAATAAGGTTTCAGAGATTTCTTACGAAATGAAGAGTACTGAGGACAACCGTTTGATAGATAATGGAACCCTTGACGGCTGGAAACAGAAGGACGGCAAGATTACTTTGAATTATCAGGCCAGTGCCATTATGGAACAGGGAACAGAGTATTTTTGGGAAATAATTATCAAAACAGATAAGTATAAGCAGATTAATTATTACGCAAGAGTAATGGTTACGGATAAGGAGTTTGTTACTGAACAGATTAAGTTTGCGAAGAATTTTGCACAGACCGCTTTAAAGGGCGAGGGAGCTTCAAAGCTTGCTCAGTATATTGAGCCTGATAGTAGCCTTCCTAATGATAACCTTGGTCAGACTACTATTAAGTCAAGTTACAATAGCCTTATTTGGACTTCACTTAAGCCTGAGCTTATATCTGATATAACAATAACAGCAAAAGAGTTTTGCATAAAGGACACCGGGGAAGCCGGAACTTATACAATGAATTATCAGATTAGAACAACTAATGCTGAGAAGGTTAAAGAGAAATATAATGTTTCTGAAACAATTACAATATGGAGTTGTGCAGGAAGAATTTATGTTTTGGCATATGACAGGGAAGTAAATCAGATTTGGACAGCAGACAAGAATAACGTAGGCGGAAGTTTTATTGACTTAGGCATTCAGAAAGAAACAAAGGCTGATTTTGTTGAAAGTTCAAATCAGCAGTTTATGGCGTTTCAGGTTAACGGCGATGTTTACGTAATGGATTTGAATGAAAGAAAAATCAAACAGGTTTACAATCTTAATGCCAAGAATGCTGAACAGCTTAACAATACTAAGGCAAGGGTAATTACCGTGAATGACAAAGGCAATGTTGACTATATGATTTATGGTTATAGCAAGGCTAAGGAGCATGTAGGCGAAAACGGAATTTCTATTTTAAGATATAATTATGAGTCTAACAGTTCCACAGAGGCGGCTTTTGTACCTTGCAAAGTGCCTGCTTACAACTTGGAGAAGCAGTTGTCACAGCTTTGTTACGTAGGCGACGGAACTCTTTATATTATGATGAACAACACTATTTACTATGCAAACCTTAAAACTAAAGAGTGGGGAGCGTTGGTAGAAAATGTGGAAGACGGAAGTTTCGCAATTAACAGCGACGGAAGTATGTTGGCTTACAATACAAGTGGTAAGGCTTATGATACGGAAAACATTACAATTGTTAACTTAAAGAATGGTGAAAAGAAGACTATTGAGGCGGGAGCTGACAATATTATTACCGTATATGGTTACACGGGAACGAACCTGATTTATGGAATAGGTTCTCAGAGTGACGTGTCAAAGGAGAGTTTTGTACCTGTTAGCAAGTTGGTAATTGTTGATAAGGATTATAAAGAAGTTAAGTCATATTCACAGAATAAGATTTATATTACAGGTGTTGAAATAACAGACAATATTATTAATATTAAGCGGTACAAGGGCAAGAGCCAGATTTCAGATGACCAGCTTTTGGATAATACTGAGACTAAGAAACCTGTTGCAAAAACAAGTTATTATGTGGATGATGTAAAGCAAAAGGAATTAGCTTTGGCATTTACTAATGCACTTGACGGAACTAAGCAGCTTTCAGTTGAAAAGGTTGGCAAGGTAACTTTTGACAGTAGTTCCAAGGTTAATGCTACTTTTGAGAGCAAGGAAGAAAATAATTATTATGTTTACGGATATGGAAAGCTTCAGGGGATTTACAGCGACAAGAACGTTGCAACTAATGCGGCAAAAGCTACATATGGACTTGTAACGGATAACCGTGGACATAAGATATGGGTTTTTGAAGAGAATTATAATTAAAAATATCAGAAAAGGTCAAAATGCTTATTAGAAAAGGGTGTTTTGACTTTTTTCTTTATCTTTACGCGAAAAATTTTTAATGTTATACTTAAAGATAGTAAAAAATTCGGGAGGAACTATGCGATTTATACATACTGGTGACATTCATCTTGGAGCCACTCCGGAGAGCAAAAGACCTTGGGCGGCTAACCGTGGAGATGAAATTTGGAATACTTTAGAACGTTTAATTAAAAAAATAAAAATAGACCCGGTAGATTTGCTTATTATTGCAGGGGATATGTTTCACAGACAGCCGTTGCTTCGTGAACTTAAGGAAGTTGATTATTTGTTTTCGACTATTCCTGACACAAAGGTTGTTTTGTGCGCGGGAAATCATGATGCCATTAAAAAAGGCTCTTTTTATGACGGCTTCAAATGGAGTGAGAATGTTATTTTCTTAGGTGACAAGAATATTGAAAGTGTGGAGATTCCTGAGCTTAATACATGTGTGTATGGACTAAGTTATCACCAGACTGAAATTAAGGACGCAATGTATGACCATGTTATTGTGGACAGACCGGATATGATTAATATTCTGGTGGCTCATGGCGGTGACGAAAAGCATATTCCCATTAATAGAAAGAAGCTTGCAATGTCAGGTTTTGACTACGTGGCAATGGGACATATTCATAAGCCTGAAATAGATGAAAAGATGAAGATGGCATACAGTGGTTCTCTTGAACCTATTGATATGAATGATATTGGACCTAGAGGCTATATTTATGGTGAGATTTCAAAGAGAGGTCTTGAACTTGAATTTGTGCCTTTTGCAAAGAGAATTTACAGGGAACTTGATTTCACGGTAACTCCAACAGCTACTAATTTGGAAATAAGACATAGACTGATTGACATGATTAAGGAGCAGGGACAGGATGATATGTACAAGATTACTTTTAGCGGTTACAGAGATCCTGATTTTGACATTGATGTTTCAGATATTGAAGGTGTTGGAAATGTTGTAAGTGTTACCGACAATACGGTTCCTGATTATGATTTTGAAGAATTGTACGCTGAAAATAAGGACAATATTCTTGGAATGTACATAAAGAAATTTCTTGACATGGAGAGTCTTACACCTTTGCAGCGTAAAACCCTTTACTATGGAACAAAGGCATTGATGGATGCCATGGAGGACAGGGCATGATTATAAAGGACATACGATTAACTAATTTTGGAAAATTTAATCATAAAATGGTAACTCTTGAACCGGGACTTAATATTGTATACGGTGAGAATGAAGCGGGAAAGACTACTCTTCATACTTTTATAAGAGGAATGCTCTTTGGAATAGAAAAACAGCGTGGAAAGGCAAGTGGTAAGGACCTTTACACTAAGTATGAGCCATGGGAGAATCCGGCTAATTATCACGGTATGATGCGAATCGAAAGCGACGGTGTAACTTATCGTATTGAGAGAAATTTTAATAAGCTTAATAAGTCTTTTAAGGTTATTAATGAAGATGAGGGTATTGAGCTTAAAACAGAGGAGATTGAAAATCTTTTCGCAGGGCTTGATGAAAGCTGTTACTACAATACTATAAGTATAAGCCAGCTTGGCAGCGTTACAGATAAGGAACTTGAAGTTATTCTGAAGAATTATGCGGCAAATCTTGGCACAACAAAGTCTATGGAGATTGATATTAAATCAGCTTTTGCCGACTTAGATAAGCAGAAGAAAAATATAATGATTGAAAGCCGAATTGCCGAAGAGGATGTTGTTGAGAAGGCTATTAAGAATGCCAAAGAGGATTTGGAGATTTCTCAGGGCGAACAGCATACAATAATTGCTTCAATAGAGCAGAAAAAGCAGTCTTTATTTAATCTTTCTAATAAGAAGAAGGAATTGTCAGCTCTTGATGCAAAACGACTTGAAGCCTTAAATAAACTTAATGAGCGTAAGGAGAATCTTTATCAGGAGGCAATTACTTTGACTGCAGACAGTGAGAAGTTTTCAGCTTCCCTTGAACAGATTGAAAATCACCAGAAGCAGCTTGAACAGGAGCTTGCTGACAAGGGCATTGACGGAAGAGAGACTATGGAATATCTTCTTGAAAAAGTTACTAACAGAAGTAATATGCCTGTTTTGTTTATTATCCTTATGATGGGATGTATTGGTGGTGCTGCAGGTTTTATTATGGGCAATTACCAGATGATGGATTTAAAGCAGTTTTGGGTTAAGCCGGGTATATGCCTTGGTGCGGCTTTTGTTTTTCTTATACTTGCAATCTTTAAGTATGGATTTAATAAGAAGAAGCGTCAGAAGAAGTTGGATGCCTTAAAGGAGATTAAGCTTGTAATGGATAAGCTGGACGCGGCAAAGCACGAAAGAGTTTATGTTGAACGTCAGCTTAACAATAAGAAAGAAGCTTTAAAGGATACTCAGGAGTTTATTAAAGCCGAGGAAGAAAAAAGCGTTGATATGCAGGATTATAGTGACGAGTTAAAGGACTTGGAAGCGAAGGAACGTGAAATCAACGAGGCAATTTCAAAGTCTCAGTGGATTCTTGAACAGAAGCAGGAAAAGGACATTGAGCTTCAGAAGAAGATTGATGAACTTGAGGAGCGATTTGACAAGATTAAGAAAGCAAAAGTTGAAATACAGGCTATTGAGGACGCCAAGAGTAATATTGAAGATATAGCAGATGAAATCAGAAATAGTTTCGGCAAGAGATTAAATGAGAGAGCATCTTATTATATTTCACGAATTACAAACGGAAAATATGACAATCTTTCAATAGATGACAAACTTAACATATCTGTAAACAGTAAGCACGCTCTCATAGCTGCTACACGACTTAGCAAGGGCACAATAGAGCAGATATATATGGCACTTAGACTTGCGGCAGCAGATATTATATTTGAAAAGGACAAGAAACCTATACTTCTTGATGATGCCTTTGCAATGTATGATAACAAGCGAATGGGTAATACTATGAGATTTATGGCAGAAAATATGGAACAGGTAATCATCTTCTCATGCCATACAAGAGAGAAGCTAATGGCGGACAAGTTAGGACTTAAGTATAACTTTATAAGGTTGTAGTGGAGAGTTGCAAGGTTATGAAGTTATAAGGTAGAGTTGTAAGGTTATGAAGTTATAAGGTAGAGTTGCAAGGTTATAAAGTTATAAGGTAGGGTTGCAAGATTATAATTGAGAACGCTAAGATTTAAACGATAGATTTAAGGATGTGGCGGAGAATTGAATATTATATGAGTGTGGAAGAGTGAGAATTAGCCCCGGCTACGGAAACGTAGCCGGGGTTTTTATAGGCTGAAATTGTGGGAGAATTTTTTAGAGAAGATGGGGATTTTTTGTAGGAATGGTAGGGATTATAAGAGAAAAACGAATTGTCTAATAAGAAATATGTTCCATAGTGTATATAAACAACGAGCATTTAAGGAAAATATTATAGGTGTACCCCAAAAATTAAGAAAAATTATATGTTGGGGTACATTTTAGGTTTACTTATACAGTATGTTGCATAAACAAACTGGAAATTTAGGGCGTTGTACCCCAAAAAATAAGAAAAATTATATGTTGGGGTACATTTACAACTTACAGATACAGTGTGTTGCACAATTACATGCGGAAAAATAGAAAACGTACCCC
>ERZ773185.1386-NODE-1386-length-18199-cov-13.054123_pt1 | contig 18199 bp, 17 predicted proteins | sample MGYA00580531_ERZ773185 | MGnify/ENA primary metagenome ERZ773185 (study PRJEB29015, sample SAMEA2737799) | human gut metagenome | biome: human gut; feature: human-associated habitat; material: faeces | place: China | collected 2012 ...
GGGGCATGCCCCTTTATCCCAATTCCTTAATTCCAGTTTCATTTTACAATTCAGATATCATAGAAAGGATGAATTTTATGAGACAATTTATTGCACTTACATTTAATTCTTTTTTTAAAGAAGAATTAATGGCAATTATGGATACTTTAAAGGAAGAAGGGATTCAAGGTAAGTATTATGATCTAGATAATCTACATATGACTTTAGCTTTCTTTGGTGAAACAGATAGACAGGATGAAATTATGGAAATTATTCATGCTATTCCTTTTCCTGAAATCACCATTACTTTGAACCGTATTGGTCATTTCAAGAAGATTTATTGGGTAGGTATTAAAGATAATCCTGTATTAGATGAATATGTCAATACATTAAGAGAAGCATTAAAGGCACATGATATACCATTTGATGATAAACCTTTTTATCCACATATCACAATTTTAAGAAAAGCAGAAGAAGGAGATAGAACACTTCAAGAAGTCTCTACTAAAGACATCAAAGTAGAACTCTTACAGGCTCATTACTTAGAAGAAGGGCTCAAGTATCTCCCTTATAATGAACAGTCTTTAATAGCGAAGATAAATAAAATATATCAACAAAAGGGACATGTCACTATCGCAATAGATGGAAGATGTGGAAGTGGGAAAACAACTCTTGCAAATAAATTAAAAGCATATTTTGATTGTCATATATTTCATATGGATGATTTCTATCTTCAGGAATATCAGCGCACACAAGAACGCTATAATGAACCAGGTGGTAATGTGGATAGAGAAAGATTTAAAAAGGAAGTATTAGAACCTCTTAAAGAACATCAAGATGTTCTTTATCGCCCTTTTGATTGTTCCACAATGTCTATAAGTGAAGGAACCTTATACTCTTATAAACCTATTAATATCATAGAAGGGTCTTATTCATGTCATCCTGAATTAATAGATGCTTATGATATTTCTATATTTGTAGATATAGATGAACCGTTAAGACTTAAACGTATAGAAAAAAGAAATGGAAAAGAAGCTCTTGATATGTTTATAAAAAAATGGATACCATTAGAAGAAAAATACTTTTCTTCATTTGATATCCAAAATCATTGTGATTTTTATTTTAAAGCAGGTCGTTAGCGGCCTGTTCTTTATTTTTTCTAAGCGCTTTTTTAATAATCTTTAAGCATCCCTGATCTTCATTAGAATCAGTAATACCATAAGCAAGTTTCTTGATTTCATCTACTGCATTTTCCATCGCAAAACCATACTTCACAGACTTTAATAAAGCATAATCATTCATCTGATCACCAAATGCGAGACATTCATCTCTAGAAATATGTTCATGTTCCTGAATATAACGCATACCAAGACCCTTATTTACACCATCTCTTTGAATATCCATCCACTCATTACCAGATGTAATAATCTGTAACCCACTAGGTAAGATAGAAGTAATATCTCCTGCATTATTCTTAATATCTCCACTAGGATCAAGTATCGCAATCTTAGTAATAGGTTCATCAATTTCATCAAAATCATCAATTAACTTATTTGAACAATAATAAGTAGTAAGTTCTTTAGTAAGATGATCCTTCTTTCTTGCATAAGCGTATTTCTCACCAGCTACTACAATCTTAAAATCCGGATAATGTTCCTTTACTCTCTCTATTGCAAGAAATGCTTTCTTACGGTCCATATCAAATACTTCTAATGTGTTTGGACCCTTCGCAATATAACTGCCTCCATCCGCAATAAAATACATATCCTCACTCATAGGTAAGAACTTCTGATAAAGTCTGGCATACTGATTACCACTTGCGGCTACAAACAGTACACCCTGTTCCTTCATCTCAAAAAATAAATCAATAAAAGACTTATCAAACTGCTTCTTATTATCTAGGAATGTTCCATCCATATCTGTCGCAATTAATTTGATCATTTGTCTTTTCCCCCTTTGTGAACAACTATAGCACACATCATTGAATTGTGGTAGACTATTTCAGAAAGGAAATTATTATGATAGTGTTATTTATTTTATTATTTCTGATAATGGCATGTACATGGCGTACACGTTATCATATCTATACAAAAGGTTTATGTTCTTTAGGTTTTGTCCTCACGGCTTATTTCTCTCATCAAACAAAATTATTTCTTCTTATACTTCCAGCATTACTAGGTTATATGATTGGAGACATACTCTTATGTAAGAAGGAACTATTTAGATATGGTCTTAATGCATTCCTAATTGGGGATATAGCCTTCTTATTCTTCTATTATCACTTTGAACCATTTACATATATAGAATTAATTGTTCCTGTATGTGCTATGATTCTTCTAGAAATACTTGCTTACTATAAGATTGTAGATTTCTCTTCTTACAAAACAGAACTTACTAGCTATATATTTGCGTTAGTCTGGCTTACTACAAAAGCTATTTTGACAGCTTTCACTCTCAATACTCTTAGCTTTATTATGATGGCTACAGGGCTTATTCTCTATCTCATATCTGATATTCTATTAGCGTTCTATAAGACAAATAAGATACAAATATTAGGAATATTAAATATTTTCTTCTATTATTTTGGAATATTTTTAACCGCTTACAGTTTTTCTTTCCTCTAATGTGTTAAAATAGATACAAAAGGGGAGAGAGAAATGTCAGAAACAGTAGTAGACTTAAAGCAGTTAAGGGAGATGCTTCATCATTTTGATACATTACATATTGCATTCCAAGATGACGAATATCCTTATATCGTTCCAATGAACTTTGGAATAGGTGATGATGAAGATAAAATAGTACTTTATATTTATACACCTAGAGAAGGGAAGATGACTCGTCTGATTAAAGAGAATCCTCATGTAGGCATACAGGCAGAAACACTATATGAATATTTTTGTAAACCAGATAAGACTGTATCTAATTCTTATTCATCTATTATAGGTAAAGGTATTGTTGAACCTGTCTCTCATGAATCTTATGATGAAGCAATGGAGTCTATCCTGACTCATTGCGGCTATGAAACATATCCTTATAATAAGGATTATATAGATACATGCTATATTTATAAGATCATATTGAATCAGGTGACAGGGAAATATCATTTTAAAGGCGAAAATGTAAGTAACTAAATATATAGACTGTTGTGATTAAATGTGTTCAAATCCCCTCAAAGGAGAGCATTAAAATGAACATGACAAATATCACAAATTATAATTTATTGAAGAGATTAAGTTATGGAAGATAAACAAATATTACTTGATAATATAAATAAAGTGCATACTACTGAAATGGGTATTAATAGAATTATAAAAAATCTAAAATTAAATACAAATGATGTAGTAGAATATTGTAAAAATAAAGTTTTAGATAAGAACTGTAATATATATAAACAAGGTAAGAATTGGTATTGTGAAATAGAAAATATAATAATTACTATAAATTCATATAGTTACACAATTATAACAGCACATATCAAGAGATAAATTATAATCTATCTTATAACACACCTTTTCTATTTTGAAGATGTGTGTTGTATAATCAAATTATTAGAAAACAATTACACTCAGAAAGGAGCATTATCATGATACTTGATAACATGAAATTTACAGACAAAGAGTCTCTGACTTTTGTACCCATCAAATTGATTAACACATTCTGTCATTTCTTAGATGTGGAACATCCAGAGGTTGACTTTAAATGCATCAAAGCCAAAGACATCCAGCGTAATCCTGAACTTCGTAAAAAATATCGACCATATCAGGAACAGTGCCGGAAAGCTTTCATTCAGGCTGGATTCGAAGATAATATTCGAGCAAACGGATATGACGGTTTCATCTCTAACATCGATCCGGAATGGTTATTCAATTGTGTTTGTACATTCTTTAAACCGGATGTCAATCCTATTGCCTATGAATACATGGAACGTTCATTTGGCCATTATGACCCTGATAATGATGATAGAATCTTACCAACAATCTGGCGCAGTCGTTTCAACGTCATCGGTAGCGGTGAACAGTGTGATCAACTTGAAAACTTAATCGAAAACTGTAATTTAACAAATGATGACCTTGCACTCATTCTGCAGACATTAGAATTAAAATAAAGCTCTGCAACGCAGAGCTTTATTTCTTTAAACTTAAGAGAAAGGAGAGTCCACTCAAAAAAGAAATATACAGAAAACAAAGGCTTAAGATACAGAAGCTTCATCATAGAATCGACAATATTCGTACTGATTACATCAATAAGATCATCGTAGCGATAGTGAAAACCAAGCTATCTTATATAACGATTGAAGATCTAAACGTATCAGGAATGATGAAGAACAGACATCTTTCAAAGGCAGCTGCTTCGCAGAAGCTTTATAAATTTAAAACAAAGCTGCAAGGAGAATGGAATTGAACAACGAACAGTAGATAGATGGTTCCCATTATCTAAAACATGTCATTGCTACAAAAATATCAAGAAAGATTTAAAGCTTTTTAGATAGAGTGTTCAAATGTGACTGTGGCTATATCGAAGACAGAGATTTTAATGTTGCTACTAATTTGAGAGATGCTCCGACTTACGAAGTTGCATAAACAAACGCAAGCGTAAGCATGTACCGAAGGCTATTTTGGGAATTTACGACTATGGAGTGTACTAGAACTTGTGAGTAGATATGATTTTTGTCAATCCAAAGCATACACGATGAAATAGTAAGTAATGTTCATGAGGACTTACATTATCTCGATGTGAGTATCTTTAATCACATTTTGAGTGGCGATCTAACATGTCACAAAAAAAACGTCACCAACAAATCATAACTAAACTGAATATTGAAGGGCAGGTATTTGTGAAAGAATTGGCTTCATCATTTGGTGTCACAGAAGATTGTATTCGTAAAGACCTCACCCTCTTAGAAAAAGCTGGAAAACTTAAAAGAGTTCATGGAGGTGCAATTAATGCCCGCGTTAATTTACATCATACAAATGTTTCACAACGTGTAGAACTCTATAGTAAAGAAAAGAAGATCATTGCCTCTAAAGCAGTTAATTTACTAGAGGATGGCTATGTGATCTTCTTAGATATTTCTACAATCAATCTTGAAATCGCAAAACTTATATTTGAAAAGAATATTGCAGTCACTATTGTGACAAATATGATTGATATTATGCAGCTTTATAGACAAAATAGTACAGTGAGACTGATTTTCTTAGGAGGAGACTTCAATCAGGCAAGAGATGGATTTGTCGGCGCGCTCACAAATCATTTAATTAGAAAATATCGTTTTGATATCTCATTTATTGGTGTTGTAGGGATTGATTTAGAAAATAATGTTGTTACGACCTATGAAACAAATGATGGACTCACTAAAAAGACAGCCATCAATGCAAGTAAAAGAACCTATATGGTTGGAGAAAGTGTTAAACTCAATCAGGATGGCAATTATGCTTATGCGAATCTTGATGATTTCACAGGCTATATATGTGAAAAAGAGTTAGACCACGCACTTACTAAGGTATTTAAAGACCATCAAGTAGAACTCATATAAAAGACCGAAATCTTAGTTGATCTCGGTCTTTTTCTGTCTTGCAAAAGAAAGGAACATATCTATAAAATGAGAATCTAATATAAATAAACTATTCTCATTGATGATATAGCCATCAATTTTCTCAAATGTCATCTTTAATACATCTGTTAATAAATCAACTAGCACATATCCATTCTTTGGTTTCTTATCCATGGCTTCTTGTTGATCTATATAAAGAGGAATTAAATGAAGACCATCTATGTCCATTGTATAATTAGATGCGTTCTCATCTATTTCTTCTATATAATAATAGAAACGTAAATCATTTAAAACTTCTAAAAATGATTCAAGTCTTTGATCTCTTAAAGGAAGTAAATTTTCATATTCGTGTTTTATATATTTATCATACTCAGTTTCTATTGGTAATGCTTTTTCAATAAAACGAAGATGATCAGGGACATCCGCAATATTCTTGAAATTCTTAGTCATTACTTGTCCCAATACTCTCTCACCATTCTCGTATACATAAACATAATCTCCTACATCTACATGATCATAAGAAGGAATCAAATAAGTTCTTACCTGTAATTTTGTCTGAACTTCACACAACGAAACACTAATACGATAATCATAGAGCCGTTTTGCCCAAGTATTATCTACCATAAGACTTGTATCATACTTTAATATCTTCTTTATTAGAGGATCATTTTCCTTGATATCATACCAATCTCTATTAAAGAAATAAGCACGTGTTCCATTTGGATTTAAAGCTATCATGAGTTCTTTCTCTTCTTCTTTATTAAATAAGAATAAAGAAGGCACTTCTTCATCTAGTTCATTCTTTAATGCAAGCTTATAGAGTTCCATTAAACGATCATCTCTATCATTCTCTAGAATCATGATCTTCTCTTTGAAACTTAACCATGAATCTGTATAACGGAATATATAATCTTTATAAAGAGGAGTTGTACGAATCTGTTCTACTCCATGAAAGAACTGTTCCTTATCCTGTCCATATTGCACAATAAAATGATGAACTGGATCTATATAAGTCAAAGGATGTTTTAAGAAAGTTTTTTCTCCACAATGTGGACAAGTATAAGTCATAATAGAATCATCAATAATACTTTCTCTATAATCTGGTCCTACACAGCTATAATCTTCATATCTATTCTCTTTATCGCATTTTGAACATGTAATAATATAAACATCTTTATTTCTCATAATCTTTCCTCCTAACAAAAAAGAGCGTAAACACGCTCTATTCAATCACATGGATTGTAAGATACTTCTTCTTATAAGTATGATGATTATCTCCTGCAGTCAAAGTAATACGTGTCTTACCAGGTGTAATAGTTGTCACTAAACCATTCTGGTCAACACTTGCCACATTGGCATACTGAGATGAATAATGTGTATATTCTATTTTTACTTTCTGAGGATCAGTCTTGTAATGAATCTGGTATGTTTCTCCCTGCTTCACTGTGACATACTGATCAGGAATAATCACACTACTTAATACTGGTCCCTGTGCAACACATGCATATTGATAAACACCAAACAAGAAAACAAAATAAACAATACCTAAAATCATCTTCATTTTCCTCTTTAAATGTTTATTAAAATATATTAATACAAAAGGGATCAGTGGAAAAAGAACAATACCTGCAAAAATCCAGCCTTTAGAAAGAGGTTCTCTTTCTTCTTTAAGCATGCTGTTTTGTTTATCTGACATATTGTACCCACCTTTTTTAATTCTCTTCCATTATATCGAATATATTAACGTTTTTAAAGGCAAAAAAAAGTTAAGTTCTATAGTTGTTGTGATGTCACAATGTTTCTCTTTTTGAAAAGGAGCTATTTTTAATTGAAATGTTTATCAAATAGCGTTATATTATTTTCGCAATTTTTATGTAAATATGAGTTATGATATAAAAAACTAGTATATAGTTTTGTTGCATAAAGGGGAAAAGATGGAAAAGTTAACGAAAAGAGTTATAGCCATTATGTGTATATTTATTATGGTTATTTCAATGGCTACTGTTGTTGAGGCAGTAGATACAAATGGTAAGGTTACAGTTACAAATGTAAAACCTGGGGAAACATATAAGATATTTAAAATTTTAACACTTGAAAGTTTTGATGAAACCAAAAGGGCTTATTCATATATAAGAAATGGTGATTCTTGGGATGGATTTATTAATTCAAGTGCTGCAAGAAATTATATAGACATAAATAATGATGGTTATGTCACTTTTAAAGATGATCAAAAAAATGAAATTGGTGCACGTAACTTTGGTCTTCTTGCCATGGAATATGCGAAGAAAAACAATATTCCTTCTATAAAAACTGCCATTGCTTCTGATAAGAAAGTTGTATTTGAAAACTTACAGCTTGGATATTATTTAGTGGAAACCAGTGCAGGGACAGCTTGCAGTATTGATACAACTCATCCAGAAGTAGAAATAAGAGACAAACATGCCTCTCCTAGTGTCAGTAAGCTTTTCGCCAATGGTGGAACAATAAGTAATAATAAGAAAAGAAACTCAATGAATCGTGGGGATAATGTCTTCTTTGAAACGATAATTAATGTCAAGCCACATGTCACAAACTATTGTTTACATGACTATATGGATTCATATTTGAAATATAATTCTGTACTTAAAGATGGTATTGCCTATTATAGTAATGAAAAAAATGAGAGTCAAAAACGCAAGACTTTGGTTAAAGGCACAGACTATGTTGCAACGACAAAAACAAACGATGGCTGTAATTTTCATGTCACTTTTACTAAGGCATTTTATGAGAAATATCAAGCTGATATTGATTCAGGTGATTTAACACAGATTTATATTAAATATTTAGTGAAACTCAGTGATGATGCACCTATTGATATACCACTCGTTAATACTTCTTATTTAACTTATGGTGAAAACTCAAGAACTGAAGAATCTAAAACAGAAACATTTACTTACAGTATCCCTATATTTAAATATACAGGATATAATAAAGCACTTGCTGGTGCAAAGTTTATCTTATCTAAAGATTCAAATCCAACTGAAGATAATGCATTAAAATTTGTTCAATCAGGAAGTAACTTTGACTATAATAGTAAGAGTGGAAATATCACACTAACATCCTATAGTGATGGAAAGATTAATATTAAAGGAATACAAGCAGATACATACTACTTAAAAGAAATAGAAGCGCCAAAAGGCTATAACTTAATAAAAACACCTATAAAGATTGTTGTTACATCGGATACTGATGGGAAAGGTGTTGTAAAGGTAGATAACGAAGTGGTAGATCAAGTCAATGTATTAAATAACTATGGTTCATTACTACCTAGCACAGGTGGTATGGGTACAACACTCATCTATGCAATAGGTTGTATTCTAGTATTATCTTCTGGTGTTGTATTATTTTTAAAGAGAAGAACTAAATAAGGGAATTCCCTTATTTTTTTCTATCTGTTGACAACTTTATATAACATTCCTATAATAGTTATTGTATCTTTGGGGCAGGTGAAATTCCTGATCGGCGGTAATAGTCCGCGAGCGTAAAGCATGAACTGGTGTAATTCCAGTACCGACGGTATAGTCCGGATGGAAAAAGATGGCGTTTTTTTGAAATGACTTTTTCAATCTCCTATAAGATATATAGGAGATTTTTTTTCGCCATAGAAAGAGGCAAAAATGAAAACTAAAAAACTAGTAATGGCAGCACTACTTGGTGCATTAGCTGCAATCTTAATGGTATTAGACTTCAATGTTCCATTTGTACCAATGTTTATTAAATTTGATTTCTCAGATTTTCCAGTATTAATTGGTGGATTTGTATTCGGCCCACTTACTGGTGTTTTAATCGCATTCTTAAAGATTGTATTAAACCTTCTCTTTAAACCAACAACTACTATGTTTGTAGGAGAAGCATCTAATTTCTTACTAAGCGTATGTTATATGGGAGTAGCCTGCTTATATTATAGAAAGCATCGTACTAAAAAGGGTGCTGTAATAGGTATGGCACTTGCCACTGTTGCAACAAGCTTATTTGCGATTGCATCAAACCTATTAGTGATGTTCCCAATGTATGCCAAACTATTTGGTATGTCTACAGAAGCCATCATTGGTATGTTCTCTAAGATCAATCCATTAGTAAAAGATATGACAACTATGGTTATTGCATCACTTGTTCCGTTCAATCTCTTTAAATATGGTGTCATTTCACTAATAACATTCATTTCTTACAAGAAAATTGAAGTTATTTTGAAAAAATATTCGAATTAAGCAAAAAATATATTGATTAATTTAGCCATATCATGTAATCTTTATACAAAAGTGTGAGGTGGAATAAAGATATGAAAGTGGTTAAATTTGGTGGCTCATCATTAGCCAGCGCAACTCAGTTTAAAAAAGTACATGACATCGTTCTAGAAGATACTGATCGTCATTATGTAGTTCCCAGTGCCCCTGGGAAAAGAAATAAAGAAGATACAAAAGTAACAGACTTATTGATTCTAGCTTATTCACATCACAATAAAGATGATTTTGAAGAAATCTATGACAGAATCAAAGAACGTTACAATGAAATTATTACTGAATTAGGTCTTGATATTTCTTTAGAAGAAGACTTTAAAGAAATTAAAGAAGAAATCAAGAAACAGAATAGTTTTGATTATACAATTTCACGTGGTGAATATTTAAATGGCAAAGTATTAGCTAATTATTTAGGCTTTGACTTTATTGATGCTGCCGATGTAATCTATATTGATAAACATGGTAGATATGATGAAAAGAGAACAGATGCAGCTCTCACAAAAGCTTTATCTGAACATGATTATGCAGTTATTCCAGGATTCTATGGACAGTTAAATGATGAATCAGGGCGTATTAAAGCCTTCTCTAGAGGTGGTAGTGATGTTACTGGTAGTATCGTTGCGAAATGTGCCTGTGCAGATTTATATGAAAACTGGACTGATGTATCAGGTTTCTTAATTGCAGATCCTCGTATTGTGAAAGATCCTAAACCAATTGCGACAATCACTTATAAAGAACTAAGAGAATTATCTTATATGGGTGCGAGTGTTCTACATCAGAATTCCATCTTCCCAGTAAGAAACGAAGGTATTCCTATCTTAATCAAGAATACAAATAGTCCAGAAGATCCAGGTACTTTAATTGTAGAAAGTACTTGTCATAAACCAGATCATGTTATTACGGGTATTGCAGGTAAAACAGGTTTTGCGACTGTTATGATTGAAAAAGATATGATGAATAGTGAAATCGGCTTTGGTCGTAAAGTACTACAGGTATTTGAAGAACATGGCTTATCATTTGAACATATGCCTTCTGGTATTGATACAATGACTATCATTGTGAATAGTGATGACTTTATTGAAAAAGAACAGGCTATTCTTGCAGGATTACATCGTGCAGTACAGCCAGACTATATTGTCTTAGAATCTGATTTAGCACTTATTGCGGTTGTAGGTCGTGGTATGAAGGACAGCCGTGGTACTTCAGCAAGAGTATTTAAAGCACTTGCGAAAGAAAATATCAACGTTAAGATGATTGACCAGGGTTCATCAGAATTAAATATTATCGTAGGTGTAAGAAACTGTTATTTCAAACCAGCTATCAAAGCTATTTATGATGAGTTTATCACAAGTGAAGATGACGAATAGAGAAGCAATTTGCTTCTCTTTTTTTTATAATATCGAGTGACATGTATATTATTTTATGCTGGTATACAGACAATTCATAAATAAGGGAGGAAATATTTACATGAAATACAAATTTATTGCATTATTAATTGAAATCATACAGCCACTACTTACGGTATCCTATCCCTGTTTATGTCTTGTTAGATGAGATTTCATATCGCTTAGCACTTAAGTCATAAGAGCCTTCATTTCGAAGGTTTTTATGTAAAAAAGAGGAGATGATCTCCTCTATACATTAATAGGTTTATTTCTTATACATATAATAAGACAGATGATAGCTAATATACAGGCAATAATATGAAATCTCATAAAGCTTACTAAACATATAAGAACCATAAGACTACCACATATAATATAAAGAGTATTCACTCTTCTTAATAATGCACTCATACCAATAGAAAAACATCCAAGTACACCTGTCAATAGTACAAGATTTAATCCAAACATATAACAAATACTATTTACAGGCAACAAATACATGATTACATATGCTGTTAAAGTGATTCCTAGAAATAGTGTAGAAAGTGGTAAATTACTCATTAAAGGCTTTAATAAAGCATGATCAAATAGATGTATATGATTTCTTACATCCATCTCTACTAGAACACTAAGTATCGCATTAGACAATACAACGAGTATTGTAATAGTAGTAAGTGTTCCTAAAGAACCAACTAATTCCTTTTCTATCAAATGACGATCATGAATAAATAGTGTCATCACAATAGCTCCAAGTAACCCTTGTATTAAACTTAATATTCCCTGAAATATAGAAATTGAACTATGTGAATGAATACCACATATAGCCATCACAAAAGAACCAGCCATGCCAATAAGAAAACAGAAGGCACTCAATCCAAAAGGTACAATAACTGTATTATATTCAAACAAATGAAACAAATTATACAACATGCCTACTATCTCATCCCCAATAGAAGGTTGCAAATGAATCACACCATGACTATATATTAAATTCACAAATAAGAAGCTAATAGCCAATGCTTCATACTTCTTTTTCATAACACCACTCCCTTATGCACTATTATAGTTCTTTTATATCGTTATACAATTACATATTGAATGTAAGCGGTTCTTATTGTCAATACATTTTGTGTACATTTAGATTATTCCCTTTGTGCACAACATAAATCAATAGGTTATAATGTATAAAGGGGTGATGATATGAAGAAGGGTGTCATGATGCAGGGCTTTGAATGGTATCTTCCATCTAGTCCACATTTGTGGAAAATATTAAGAATCAATGCCTTTAAGCTTAAAAAAGCAGGTATTACAGCTATCTGGCTTCCTCCTGCTTATAAAGGTGCATATGGAGTCAATGATACAGGATATAGTGTCTATGATCATTATGATTTAGGAGAATTTAAAAGCAAGAATACAATACGTACCAAATATGGCACAAAGAAGGAATATCTCTGGTGTATTAAGATGTTTCATCTATTTGGAATAGATGTCTATGCAGATATTGTATTGAATCATCTCATGGGTGCCGATGCCATGGAACAAGTCATTGCCTATAAGGTAGATGCTTATCATAGACATAAAGTATCTAAAAGAAAAAGAGTCATTCGTGCCTCTACATACTTCTCATTTCCATCTAGAGATAAATATTCTGACTTTATATATCATTCAAAACATTTCACGAGTGTAGATTATGATGCATCTAAACATCAACATGGTCTTTATCTTTTTAAGGGAAAACACTTCAGTGAGAATGTTGATGATGAATATGAAAACTATGATTATTTAATGGGTGCAGACTTAGACTACAATAATCCTGAAGTAGTCGAGGAAGCCATTCAATGGGGACTCTGGTATAAAGATATTACTCATCTAGATGGCTTTAGATGTGATGCCATTAAGCATATAGACTCATATTTCTACGAACATTGGATCACTACAATGCGTAAACATTCTAAAAAAGAACTCTTTACTGTAGGAGAATACTGGGGTGATATTAACCATTTATGTCATTATCTAGAATCTACACACTTCTGTATGAGTCTATTTGATGTACCATTACATTATCATTTCTATGATGCCAGTCATTCTAATGGTTATTATGATATGCGAGAAATTTTCAATAATACGTTAGTACAAAGACATGACAAGTATGCTGTCACATTTGTGGATAACCATGATACACAACCAGGACAATCTTTAACTTCATTCATAGAAGATTGGTTTAAACCACAGGCTTATGCCTGCATCTTACTAAGAGAACAAGGTTATCCATGTATCTTCTATGGTGACTATTATGGAATCCCTCATGATCATATCAATCCCAAAAAAGACATATTAGATTATATGTTGAAGCTAAGAAAACAATATGTAGAAGGAATAAGACATGATTATATAGATGATCCAGATGTGATAGGATGGACTTATGAAACAGGACTTGCAGTCATACTCACTAATAGTAAAGGTGGTACAAAACGTATGTTTATAGGTAAGAAGTATAAACATATGACAGATGGGAAACATACTATTGACATTATTGATGGCTATGGTGAATTTATATGTGATGAAGCATCTCTTAATCTATATATTGCACAAAAATAGAAATTATTGAATATATTGGTTACTGTTGTATTTACATTTGTTTGAGTATGTGATGAATATACGAGGATGGATTATTTTAAAATCAAAGAGGTTTTTAATGCTTAGTTGCTTAATTTAATATCACCGCACTAATAAGCATCTTTTTTGTAGCATATTACTAAACATTTGTTAATAGTTTGTAATAATCCTTAATATGCATAGAAAAAAATATAAATTTTACTTTTAATTCACGTGTTAGATGTTATTGTATTGCCATTCGTGAATTTGCTATTAGATTTAGGTGATTTCGAATAAATTTAGGTATATAATAATATCACACTGGGTATAGGGGTGAGTATTTTGGATTTTACATACGCACAGGTGAGTGGTTTAAATGAAACAGAAGCATACGTATACAATTATGTAATGCAAAATAAAAATCAGGTATTAGAGGAGAGTATTCGGGACTTAGCTAATCATGTACATGTCTCTACTGCTACAGTGATCCGTTTTTGTAAGAAATTAGGATGTTCAGGATTTACAGAATTAAAATACAAATTAAGAGAATCACTTGCGATAGAAACATATGAACATAGTATTCCACAATCAACTTTTGGAGATTTCACAAAACATGTTCAATCTGACGAATATGCAGCTGATATTCAAAAGGCAGTAGATCTTATAAAAAATGCTGATTCTCTATTTGTGTTAGGACTTAGCCCATTCAATGGGATTGCGCAGTTTCTAGCACGTTCATTTTCTTATCTAGGCTATTATTGCACGGCTGTTGAGGATAAGTTCTGTCATGTTCCTGAATTACGAGAAGATCAGAATGCAGTTGTAATAACTGCCTATGATAAAGTTATAGAGAAAGAACTTTTTGAAGAAATTGAAAAATATAAATCAAAAAATTATAAAGTGATTATGATCACAAGTATGGATATGGGTGTAATGAAATATCTCTGCGATCATATTATTTATGCATCTAATGGTTATTTGAAGATGGGAAACATTGTTTCAGCTATTCCTGTACAATATACATTCGAGAAGATTATGAAAGGACTAGATGAGTAACTGTTGATTATCAAGAACAGTTACTTATTTTGCTATTACAAAAAAATTAAATGTTTGATAAAATGTGAAATATAATGATGCATGAGGACACTAAGAGGGAGGGTGTTATCGATGAGTTTTACATACGCTCAAGTCAGTAGTTTAAATGAGACAGAAGCGCAGGTATACAATTATGTCATGATGAATAGGGATAAAGTCATGGATGAAAGTATTCGTGAATTGGCACATGATACACATGTCTCTACAGCAACAGTTATACGATTTTGTAAGAAGATGGGATGTTCAGGGTTCTTAGAATTAAAATACAAATTAAAAGATCATATTCATACGCAATCAATTAAAGCAAAACAAGATAGTACTAATTTTATGAGTTTTGTAGCATATACAAATACTAAACAATATCAAGATGGTATTCAGGAAGCTGCAGAAATTATTCAGAGTGCAGATAATTTTTTTGTATTAGGACTCAGACATTGCGCTGATTTTTCAAAATATATAGCGCGCACATTTTCGCATATTGGATATTACTGCTATGGGTTTGTGGATAATCTTTATCCCGCACAGGATGTTCCTGAAGGAGAAACTTCTGTTATTATGATTATCTATGATAAATCTCTAGAAGATCTGATTTTTGAAGAAATTAGAAAATACAAAAGTAAACATTATCAGGTTATCCTGCTTTCAAGTGAAAATGTTGGTGCTATGGAACATCTATGTGATGATGTGATTCACGTGGCAGATGGGAAAGTGAAGCATGGGTCGCTTACTTCTGGTGTTCCTATGTTATATGCAGTTGAGAAAATTGTTGGTATACTTACAAAAGATGAGATTGAAGAATAACTGTTCCACTAGGAACGGTTATTCTTTTTTAATTAGACCACCAACACAAATAACAATTAGTGTTACATATATATGTAGCGAGTAACTATTATAAAGTAAATAGTTACTTTTTTTCTTTCGATTTTTATTCATATAATAGATGAAACTGTTACTGCTATTGGTACGAAATATAGATGATTTTTATTATAATCAAAACATTAAAAATAGATAAGCACAGCAAATGTTTCGAATGAGTGTTACCTGTTACATTATGTATCAAATTAATTGTTTTTAAATTATTTCTATGATATTTTTTGCATGGTTTTTTCTAAATATTAACAAAAAAACTTAAAAAAGGTGCTTATATGAAGAAGAAAATAACTTTTATTAGTTTAATTATCATTTGCATCATAATGTTTCTGATTACTAATTTCTGTCCAATTTATAAGGTAGAAGGAAACTCTATGAGCCCTACATTAAAGAATAATGATTATGTATGTATCAAAAAAACAAAATCTTTTCAACAGGGAGACTTAATCGCTTTTGAATACAACAATAAGCTTCTTGTAAGAAGAGTTATCGCTTTAAGTAATGATGAAGTCAATACTGATACAAATGGCTATGTATTTGTGAATGATAAGAAACTAGAAGAAGACTATCTAACAAGTAGAAAAGACAATCCATTACGTGATGAAGTCTTTCCCTATACCATACCTGATGGAAAGGTCTTTGTACTTGGAGACAATAGAACGCAATCTATAGATTCTAGAATGCGAGATTTAGGATGTATTGATCAAAAACAAATTATTGGAAAAGTTGTCATGAGGGTTTATCCAATTACACGCTTTTCTATTTATTAAATGAAAGGAGAGAATATGACAGATTATAATATTTTAAATAAGCCTGGCAGAAAGAAGTAGATGGTAAAAACTATAAGATTAACAATTTGACACCAGGTTATTATTTAGTAAAGGATAAAGATGGTTCAGTATCTGGACAGGATTCTGCAGACTATGATATTGGGGATGCAGTTCCATTCCAGTTAACTGGTACTGTAGCTCAGGATTATAATGATTACAAAGATGCTTATCAGTTAGTATTCCATGATACTTTATCAAATGGTTTAACATCTAATGAGTCTTCTGTTAAAGTATATGTAAATGACAGCACGGATCCAGTTGATACAGATAAGTATACAATTACAAATCCAACAACTGATGGTCATTCTTTTGATGTGACTATTCATAACGTAAAATTTTTAGGTACTGAAGTATCAAAAGTAAGAGTTGAATATACAGCTGAATTAAATGAAAATGCAGTCATTGGTTCTGAAGGTAACCCAAATAAAATGTATATGGAATTCTCTAATAACCCTAACAATGAACAGGGTGGAGATAAAGGTCAGACACCAGAAGATAAAGTAATCGTATTTACATATAAAGTTGTTATCAACAAAATTGATTCTCGTAGAATTCCACTTGCAGGTGCAGCCTTCAAATTAGAAAAAGTACTTAAAGATGGCACAAAGAAAGTAGTAAAAGAATATACAATTGGTGCTGATGAAAACGATCCTGATAAAACAAAATTTGAATTCACAGGTTTAGATGATGGTCAATATATTCTTACAGAAACAGTTGCTCCAGAAGGGTATAACACAATGGACCCAATCACATTTAATGTCATTGCATCTCATGATACAGAATCTGCTGATCCAAAGTTAACTGATTTAAATGGTAATCCTGTTAATGGCGAAATTGAATTTACTGCCAACAAAGATAAAGGTACATTAACTGCAGCTGTAGTTAACTACCAGGGTGATGAACTTCCAAGTACTGGTGGTATGGGTACTACAATCCTATATGCTGCTGGTGTAATTTTAATTCTTGCAGCAGGTGCATTCTTAGTAATGCAGAAAAAAGCTGAAAATAAATAATTTAAAATAGAAAGGAGATGTTCTATAATGAAAAAGAAGATAATTAATTTATTTATCGGAATACTTTTTGTTGCAGGACTCTCCTTACTTATTTATCCAAGCTTTAGTAATTATTGGAATCAAAGACATCAGACCAGGGCGATTGCTGGATATGAGGAAAAGGTCGAAGACCTGACTGAAAAACAGTATGAAAAGCTCTGGAATGATGCCATTTTATACAACAAAAATTTAAGACATACAATGTATGCCTTGAATGATGACGAGAAAAAAATATATAATGAGACTCTAGATGTTACTTCGACTGGTATGATGGGTTATGTAGAAATCCCTAAGATCAATGTTTCACTTCCTATTTATCATGGAACAGATGCTGAGATCTTACAGATTGCGATAGGACATATCCCAGGTACATCATTACCAGTAGGAGGAGAAAGTACTCATTGTGTTATATCTGGACATAGAGGATTACCAAGTGCCGAGCTTTTTACTGATATTGATCAGTTAAAGATAGGTGATACATTCATGCTTCAGATATTGGATCAAACTCTATATTATGAGGTCGATCAAATTAAAACTGTTCTTCCTACAGAAAAAGATGATTTAA
>ERZ773185.1391-NODE-1391-length-18154-cov-4.066357_pt1 | contig 18154 bp, 13 predicted proteins | sample MGYA00580531_ERZ773185 | MGnify/ENA primary metagenome ERZ773185 (study PRJEB29015, sample SAMEA2737799) | human gut metagenome | biome: human gut; feature: human-associated habitat; material: faeces | place: China | collected 2012 ...
TCGGCGGGGCGAACGCGCACCTGCTGCCCACGCCCATGATGAACATTCTCAACGGCGGCGTGCATGCTGACAACAACGTGGACTTCCAGGAGTTCATGATCATGCCCGTCGGCGCGCCCGACTTCAAGACCGGCCTGCGTTGGTGCACGCAGGTCTACCACACCCTCAAGGACACCCTGAAGAAGGCCGGCCTCTCCACGGGCGTCGGCGACGAGGGCGGCTTTGCCCCTGACCTCAAGACCAACGCGGAGCCCTTCGTCTACCTGATGGAGGCCGTGGAGGCCGCCGGCTTCACCCCCGGCAAGGACTTCATGTTTGCCATGGACCCCGCCACCTCCGAGTGCTTCAACAAGGAGACCGGCCTCTACGAGCTCAAGGGCGAGGGCCGCACCCTCACCTCCGACCAGATGGTGGACTACTGGGCAGAGCTCGTCGAGAAGTACCCCATCGTCTCCATCGAGGACGGCCTGGCCGAGGAGGACTGGGACGGCTGGGTCAAGCTCACCGAGCGTCTGGGCAAGAAGGTCCAGCTCGTGGGTGACGACCTCTTCGTCACCAACACCGCCCGCCTCAAGAAGGGCATCGAGCTGGGCGCCGCCAACGCCATTCTCATCAAGGTCAACCAGATCGGCAGCCTGACCGAGACCCTGGACGCCATCGAGACCGCCAAGCGCGCCGGCTACACCGCCGTGGTCTCCCACCGCTCCGGCGAGACCGAGGACACCACCATCGCCGACCTGGCCGTGGCCACCAACGCCGGCCAGATCAAGACCGGCGCCCCCGCCCGCACGGACCGCGTGGCCAAGTACAACCAGCTCCTGCGCATCGAGGACGAGCTGGGCGCCTCTGCCGACTACCTGCAGAAGGCGGCCTTCTACAACCTGGCGTAGCCACAGCGTCACGCGCAACGCCAAGGCCCCGGACCCGCTCCGGGGCCTTTTGCGTGCGCCAGCACACTTCTGGCCGTCTGCCGTGCGCTATCCTAGCTGCAGCAACCACCACGAGAGGAGCCCCATGTCAGGCGAGAAGAACATCCTGGTCGGCCAGTCCGGCGGTCCCACGGCGGCAATCAACGCGAGCCTGGCGGGCGTCGTCGCGGCGGCGCGCGCGGAGGGCTGCCGCGTCACGGGCATGCGCCACGGCATCCAGGGGTTTCTCGCCGGCCGGACCGTCGACCTGGACGAGGCCCTTCCCGGCCAGGAGAGCCTGACGCTGCTGAGGCAGACGCCGGCAAGCTGGCTGGGAAGCTGCCGCTTCAAGCTGCCCGACCTCTCTGACCAGGCATTCTATGAGGACGCCCTTGCGCGCCTGGACGCAGCCGGCATTGACGCCGTGCTCTACATCGGCGGCAACGACTCCATGGACACCATCGCCAAGCTGGGCACCTACGGTGCACGCGCGGGCAGCCCCATCCGCTTCATCGGCGTGCCCAAGACCATCGACAACGACCTCGTGGGCACCGACCACACGCCCGGCTACGGCAGCGCGGCAAAGTTCGTGGCCACCTCCTGCGGCGAGCTCTTCCGCGACGCCGACGTCTACGACCTCAAGAGCGTGACCTTCGTGGAGATCATGGGCCGCGACGCCGGCTGGCTCGCCGGGGCCTCCGCCCTTGCTGGGCCGCGCGGCGCCGGTAGGCCCGAGCTGGTTCTTCTCCCCGAGGTGCCGCTTGGCGAGGATGCCCTGATGGAGCGCATCGCAGAGCTTCTGAGCAGGCAGAACACCGTTATGGTGGGCGTCTCGGAGGGCGTGCGCACGGCCGACGGCACTCTCATCTGCGAGAGGACCGTGGCCGCGGGCACCGGCACGGACGAGTTCGGCCACCTGGCCCAGCTCTCCGGCACGAGCCGCTACCTGGCCGGCGTCGCCAAGGTGCGCCTGGGCTGCAAGACCCGCGCGGTGGAGCTCTCCACGCTGCAGCGCTGCGCCTCTCACGTGGCCAGCAGGACCGACCTCGACGAGGCCTTTGAGCTGGGACGCGCCGGCGTCCGCGCCGCGCTTGACGGGCAGACGGCCAAGATGTGCGCCCTCACGCGCGTGAGCGACGATCCCTACCGGACCGAGCCGGCGCTGTTGGACGTGGTCGAGATTGCCAACAGGGTCAAGCCCGTGCCGCGGGCCTGGATAAGCGCCGACGGCATGGACGTCACGGAGGACTTCGAGCGCTACGCGCGCCCCCTCGTCTGCGGCGAGGAGCCCGTCACCTACGCGGCCGGCGTCCCCGCCCGGCTGGCGCCACTGGCGTAGCCGCACCCGCGGCTTGCATGTGTTTGCGGTCTGTCCGGCGGATGCCACCGACCACTTTCACCGGCAAACCGCGGGACACCGACCCTACCGGCGGCTACTCCTGCCCGCCAGTCTGGTGGCGCACCAGGCGCCGCGAGAAGAGCCTGGTCTCGTGGCGGTTCTCCCAGAGCTTGAAGAGCTCGGCCACCAGGGTGGGCACCACGGCCAGCGCGCACGCCAGCGCCCAGCGCACCCAACCCACGGCGGACATGCCAAAGACGGCGCCCAGGGGTTCCACCAGCACCAGCGCGGAGAAGACCACCACCATGGCCGCGGCGCTCCACACCAGCGGCATGTTGTCGCGCACGGTGCGGCAGAAGACCGAGCCGCGACTGCGCACGGTGAAGACGTGCAGCACGCTCGTCACCGCCATGACGAAGAAGCACGTGGTCTGCCCCACGCCAAAGCCCGACGCCACGGCGCCCGGCAGCTCCACGAAGCGGCCCAGCCAGAACGCCAGCAGACCCACCGCGGAGAACGCCACCGTCTGCTGCAGCGTGGCCCGCACCACCAGCGGCGAGAAGAAGCTCTCGTTGCGGCCGATGGGCTTGCGGCGCATGATGCGCTCGTCGGAGGTGTCCTGGGCCAGGTGCAGGCCCGGGATGCCGTCTCCCAGCACGTTGGTGAGCAGCAGCATGACCGGCGTGAGCGCCGTGCCCCAGCCCGCGAGCTGGGCTCCCAGCATGACCACGATCTCGGACAGGTTGCAAGACACCAGGAAGTACACGGTGCGCTTGATGTTTGAGAAGACGTTTCTGCCCTCGCGCACGGCCTCCACGATGGTTGCGAAGTTGTCGTCGGTCAACACCATGTCGGCGGCCGCCTTGGCAACCTCGGTGCCGGCCGCGCCCATGGCAACGCCCACGTCGGCGGCCTTGAGCGCCGGGGCGTCGTTGACGCCGTCGCCCGTCATGCTCACGACCTCGCCCTGCTCCTGCCAGGCCTCCACGATGCGGATCTTGTCCTCGGGAGAGACGCGCGCGTACACGGAGTAGCCGCGCACGTTGGCCACGAGCTCCTCGTCCGTCATGGCGGCCAGCTGCTTGCCCGTGACCACCATGCCCTTCTCGCCGAGGATGCCGATCTGCCGCGCGATGGCCGCGGCCGTGGCGGCGTGGTCGCCGGTGATCATGACCGTGCGGATGCCGGCGCGGCGGGCCGTCTCGATGGCGGCCGCCACCTCGGGGCGCGGCGGGTCGATGAGGCCGATGATGCCCTCAAAGGTGAGGTCGCACTCGAGTTCCTCCAGGTCCCCGCTGGCGGGAAGCTCGTCCACCACGCGGCTGCCCAGCGCGATGACGCGCAGCGCGTCCGCGGCAAACCCGTCGTGGACCTCCTGGCGGCGCCGTAGCTCCTCCGCAGGCGCCGGCGAGAAGGGCAGCCGGTCGAAGGCTCCCTTGGTGAGCACCAGGTAGCCGCCCTGCGGCAGCGCGTGCACGCTCGTCATCATCTTGCGGGCGGACGAGAAGGGCACCTCGCCCACGCGTGGCCGCTCGCGCTCAAGCTCCTCGCGGGTCTGGCCGCCCTCCATGAGCAGGCGCATGATGGCCGTCTCGGTGGCGTCTCCCACGATGCGCGTGCCGCCCTCGCCGTCGGGCTCCACGGTGGCGTTGCTGGCCAGCGCGAGCTTGCCAAGCAGGTCGAGCTCGGCCACGCCCTCCACCGGGCCGTCCACCGCCACGGGCACGCTCACGGGCAGGAGCGGCGAGGCCGCCCACATGCGCCGGATGGTCATGCGGTTCTGCGTGAGGGTGCCGGTCTTGTCGGAGCAGATGACCGAGACCGAGCCCAGCGTCTCCACGGCGGGCAGCTTGCGCACCAGCGCGTGCTTCTGGACCATGTTGTGGACGCCCTGGGTGAGCGTGAGGGTGACGATGAGCTGCAGGGTCTCGGGCACGGCGGCCACGGCCAGGCTCACGGCCGCCAGCACCATGGCCCAGAACTCCTCGCCCTGCTGCAGACCCGTTGCCAGAAGAATAGCCGCGGCCACCATGGCGACGGCGCTGATGGCGCGCACCACGCGGACCAGCCGCAGCTGGAGCGGGGTCTGCATCTTCTGGGCGTCGTTGAGGTAGCCGGCGATGCGGCCCATCTCGGTGCCCATGCCGGTGGCGGTCACCACGGCCGTGGCGTTGCCGGCCGTGACCAGGCAGCCCGAGAAGACCATGCTCGCGCGGTCTCCCAGCGCGGCGTCGTCCTCGGGCGTGGCGGAGGCGTCCTTCTCGGCGGCCTCGGACTCTCCGGTGAGGGAGGACTCGTCCACGGCCAGGCCCGTGGCCTCTATGAGGCGGGCGTCCGCGGCCACGAGGTCACCGGTCTTGAGCAGGAGGATGTCTCCGGGCACCACGTCGGCGGTGTCCACCTCCACGCGGGCGCCGTCGCGCAGCACCAGGCAGGTGGGGCTGTTGAGGTTGGAGAGCGCCTCCAGGGCGCGCTCGGCGCCGCGCTCCTGCGTTACCGCCAGGACCACGTTCAGGCAGATGATGACCAGGATGACCACGGGCTCCAGGTAGCCTGCGCCCTCGCGGACGGCAAGCGCCAGCGAGAGCGCGGCCGCCACCAGCAGGATGACGTTGGAGACGTCCCTGAACTGGCGCAGGACCTGCGCGGCAACGCTCTCGCCCTTTGCCTGCTGGTAGGCGTTTGCGCCGTGGGCTGCCAGGCGGCTGGCCGCCTCGGCGGAGGAGAGGCCCGTCCGGCTAGATGTGCCCTGCTCGTGGATGAGCTGGTCGATGGGGGTGTTCCAGTGCTTCATGTCCCTCGTTTCGTGCGACGCGCGAGCGGGAGACGGGCGCCCCCAACCGCGGGGGCGTCTCACATTCGCTGGTTTTCAAGGTGCGCCGGCCGTCCGGCCACGCAACGCTTGGTTAAATACCACCTTTCGAGGGGGTTTATACGCCCTGGCTTGGAGCGCGCGGCAAGAAGGGCTTCTCGCCGAGAAACACGCGCTACCATGGGAGGCCCACGCCAAAACGTCACCCCTACCGCCTCGAGGAGCGCCCATGACCCCCGACTTCTATGACCTTCTGTACAACGGCTACACCGGCGAGTACCAGCTCATGAGCTCGCTGTACCGCAACGGCCTGGACGCCGTGCGCCCGCCCGCGGACATGGGCATTGACGTGGTCTCGCTCAACCTCAAGGACCAGCTCGAGAACCCCGACCACGCACCAGAGACGTTCTTCTTCCAGGTCAAGACCGCCGTCACCTCAATCGAGAAGAGCGACGGCCACCCCGGCGTGCTCGCCACCGTCGCCTTCAAGCTCAAGCCAAGCGAGGTGGACCTGCTGTGCGCCGACGCCAGCCGCGCCCTTATGTGCTACGTCTACAACCAGCCGAGCGACGCGCTGACCAACGCCTACGAGAGCCCGTTCATCTGCTTCTTGATCGACGGCGCGCGCCTTGCCGCCATCCGCGAGGCGGCCCTCTTCCAGCGCCCCGGGGACTCCAAGCTCACCCTGGCCTGCCAGCTGCGCAGGCCCGCCCACGAGGGCGGCCACTGGTACGCCGTGATCGTCAACGAGAGGGGCCACCAGGTCCCCGAGGGCTACCTGGGCACGGTGGACTCCGAGAACGAGAGCACGCAGGCCTCCGACGGCGCCGACCACTACAGCGTCCGCGGCTACCTGGACTACGCGCGCGACAAGCGCGGGCAGGCAGGGCGGACGCCGCAGGCGGCGCCGGCGGCCCCGAAGGAGCCCCTCGAGCCCGAGGATGCCTTCAAGGCCTAGAACGCCGCCTCCTCGGCGCGCTCCTGCGCCAGGCGGGCATCCCACTCGGCAAAGAGCTCCTCGACCTCCCGCAGGCTGAGCACCTCCTCGGCCTGCGCCCGAGCATGGTCGCGCTTCTCGCAGAAGTCCTGGTAGCGGGGGTGCCTCTCCAGCTGGTACGCCCCGTCTGCCACGCCCTTCTGGCCGCGGCAGAACAGCCACCAGGTGCCCTGGGGCGTCTCGAGCAGCGTGGTGGGCGTGCGACCCGCGCGAGTGGAGAAGTAGCGCGCGGTGCGCTCGTCCTGGAAGGCCAGCACCAGATGGCGATCGCAGTTGCCCACGATGGAGTTGGCCGAGGCCTCGCCGTAGCGCGCCTCCAGCTGGCTCACCGTCTGACAGACCACGGTGCAGCTGATCTCCCTGCTGCGGATGACGGAGAGCGCGTCGTCAAAGTCCGGCAGGCGCAGGTTGGCAAAGTCGTCCAGCATGAAGCGGACCGGCACGGGCAGCCGGCCTCCCTCGGAGGCGTCGGCCGCATCGCACAGCGAGCAGAACGCCTGGCGCACAAACAGGCTGGTCAGCGCGGCCATGCTGTGGTCGAGGTCGTCCATGGTCACAAAGAGGGCGCACTTCTTGTGGCCGAGCGCGGCAAAGTCGACCTGCTGGGGGCGCTCGTAGCTTGCCATGGCGGCCTCGTGCGAGAAGGGCAGGATGTCCGCGGCAATGATGCCCATGATGCTCGCGTGCATCTTCTCCGCCCGGCCCGTGGCGCGGGCGCGTCGGTAGAGCGAGACGGCAAAGCTGCCCGGGTTGTCGTGCTCCAGGTCCTCAAAGAGCTCGCCCGCGTGGCCGTCTGCCGCCTGCTCGAAGACGCGCACCACGGAGGCCATGTTGCAGGAGCGCTCGGGCATTGCCTCAAGGACGTAGGCCACGTAGCTGGCCAGGTAGTTGGCGGCGGCGTGTCCCCAGAAGGGGTCGCTGCCCATGTCCTCGGCCGAACAGACGGCGTTTGCCACCGCAATGACGTCCTGCGTGTTGGGACGGCCGTGGCTCCAGCGGACGTGCGCCAGCGGGTCGTAGCCCACGGTGCCCGCGCCCTCGCGGGTGAAGTCGAGCTGGTCCACCTGGTAGCCGTTGGCGCGCAGGTACGGTGCGAGCTCGCCGTAGAGCGACCCCTTGCCGTCAAGGACCACGTAGGACCCCTGGCACTGGAGCAGGTTGGGCACCAGGTGATTCCTGGTCTTTCCCCCGCCGGAGCAGCCCAGCACCAGCACGTTGTTGTTGAGGCCGGTCTGCCAGGCGTCCGTGCTGGCGGAGTGGTTGGCGGTGAGGAGCAGCTCGCCGGCATAGGCGGCGCGCGGGTTGGCGGGGGCGGCGAGGACGTCTGCGTTCTTGTCGATGTTCATCTATTTATCCCTTTCCAAAGGACGGCGAGAAGTGCGTGCGGCTAGAGGCTTGCGACGACCGCGTCGGCCAGGCCGGCCTCCACGGCCGCCTCCGCCTCGAAGTAGGTGTCCTGCGCGGTGAGCTCGAAGACGCGCTCCAGCGTCATGCCCGTGTGGCGGGCGAGCACCTCTCCGGTGATGTCGCGGATGCGCATGAGGTCGTCGGCGCGGGCCTTGACGGAAAGGGCGCTGCCGCCAAGACCGCCGCCGATGAGCGGGTCATGGATCATGACGCGACTGTGCGGAAGCATTTCTCGCCGAGCGCCAGAGACAAAGACCAGTGCCGCCATGCTTGCGGCCATGCCCAGGCAGATGGTGGTGACGGGGCAGGAGAGCGTCTGCATGACGTCGTAGAGCGCAAGGCCGGACTGGACCTCGCCGCCCGGGCTGTTGATGAACATCTTGATGGGAGCGACAGCGTCGGCGCGCTGCAGGTAGAGCAGGTTCCTGATGAGGATGGCGGCCGACTCGGCGTCGATGGGGCCGCAGAGCTCCAGCTCGCGGTTGGCAAGCATCTGGTCACGCACGTCGAAGCGGCAGATGCCCTCGCAGGTCTCTTGCAGGACCTGCGGCTGGTAAAGGGGGTAGATGGGTTGGCTCATGGGAAGCTCCTTCCAGAGGTTTGACCGGTCGCAGGTGCGCGACCGGACGGCGTTTGGGCAGCAGCCATGGTTGGCTGCCATACATGCCGTGAGTCCTCTTTGGGTTGTGGAGCTTCCGCCGCATGCGTCTGGGCGGCGAGCGTGATACGCACTCTAGCACATCGGCCGGACGTTTGCGCGATTTTTTCTGGCGAGAAGGGCACTCCTTTGGGCGCCGCAAATACCGACCTGGGTGTCCGCCGGTCAATACCCAAGTCGGCATTTCTCGCCAGATGGCCGCTAATCCCGACCTGGGTATCCACCCTGGGACACCCAGCTCGGTTTTTGTGGCACTGCCACCCCTGCGGCAGCCCGCTCCGCCTCCAGCCATTCGTGGCGACTCCGTCGCGGCTCTTGCCCCGTAGCGCGCTCATCGGCAAGGACATCACCGGCAGCTCCCTCAAGCACCACCTGGCCTTCGCCCGCGCCAACGGCATGACCCAGACCGTCGAGGAAGACGAGGCGGAGGAGGCGCGCACCAAGCAGTGCCGCGATCGCATGGAGCTGATAGGGGAAGAGCAGCCCTGCTGTTGATGTCTACCACGGTACTGATGCAGCTACTCAAGTTACTAGTGACTTTTACTGTGGTACTAGTGACTTTTACTACGTTACTAGTGACATTTACTGTAGTACTAGTGCAGCAGTTCCTTATACTAGTGACATGCGAAATGTGAGGAAGGGACGCTCATGCACATCACAAACGAGGAGGAACTTGTTTCCGCCGTTAATAAAATGCGGATGGCGGGAACTGACCTTGCCGAATATGAGCTCAAGAGCGCCAGCGGTGGCGTCCCCAAGGAAACTGCCGAATCTATTTCTGCGTTCGCCAACTCTTCTGGAGGCGTCATAGTCTTTGGCATACGCGAGAGCGGTGGTTTTCATGCCGTAGATATTGACGCTAAGTCGGTCCAAGCGGGTGCTGCGCAGGCCGCTCGTGAACTCGTCGAGCCCCCACAAGCTGTCGAGATTCTTGTCCTTGAGTTTGAGAGCAAGCCTGTAGTCGTCGTTAACGTGTCCGAAGCACCGGTAAGGGAAAAACCCTGCTATGTGAAGAAGTATGGGCAGATCAATGGCTCGTATATTCGAACGGGTGATGGCGACCACAGGATGTCTCTATATGAGATAGATCGCTTCACCGAAAACCAATTGAGGGCGGCTCGCAACGATATTGCCGTTGCAAAAGAGGCCACGACTGATGATTTTGACAACGGCCTTCTGGAAGGGTGGTTCGCTCGGGTTCGCGCTACATCTTTTGGCAGATCGGCGACTATGAGCAATGAAGAGCTCATGGCCAATCGACGGGTCATCGACTATGACGAAAATGGCGTCGCTCGCCCTACGATTGCCGGCCTGCTTTCCTTTGCCGAGTATCCGCAAAAGTACTATCCGCGGCTCAATGTTGTGTTCACGTCTTATCCGACCTCGCGCAAGGGTGAAACTGGGCCTGGCGGCCAGCGTTTCTCTGACACCGTGAATATTGATGGTCCAATTCCTGCAATGGTTGTCGAGACGGTAAGAGCAGTTTCCAGAAACATGAAGCATGGGGCAATCGTCAAGGGCGCCCTGCGCGAGAACGTACCCGATTATCCACTTCCTGCAGTACGCGAGGCGGTGGCCAACGCGCTCATGCACAGGGACTACTCCGTCGAAGGACAGGGGACACCCGTGACCGTCGACCTTTACCCAGACCGTCTCGAAATCTCCAATCCCGGAGGTCTCTTCGGCATTTTGACCATAGAAAAACTCGGCACCAGCGGTGCCACGGCATCAAGGAACCAGTTCCTTTCGCGCATCCTCGAAGACGTTCCCTACGCCGATTATGACGGTCGGGTTGGCCGTGTCGTTGAGAACAGGGGGTCTGGGTATCCGACTATCAACCGCGAGCTTGAGGAAGCCCTCATGCCCAACCCCATTTCGCGCAGCTCGCTTGATGGATTCCAAATCATCTTGCGACATCGCAAGATGACCGAGCAAGAAGGCAAGGCCTACTCGAAGAACAACGTCGAGGACGCCATTCTCGCATTCCTCTCTGAGCGCGAGAGCGCGAGTGCCTCGGAAATCGCGAGGGCTTCGGGAATTGGCATTAAAACAATCAGGGGGTACATATCGAAGCTCCTCGACGATGGAACCTTGGATGCCATCGGCACGCGGAATAGCCCGAAACGCAGATACAGGCTTAGTGGGTAAGGGCTGGCGAGACAGGCGGCTTGCAGAAGCGTGATAATCCTCAAGCGCCGAGCACCTCAACCGCATGGAAGGCTAAAGGAACGCCCGTCCCACGAGTTGCACGTCGGACGGGCGACCTTTGGCTTATGCAATCAGACGGCTATTCCTCGTAGAGCACTGCGTCTCCCGCCGTCACGCGGCACGGCATATGCTTGCGAGAGATGTCGATGTACCTATAACGAGGATCCTTGTTTGGACCGGGCACGATGGTCTTTATGACCAGCAGGCCGATCTCGTACCATTCCTCGTAGCCAGGCAGGTTTCGTGCATCCTCCCCAGAGCTCCACTCACCGTTGTCCTCCCACTCCCCCGTGTCACAATGGCAAACATAGGAGTCACCCTCTGCGAAGGTGATAACGAGCGGAGTCGTTTCGTTGGCAAGGCTAAATCGCTCGATTTCGCCAATCGCCTTTTCTCTCTTCTCATTGAGGTTCATCGATCGCGCTCCCGACCCCGCATAGCCCAACAACGCCCCCGCGTCGTCGGCAAAGGAATCGAGCACCGGTGGGGGTTGTGTGCTAAACGTTAGCGTCAGCACCCCGGAAATGGAGCGTAGCCACCACCTAGAATCTTAAGTTACCACGCTGAGACGACAGGAAATGACCGCGTGGACACTGTGACGCACGAGGCGTCCGCGATGTCCCTCGCGGACATGCCGACCACCGACGAGAGCACCGTCGACTTCAGGAGGCTGGCCGTCAGGCTGGTCGGGCAACGCCTCAACGCCGCCATGGAGATGACGGCCGAGGGGCTCGGAGGGCGTGCGCCTGAACGGCTGCCGCGAGCGCAGACTCAGGACCGTCGTCGGCGAGATCAGGCTCAGGACCCCCAGGCACAGGGAGGGCGGCTACTTCCCCGACGAGGTGCTCAGGCCCTACTCCCGCACCGACCGCGCGATGGTGGGCGCGATAGCGGAGGTCTACAAGTTGGGGCTGTCGACCCGCAAGATCGAGAGGGCCGCCGTTTACGTCCATACAATGCCTAGAATCAGCTGCCCCCGCATTCCCAGTGCCGCCCCGTACCGCCGCGTTATAATGCTGCGAACGCATTTGTATTGCATTTCGAGCGATGGGAGCGCAGATGCCTGACAGCTACAAGGAGCTCATCAAGAGCAATCCCGACGAGACCGAGATCAGAAGCTTCCTAGTGGACGGCGACCAGGTCTCCGTGACCCTGCGCATCCCCGACACCCTGCGTGACGCGGCGAAGGAGGAGGCGGCCCTACGGGGCATGAGCTTCTCCGCCTTCGTGCGAACCTGCATGATCGAAGAGCTCGCGAAGAAAGGAGCATAGAGGCGTGAAGTCGCTAAGCAACGTCGGCGCCGAGCGCCTGGGAGACGCCCTCGGGGAATCCATCGACGACGGCGCGAAGCTGTCGATAATCAGCTCCTATTTCACCGTGTTCGCCTACGGAGAGCTCAAGGAGGAGCTCTCCAAGGTCGACGAGGTGCGCTTCCTGTTCAGCGAGCCCACCTTCGTCAAGCGCATGGCCGACTCGAAGGAGCCGCGCGAGTTCGAGGTAGCCCGCCGCGCGCGCGAGGTCGGCGTCGGCGGCTCGGGGCTCGAGCTCACGCTGCGCAACAACCTAAACCAACGCGCGCTCGCCCGCGAATGCGCCGAGTGGATCCGCGAGAAGGGCGTCTTCAAGTCCGCCAAGACGTCCGGCGCCATTCAGCCGGGCGGCACCTACGTGGTGGAGAACCCATCCGGCGACGACCACGCCTTCATGGGCGCCGCCGCGAACTTCACGCAGGAGGGCCTCGGCTACGAGCGCCGTCCGGGAACCGTGACCTGCGTGAGCCATTTCGAGAACGCGACCGAGGCCGTCGGCCTCAAGATGATGTTCGAGTCGGTCTGGGACAACCCTGCCATGGTCGAGGAGGTCACCGCGCAGGTGGCCGCCCAGGTCGAGACGCTCTACCGCGAGAACCCGCCCGAGTTCATCTATTTCCTGACCCTGTACCACCTGTTCCGCGACTTCATGGAGGACGACGAGGACAACGGCATCCGCCCCGGCCTCAAGTTCGAGGAGTCCGTGGTCTGGAGCAAGCTCTACGACTTCCAGAAGGACGCCGTCGTGGGCGCCATCCGCAAGCTGGAGAAGTACAAGGGCTGCATCATCGCCGACTCGGTGGGCCTGGGCAAGACCTACGAGGCGCTCGCCGTCATGAAGTACTACCAGGAGCGCAACGACCGCATCCTCGTGCTGTGCCCGAAGCGCCTGCGGGACAACTGGACCCTGTGGACGCAGGACAACGACGACCGCAACCCGCTGGCCGACGACCGCTTCAGCTACACGGTGCTCAACCACACCGACCTGTCGCGCTACCACGGCATGAGCGGCGAGGTGGACCTCGAGCACCTGCGCTGGGGCCACTTCGACCTCCTCGTCATCGACGAGAGCCACAACTTCAGGAACAAGAGCACCGACGCGGACAAGACCGACCGCTACACGCGCCTCATCGAGGACGTCATCAAGTCGGGCCAGCGCACGAAGGTGCTCATGCTCTCTGCCACCCCGGTGAACAACCGCCTGCTCGACCTGCGAAACCAGATCGAGCTCATCACCGAGGGAGACGACGCGTACCTCGCCGATACCGATGGCATCCCGTCGATCACCCACGTGACGCGCGTCGCCCAGCAGAGGTTCAACGAGTGGAGCAAGCTCTCCGACTCCGAGCGCACGACCGAGAGCTTCGTGAACGCGGTGAACGCCGACTACTTCAAGCTGCTCGACGTGCTGACCATCGCGCGCAGCCGCAAGCACATCACGAAGTACTACGGCGCCGCGAGCGGTACCTTCCCGGCGCGCCGGCCGCCCCTGTCGTTTCAGACGCCCATTGACCTAGAAGGCGAGCTGCCGCCGATTGCCGTGCTCAACGACATGATCGCCCAGCTCACGTTCGCCCAGTACCAGGTGCTCTCCTACGTGCGCGCCGACCAGCGCCGCAAGTACGAGGACCGCTACGGGGACACGTGGGGCAAGGACTTCGAGAGCCAGGTCCACCGCACGACGGCGGTGGCCAACCTCATGCGCGTCAACGTCCTCAAGCGCATGGAGTCCTCCGTGAACAGCTTCCGCATCACGCTGCGACGAATCCTCGACGGCTGCGTCGACCTGCGCGCGAGGCTCGACGCCGACGCGTCGGGGGTCGCCTACGGCACCGAGGGCCTCGAGGACGGGTTCGACGACGACGATGCCGAGGAGTTCGAGGCCGGCGGCAAGGTGCGAGTCGACCTGCGAGACGTCGACGCCCTGCGCCTGGGCCAGGACCTCGACTTCGACATCCAGGTGCTCCGGGCCCTGCTAACCTATGCCGACGCGGTGACGCCCGAGCGCGACGCCAAGCTCGTGAAGCTGCGCGACTTCATCGCGGGCAAGGTCAGCGAGCCGTACAACCCCGGCAACCGCAAGGTGCTGGTGTTCAGCGCGTTCGCCGACACGACGGCGTACCTTTTCGAGCAGCTGGCGCCCTGGCTGAAGCGCGAGCTCGGAATCGAGTGCGCCGAGGTGGCGGGCAGCTCCAACCGGACCTACTCGCTGAAGCTTCCCAGGACCACCTTCGAGAACATCCTCGCGAGGTTCTCTCCCGTCTCAAAGGAGCTGCCGGAGAGCCAGCGGGAGCTCGGCGAGATCGACGTCGTCTTCGCGACGGACTGCATCTCCGAGGGCCAGAACCTGCAGGACTGCGACTGCCTGGTGAACTACGACATCCACTGGAACCCCGTGCGTATCATCCAGCGCTTCGGCCGCATCGACCGCCTGGGATCGAAGAACTCCCAGATCCAGCTGGTCAACTTCTGGCCGGACATCGCGCTCGACGAGTACATCCAGCTCGAGGGCCGCGTGAAGGGGCGCATGGCGCTGCTCGACGCGTCGGCAACCGGCGAGGAGAACGTGCTGGAGGCCAAGGGCAATGGAGAGATGAACGACCTCAAGTACCGTCGCCGGCAGCTCCAGCAGCTCAAGAGCGAGGTGCTCGACCTCGAGGACATCTCGGGCGGCATCTCGATCACGGATTTCGCCTTCGACGACTTCCGCGTGGAGCTCCAGCGCTACGCCAAGGAGCATCCCGGCGCGTTGGAGAACTCGCCGGCGGGACTGCACGCCGTGGCCCCCATCCCCGACGAGCTTCGCAGCGACGTGAAGCCAGGCGTGGTCTTCTGCCTCAAGCAGAACGACGAGGGCAACGATCCCAGGGACACGAACCCTGTCTTCCCGTACTACGTGGTGTACGTGTCGGCCGACGGCGAGGTCATGACGAAGCACACCCAGCCCAAGCCGGCGCTCGACATCATGCGCGCCGTCTGCTCTGGGCATCCCGAGCCCATCGCTAAGCTGTGCCGCGAGTTCAACCGCGAGACCCGCGACGGGACGAGGATGGACGCCTACACCGACCTGCTTGACGATGTCGTTGCGGCCATCACCGGAACGCAGCAGGACAAAGGCATCGAGAGCCTGTTCAGCCTGGGAGAGGTCGGCAGCGGCACCGTCATGGGCTTCAACGACTACTCGTTGGTATGTTTCGCGGTGCTGCGATGAGCGGCATCGACTGGAACGGAATCCTGCGCCTGCCCGAAGCGGCGCTCGCGGGATGCCGCCGCATTCCCAAGACGGTGCTCGTCAAGCAGGCCATGCTCACCAAGACCGAGCAGAAGAGGCTCGACAAGGTCGCGCGCCTCGAGCACTTCGCCACGGTCCAGAAGTCCACGACGCGCATCCCGCCGTACGAGGACGACGAGCGCAACGTGCAGAGCGTCGTCTTCCTCCGTTGCGAGATGACAGCCGGGACCATGGCGGTGGCCGAGGTGGCGGAGCTCGTGCACAAGTGCTTCCCGAACCCGACGGTGCTCCTGGTCGAGGCGGGCGGCTGCGCGTGCATATCGGTCGCCCTCACGCGGAGGAGCCAGGCCGAGCAGGGCGCGACGGTCGTCGACCGAGTCGAGTCGACGGGCGCGTTCGATCCTGGCCGTTCAGAATACGCGGACTTCCTAGGCGCGCTGGCATTCGGGCGGCTCTCGCAGGGCGACCTCTGGGAGTACCTGGTCGACCTGTCGCGCACCGTAGCGCTGTCCCGCGCGATTGGCGGCCTGGGGTTCTACCCCGTATGCCCCGCTCGAGACCGGGAAAAGCTGATCGCCCTCACGTCGCGCTACGATGAGATGGGAGCCTCCGTCAAGCGGCTGAAGGAGCAGCGGCGGTCGAAGGACATAACGCTCAACGAGTCCGCGAAGCTGAGGATGGAAATGAAGGAAGAGGAGCGACGCCTGAGGGCGGTCGCCGATGAGATAAAGGAGATCTGCAATGGCCGTTCTAGATGAGTATATTTTGCGAGCGGCGCGCCTTTTGAGTGATGCTGCAGATGAGGATGTTGATGCGCTCTGCCGTGAAATCATGCAGGTCTTCGACCTCGACTACACTAACCCCGAGGCTTTAAAATATATCAATTCCTCAAGCTCATTTCGCTACTCGAAAAGCGACCTAGGGATGATTCTCCAGAAGCTGCGCCTAAAGCGGGAAGACTCAGACGACAAAGCGTTCGGTGCCGCATTCTGCGCAACTATAACGCAGCATATCAGGAGACTGGAGCAAGCTCTTGAAGAGGGCGTGAAAGACGACGAGCTCAAAGCCGTATACGACTCAATCGACTACGTCTACGCAAACGCGAGGGGCTACGACTCCTACACGGACGGACTAGCCTCCTATTCCTATGGGTCTTCCAATCGCAATGATTTCAACGATGAACAGACGCAACTACGTATCGACAAACTGAAGCATTTCCGTGATGAGGAGCTCCGTAAGCTGAAAATCGCCGAAGCGCAGGGCGCTAGCGTCAGCCTCACGGCATCCGCCACGAGCAACGTACAGGTCACGTTAGAGGCAACCTTTGAACAGATTGACAAATTGCCAGAGACAACGCTTTCCGATGACGAGAAGACGCTGCTCAAAGGGATGATGGGCGATCTCAACACAAAAGATAAAAGCAAACGGGGCAGCAAGCTTGACAAACTCCTGAGCTGGCTTGCCGGCAAGGGCACCGACGTTTTTATTGCCGCCATGCCCTACATAGTTCAACTAATCAAATCTCAACTTTCCTAGGAGGAGACCTCATGGGCGAGATAGAAAAGATGACTCTTGAATCGGAGAGTCTTATTGACGACCGCCTGAATAAGCTCAAGGAGCTGATGCCCGAAGTGTTCTCCGAGAGCGGAATCGACTTCGACAAACTGCGGCTGGAGCTTGGCGACGAGGTAGACGAGGGCCTGGAGCGCTATGCGTTCACGTGGCCCGGCAAGGCCGATGCCATCCGCCAGTCGCAGATGTCCAGCACTGCTACCTTGCGTCCCCGTATCGAGAAAAGCCGCAGCCGCGATGGAGAGGATGGGTCCTTCGACTCGGACAACATTTATATCGAAGGCGACAATCTCGAGGTGCTGAAGCTCCTACAGCGCGGCTACCACGGCAAGGTCAAGATGATCTACATCGACCCACCCTACAACACGGGTCACGACTTTGTCTACAAGGACAATTTCGGCAACTCTGTCGATAACTATAAGGAGCAGGCGGGACTCGCCGGCCAGTCCAACGCCGACACAAGTGGCCGCTACCATAGCGACTGGTGCTCGATGATGTACCCTAGGTTGAGACTGGCTCGAGAGCTCCTAACCGACGATGGCGTCATTTTCATTTCGATTGACGATAACGAAGACCGCAATTTGCGCATCCTCTGTGACGAGGTGTTCGGAGAGGCAAATTTCGTTTCTCAGCTAATCTGGGAACGAGCTTACTCGCCCAAGAATGACGCCAAATACGTTTCAAATAGCCATGATTATGTTCTCGTATACGCCAAATCCATTGAGCGCTTTGTGATTGGACGCCTGCCGAGAACAGACGAGGCAAACGCCCGCTACAAGAATCCAGACAACGACCCTCGAGGCGTTTGGAAGCCAAGCGACCTCAGTGTAAAGACTTACAGCCCAGATTCCGACTATCCAATCACAACGCCCTCGGGGCGTGTTGTAGAGCCTCCAGCAGGACGCTGCTGGAGGCTCTCGCGAAACGCGTTTCGCGAGAGACTCCAGGATAACCGCATTTGGTTTGGCCCAAACGGCGACAGCGTCCCTTGCATCAAGCGTTTCCTAACAGAGCTCAAATATGATGGAATGGCTCCAACTTCAATCATGTTTTACAAAGAAGTGGGTCACAGCCAGGAAGGCGCCAAGGAGCTCGTATCTCTATTTGACGGAAAGGGCTATTTCGATGGACCGAAACCGACGAAACTACTTCAGCGCCTGATAACCCTTGCGAATCTGCTAATGTGCGATAAAGAAGTAATAGAAGTGTAAAAAATTTTGCCGTTCCTATCCGGCACTTAGGGCTGTGTCGGATAGGTCAGGCGTTAGGCTTCCGGCAAGTCTATCTTGCCGACAAAGCTGTAATAAATCTCAATGTCCTGCCTGCGGGTGCCGTTCTCGTCATAGCTGCACTCATGCACGACGATTTTCTCAATCATTTCCCGCAAGAGGGTGGGGGTCAATTCTTCAAAAGCAAGGTGCTTTCTCACAATCCCCATGAATTTCTCGGCGTTGACGGTGGCGGCCTGCGACTTGGAAAGTTCCTCCTGCAAAGCGGCAGCCCGGTCTTTCAGTTCCCGCTGCTCCTGCTCATAGTCCGCCGACAGCTCCATGAAACGCTCGTCGCTGATTTTGCCGCTTACATTGTCCTCATACAGCCGCTTGATAATGCGGTTCACTTCGGCAATGCGTGTCTGGGCCTGTTCAAGCTGCTTCGTGGCTGCGGCGGTCTTTCTCTTGCCGCCGATCTCGTTCTGCTGGATAAGCAGCT
>ERZ773185.1425-NODE-1425-length-17772-cov-31.955128_pt1 | contig 17772 bp, 18 predicted proteins | sample MGYA00580531_ERZ773185 | MGnify/ENA primary metagenome ERZ773185 (study PRJEB29015, sample SAMEA2737799) | human gut metagenome | biome: human gut; feature: human-associated habitat; material: faeces | place: China | collected 2012 ...
CACCGGCCGCAGCGCCATGGAGACCGTGAAAATGAGCTTCGGCCAGAAGGGCGGCCTGCTGTTCGCCCTGCTGAACGTGCTGCAATTGGTGGGCTGGACCGCCATCATGATCTATGACGGCGCCCTGGCCATCGGCGGCATTTTCGATGTTGGCCGCTGGGTGTGGTGCCTGGTCATCGGCGGGCTCATCATCCTGTGGATCGTGGTGGGCGTCACCGACCTGGGCTGGATCAACAAGATCACCATGGCCGCCCTGTTTGTGCTGACCCTGGTGCTGTGCAAGGTGATCTTCTTCTCCGGCAGCGCCATGGCCGCCCCCAGCGGCGAGGGCCTGACCTTCGGCGCGGCGGTGGAGCTGGCGGTGGCCATGCCCCTGTCCTGGCTGCCCCTGATCAGCGACTATACCCGCCAGGCCCAGAAGCCCGTCCGGGCCACGGCAGCCAGCGTGGTCACCTATGGTCTGGTATCCTGCTGGATGTACGTCATCGGCATGGGCGCAGCCATCTTCACCGGCGAGTATGACATCGCCGTCATCATGGTGAAGGCCGGCCTGGGCATCGCCGCCCTGGTGATCCTGGTGTTCTCCACCGTCACCACCACCTTCCTGGACGCCTGGTCCGCCGGCATCTCCGCCGAGTCCCTGTCCGGGAAGCTCAGCGGCAAAACCGTGGCCATCGTCACCACCCTGGTGGGCGTGGCCGGGGCCATCCTGTTCCCCATGGACGATATCACCAACTTCCTGTACCTGATCGGCTCCGTGTTCGCCCCCATGATCGCCGTCCAGATCGCCGACCACTTCCTTCTGCGCCGGGACCGCTTCGCCGTGGCCGCCGACGCCCGGAACCTGGTGATCTGGCTGATCGGCTTCGTGGCCTATCGCCTGCTGATGGGGGTGGACACCCCCGTGGGCTATACCCTGCCGGACATGGCTCTCACCGTTGTGCTGTGCGTCATCGCGGAGAAGCTGAAGCCCTCCGTGAAGCAGTCATAACACCCTTTTCCCCCAGCGCAAACGCAGAAGACGCCGCCCGGGTGGGCGGCGTCTCCTGCGTTTGTCAGCTCATCAAAGAAGCCTCGCAGAGTTTGCCGCCTGTAGGCGGCAAATCGAATGGAATCATTTTCGTCCGGGGCGTGTACCTGGACGAAAATACTTCTCAGTCTGCAAGTGTGGAATTTGTTCGCCACCGGCGAACAAATTATGCGCGCAGCAGACTGCAAGTCTTTTGTTCCAAAAGGGCAACGCCCTTTTGGAACAGTTTCAGAAGACGCCGCCCGGGTGGGCGGCGTCTCCTGCGTTTTTCTATCAATAGTTCTCCGCGTGAATCTCGAAATAGCTCTGGGGATGGTTACAGGTGGGGCAGACCTCCGGGGCCTTCTCCCCTACCACGATGTGGCCGCAGTTGCGGCACTCCCACACCTTCACCTGGCTCTTGGCGAACACCTCCGCCATCTCCACGTTGTGCAGCAGCGCCCGATAGCGCTCCTCATGGTGCTTCTCAACGGCCCCCACCAGGCGGAACCGCTGGGCCAGCTCATGGAAGCCCTCCTCATCGGCGGTCCTGGCAAAGCCCTCATACATGTCCGTCCACTCATAGTTTTCGCCCTCGGCGGCGGACAGCAGGTTCTCGGCGGTGGAGCCGATGCCCTCCAGCTCCTTGAACCACAGCTTGGCGTGCTCCTTCTCGTTTTCCGCCGTTTTCAGAAACAGGGCTGCGATCTGCTCAAAGCCGTCCTTTTTAGCCTTGGAGGCGAAGTAGGTGTACTTGTTCCGGGCCTCGGATTCCCCGGCAAAGGCCGCCATCAGGTTCTTTTCCGTCTGGGTCCCGGCGTATTTGGTGGTTTTGTTCATATTTGTTTCCTTCCCTTTCGTTTTGCTCTTCTTATTATATGGATGTTTTCCCGCCGCATTCCGGGCACACGCCACGAAACAGCAGGTCGTATCCGCTGACCGCGAAGCCGTGGGTATCCCCCAGCAGCTTCTCCAGCTGCGGCGGCTGCCGCAGCTCCACGTCGAAAACCCGGCCGCAGCGCAGGCATCCGGCGTGATAGTGGGCGTCGCACCGGTGATCGAAGTGATCCGCCCCGTCTGTGGTGTTGATTTTCAGCAGCAGGCCGCTTTCCGCCAGCTGCCGCAGATTGCGGTAAACCGTGGCCCGGCTGACGCTGGGGTGCTCCGCCGCCACCTGCCGGTATACCTCCTCCGCCGTTGGGTGCGCGTGCAGCCTCCGCACCGCCTCCAGTGTCATGGCCCGCTGGACCGTGTTTCGGTAGATCATTTTCTCACCTCTTAATAGGATTATATGTCAATTAAGATGGATTGTCAACAACTATTTTAGCTGGTGCACCCGTCATAGAGGCGTGGGCTCTCCCCGGCCCGCTGTGAGCAGCGGGCCCTACGGACTTGGCTCTCCCTCTGGGAGAGCTGTCACCGAAGGTGACTGAGAGGGTCTGCAAGCGCTTCGGCGATTCTTTGCCCACCGCGATAAGGAGCAATCTCCTTGCCGTGTCATTGCGAGGAGGCCCGCAGGGCCGACGTGGCAATCCGTATCCTCATCCCCCGGCCCGCTGAGGGCAGCGGGCCCTACAGGGCGCTTCGGTGATTTCTCTGTGCCGCAGGCCGAGCTCCTATTGGCCAAGTCTGCCCTCTTTGCCGCGCAATTCACCAGACATGCCCGATATACGACAAAAAAGGAGAGGCACTTAGATGGGTGTTCATAAAACAGTCAATGGAGCGTATCGATACAGATACGCTCCATTTCTCATATCAACATACTATGTAATGGGGTGCAGCCCCTTGGCTCTCCCTTTGGGAGAGCTGTCACCGTAGGTGACTGAGAGGGTCTTGCAGCCTTTTTCGAATGATAAGATCAATTTGTGTGCACATACCACGAAAATCCCTGTCGATATCCCGGTTGGAGAATCGCAGAATCTCCAACCCAAGAGACATCAGGAATTGAGAACGTTCCGCATCATAAGCAAGCCCCTGAGGTTCATAATGCTGAGAGCCATCCAATTCAATGACCAGTCTGGCCGAAGCACAGTAAAAGTCCACGATGAATCTGCCGATAATCCGCTGTTTATAAATTTTTACTGGATATTTGTGGAGAAAAAGGTACCAGAGCTTACGCTCATGGGGTGTCATCTCCCTGCGAAGCCGTCGGGCATTTTCTAATTGGGTGTTGTCTTTTGGTATGGTCATTGTTTACCCTCTCCGTCCTCGCTACGCTCGGCCACCTCTCCCAAAGGGAGAGGCAAGGGATGCTCGCACGGCACACCGAAAGGTGTATAGAAGTGCGCCCTTTATCAGTTCGGCAAATTGGAGTTTACTGCTCGATACGGTAGTATTTGAATGTTTCATCTTCTCCAACAAAGCGAAAGCCTACCTTTTCCAGCACATGCTGACTCCGGGTATTTTTCCTGATGGTATCTGCGTTTACCGCAGCCATTCCCAACTCGTCAAAGGCGGTTTTTACCGCCAAACGTTCTGCCTGCGTTCCGTATCCCCTTCCCTTCACTGCGTCGTTTTGCATATGGATACTCAGGGAACATTCTTTTTTATCATGGTCGATCTGCTTCAATTGCAATTCCCCGATCACCTTATCTCCAAGCATGATCGCAAACAGTCTGCGTGAAGCATCCTGCCCCTTCATATCAAAATATCGATTTACCGCAGCTTCGTCATATACATAGGGCTGAAACAGGTGCATATCCATATAGATAGACGCATCATTCGTCCAATGCTTGTACAGTTCGTGACATAGTTCTCGCGTCATCGCCTTTAACTGAATTGTTGGCATGTTAGACCTTACCCACCTTATTATTCCGACTTATTGATTTGTTTAATTCTATCATCTGGCTTTAATATATGCAAGAACAAGCCCAGCAGACATTACTGCCGGGACTGAAACTGTCTTACGACCACCCGCACTTGCCTCTCCTTTTCTTATGCTCACGTCACTTCCACTGGAAAGTCGCCATGCCATAGACGTAGATGAACAGGATGGCCGCCGGGACCACATACCGGAACAGCGGCTTCATCCACGGGCGGACCTTCAGGCCCCGGCCGGCGTTGGCCTCCAGCAGGAAGCTGTCCCATCCCCAGCCGAACTTGTTGCAGCAGAACAGGGCAAGCACCAGGGATCCCAGGGGCAGAATATTGTTGGACACCAGGAAATCCCACAGGTCCAACCAGGCGGTGCCCTCTGCAAAGGGCTGGAAGTGCAGCACGCTGTAACCCAGGGCCGTGGTCAGCGCCACCAGAAAGATCCCCCCGCCGCAGACCAGGCACCCTACCGGGCGGCTCCAACCGGTAAGATCCCGCACCATGGCCAGTATCTCCTCGCACACCGCCAGCACCGTGGACAGGGCCGCGAACACCATAAACAGGAAGAACAGGGTTCCCCACCAGCGGCCGCCGTTCATGTGGTTGAACACGGTGGCCATGGTGTCAAACAGCAGGCTGGGACCGGCATTGACCTCCACCCCATAGGTGAAGCAGGCCGGGAACATGATCAGTCCCGCCACCACCGCCACAAAGGTGTCCAGCACGATGATGTGCACCGACTCCCCCATCAGGGAGCGCTCTTTTCCGATGTAGCTGCCGAAAATAGCCATGGCACCCATGCCCACGGATAGGGTAAAGAAGGCCTGGTTCATGGCCCCCACCACCACGCTGCCGTTGATTTTGGACAGGTCCGGCACCAGATAGAACCGCAGCCCCTCCGCCGCACCGGACAGGGTGAAGCTGTGCACCGCCAGCACCAGCATCAGCACCAGAAGCAGCATCATCATATATTTGGTGACCCGCTCCAGGCCGCCCTGCAGCCCGAAGCACAGGATGCCGAAGGCCAGCACCACCGTCACCGCCAGATAGGTCACGTTGACCCCCGGGTTTGTAATCATGGACGAAAATCCCAGATCCTGGATATTTCCCGTCAGAAACCGCACAAAATAATACACGATCCACCCGGTGACCACCGTGTAAAACGCCATCAGGGCCACGCTTCCAAAGAATGAAACATACCCATGAATGTGCCATTTCTGGCCCTTTTTCTCCAGTTTTTGATACATTTTGATGGGGCTCGCCTGTGCCGCCCGGCCCACGCTGAACTCCATAATCATGATCGGCAGGCCCAAAATCACCAGGCAGAAAAAATAGAGCAAAACGAAGCCGCCGCCACCGTATTGGCCGCACATCCAGGGAAATTTCCAGACATTTCCGCAGCCAATGGCGCACCCGGCGGACAGCAGGATGAAGCCCAGGCGGGACCCCAGCTTTTCGCGTTCCATGATTCTTCTCCTTTTTGTATAAATATTTGATTTGAAGTTTTGTTATTGTATCAAATATTTATTTTTTCGTCAAGGAATGATTATTATTTCACAATTCACTTTTTTCAAGATAGCCGGAGCGGAGGAGGGACTCTATAAAGCGCTCAAAGGAGGGCGCAATGACCTCTTCCGGCGTTTCGTATAATTTCACAGCATCTTCTATAATTTCTTCTGTAGAAAGTCCCTCATTTATTTTCGAGAAAAAATATGCTCCGGTGGAATTGATCCCCTCGACATACGGGACGCGGCCACGGGCGGGGCCGGTGGCCACCAGGAAATCTTCATCGCATATTTTCGTAAGAATTACGCCTGGAATGACGGTATATTTCATAATAAATCACCATTTTTGAAAACTATTTTGCGTTTATATGCAATCACTGGGAAGCGGAGGATTCCAGATAGGTTTCCAGAGTTTTCCGGCACAATTTGGCAGATTCGATATCGCCGCGATTTTTCAGGAGCCAAACCGGTGTTTTCAGCATTTTTTCCGCGATACGACAGGCAGTTTTTGCTTCCTGTTCGGTATTACAGTCAAAAAGGAACTGGGAAAAGACTTTCCCGGCGCATTCGTGAACGGTCAGGCGTGTGATTTCGTTGGAATCGGACTGTTCCAAGATAATAATTCCGCCTAATTTAGCGGTCAGGCGTTGAGACATGTTCTCTTTGCCTGTCCAGGGAGAAGTTGTGACGAATGCTTCGTCATTTTCAATATATACAATGGGTTTATCCCCATTTATGATCTGAATTTCATCGGGACAGAGGAGTTTCCAGAGACAATAGTGGGTGGACTTGCCGGTGCCGCTGGGGGCGGTGACCAGCCAGGCCAGGTCCTTCCAGATAAAGGAAACCGCGTGGAACACGATGCGGTCAAAAACCGTGATGGCAGAGGAGATGGCGGGGCAGAGTTCCATATATTCCACATAATACGCGGCGGAATCCGGCGGGTAAATTCTGGAAGCTGTCTGAAGCCGCCGGGGGAAAATTTCCACGGCGGGAATGTCCCGGTCATTGGCGGGACAAGGCGGGATAAGGGGGGATGTCCCGGTATTTTTTTCCAGGTAGGGAGAAAAATACGGATAGTATTCATCGTATTGGGTGGTGACGTCCACAGGGACGCCAGCCAGGTTGAGACGAAATTTCATAAGCGTTATTTTTGGGAGTGTGGGTGGTTGGGGTGGGTGGTTGGGGTGGGGGCGGACAGAGGCGTCCGCCCCTACGGGGGGTGGCGAGAGATTTCCGGCGGGGGGATGGAAGAAAGCGGGGGGATGGGATGCCATCCCCCCGCTTGGGGTTTTTGCTTAGCCTGGGGTTTGCTCAGCCGATGATGTTGCCGTACTGGTCCACGACGACCTTGGTGCCATCGGGGAGGGTCATAGCATAGCGGCCATCGCCGATGCTGAGAATACCCGTATTGCTGGGCACCTTTCCCGGAGTGCCCACAATGACTTCCTGGAGCTCAGGAGGGATAAAAGTTTCGTTCATGGGTTTCTCCTTTCCTCACTCCCAAATGGTGCGGGTGTTGTAATGCAGGGTGTGGGTGACGCCGTGGACCTCGGTGCCGTCCAGGGTGACCCAATAGGGGGTGACCTCCAGAGTGCCGGTGCCGGAGAGGCTCTTATCAGCCAGCATGAGCTTGGCGTCACGGGCCGCGCCGAACAGGTTGGCGGGAGTCTTGAAGATCCGATAACGGCTGGCGTAGGAGACGTCAACCTTCTTGCCGTCGACGATGAAGCCGGAGGCCTGATAGTTGGCGGGGTTATCCACGGCAGAGATCAGGGTGACGCCACGGAGACGGAACAGGCCGGTGCGGCTGTAATCCAGGTCCAGATAGGAGTCGCTGACATACTTGGCGTAGATGGTGGTGTCCTGGGTGACCTGGTCCAGGTCAGCGGGGGTGGTGTAGGCCTGGTCGGCGAACCAACCGGCAAAGACCTTGCCGGCGGGGGCCTGGTAGGCCACCTGGTCACGGATGCCGGTACCGGCGGAAACGGTAAGCTCGTAGGTCTTGGCCGCATCCACCACGGTGACGGTGACGTTCTCCACGGCGGGGGTGTCGGCAGCGATGGGCGTGCCGTCAGCGCAGTAGCTATCCATCAGCAACAGCTGAGCAGACGCATTTGCCGCAGGAGTCTTGCATTCAGCGGCGCGGTCATAGCTATCGCTAACTCTGGGCTGGCTATTGCCAGGGCCGTTATAGGTGACCGTGCGGGTGGTGCCGTTGGTGACCTCCACACCGTCCAGGGTGACCCAGTAGGGGTAATAGGTGAAGGACTCGCCTGCGGTCTGCCACTTACTTTCCTTGCTCACACCGTAGCACAGCATGTAGCCATACTTATCGGCGGGAACCAGGCTACTGGCGGTATACACGTCCGTGGTCGTGTCCTTCTTGGTGATGGAAACATTGCTGAAGGCCACCGAACCGGAAACAGTGACGATCTTGGTTTCTTCGCGATTGTCCACAATATCCGTATAGGTAGTCTGGGCTGCCTTGGTCCGGACATCATCCAGATAGAAGCCGACCTCGGCGTAGTTGCTACGGTCGATGGCGGAAACCATATAGAGGCCGACAACATCCATCTGGTATCCGGTGTCCTCATAGTGGCCATTGCCGTACAGGACCTTGGGGATCAGGTAGGTGTTGGGCACTTCCCAGATATAGTAGGTAGCGCCAGCCTTGGGGGCGAAGCTGAGACCGGTTTCGCCTTCGTTGGTGAAGGGATAGGCGGTGGTGCAGTCCTTATCGAAGAAAGCGCCGCCGTAGAGGTAGCCGCCAGCGGTGACGGCAGAGCCGTCCGCCTTCTTATTGACCTTTTCGGTGAGGTCGAAGCTGGCGCTGACGGGGTAGGTGTCCGTATGCACAGTCTCAGCATTGCCATCTGCGTTCATGCGGACATGAGCCACATAGAAGCTCTGGGTGTAGGCGAACCAAACCTCGCGGTTGGCGTTGGTGGCGGTGACCTCAACAGGTGCTACCGGGCCTCTGTTCTCAACAGCGGGATAATTTTTATCGCGGCCATTGAGGGTATAGCCATAGTAGGTGTAGCCGCTGATGTCCTTCTTTGCGACCTGGTAGGTGCCATAGTTCAGAGCTTTGTTGCCTTCATACAGGAAGTATTCCTCCAGGGTCAGCTCTGCGGCCTTGTCGGGGGAGTCCACCTCAACGCCTTCACGGTTGATGGGCTGGCCCTGGTCATTGACCAGGTAGAAGTGCATGCGGATGGTGCCGCCGCCGGGGGTCACTTCCGGAATCGGGAAGTCCTTGCTGGCTTCATGGTCCTGATAGTCGGTATAGGTAAAGGTGGTCTGCTTGTTGGTGGGATAGGTCTGACCCGACACAACATCGTCATTGAGCTTGACGCGGTACTTCATGACGGCCGGGGTGCCCTCGTTGATGTTGCCGACTCTCCAGTTGAGGGTCTCGCCGTCACGGGTGACGGTACCCTGGCTCAGGTAGACGTCTGCCCGGCCATTGTTGTAGTCGGTCTCGTTGGAGGTAACCGTGGGGTCGCCCTCAAAGTTCAGGCTGACGTGATCGCTCATGGGGTCAACGACCGTGCCGTTTTTGGCGGCGATGGCGATGCTGCCAGCGATGGCAGTGAAGGCGTCCTTGAGTTTGGTCTCCACGTCGTCGTTCTGGCCAATGGCGTAGTAGCCCTTGGTAGGATCGGTGGCGCAGGATTTCAGGGTGTTCTCGCCGTCGGTACCGGCCTGGAGGGCCACGGAGAAGATGGTGGTCCCGGCGGCCTTGGCCTGGTTGGCCTCCCAGATGGTGGCAACGCCGTTGTTGGTGTTCACGTCCGATTTGAAGGTAAACGTTCCATCTGCGTTATACGTGTAGCTACCCCTGGAATAATATATCCCCCATTTATCGAAGTATCCAGCGTTTCCCCTAGCGTTTCCAGTGTATAGAGTATAAATGCCAAAATTGGAACCATTACCAATCACTTTTGTGTAATCAGGGGCCGGGGTAGCCGGTACATCTCCTCGCTGCGGGACGCTGAATCGATAGCTGTAAGTGGGTTCGCCATCGGACAGGATGACAATGTTCTTCAGATTGCCAGCGGGAGAATCAGAAACCAGCAGCTGCTGGGCCACATGGATACCGGCCTGCTGGTTGGTGCCGCCGCTGGCTTTGATGCCATTGATCTGACTCTTAAAAGCATCCAGCTCATCGGCGGTATAGAAATGACCGTTGTTGATGCTCGCAGCGGTTTCGGCGTAAGTGACAATGGCGATGCGGGTGGTACTGCCCTTCGTCAGCAACTTCTCGCCAAAGGCAATGGCAGCCTTTTTGGTATCCCAAAGTTTGTTGTCATCGTTCATACTGCCAGATTTGTCGATGACCAGGACCACGTCGGAGGTGGTCTTGTAGTTCATGCCCTCGATGGTGAGGGTGATCTCATAGACACCGTCCTTGCCCTGAACCGGCTTCGCCTCTTTGTTCAGCCGGATGGCGCCCTCGTTGGGCCACTCGGGCTGGGTGGTCTCCGTGCCGCCACCGGTCTCCTCGCCCTCGGCAAACGATGGCAGGGCCACCAGAGACAGGGCCATGACCAGCGCCAGCACGAGTGCCAACGCCCGTTTCCATGTTTTCATTTTCTCATTCCTCCCATTTCGTTTATTTTGGGGGCCGGACGGCCCCAATTGACTTGGGTTTGCGGGGATAATTTTGGATGGTATCCATTGTACACCATTCCGATATCGTTTGCAAGAGGTTTTGGGACTTGTTTGCGATATTTTTACGCTTGCTTGGCATTGTATCACAAAGAAGCGTCGAATGCAAGTGTATTCTGGGGAAACCGGGGTGGACGGTGGGGGGCGGGGGTGGTATAATGGGGAGGATAACCGACAGAAACGGAGGGGTTTGACCATGAACGAGAAGAAGCAGAGCGGGTATCCCCAGGAGGACCCCAGGGCGGAGCTGGAGCGGCTGATGCAGGATAAGCCGCTGAAAAGGCCGGGGGGCAAGGACCGGAAGGAGCCGCCCATCATGGCGGTGTATGCCGCGCCGGAGATTAAGGAAAAGAAATGAGCGGGTTCCGGCTTACGAGCTGCGTGTGGGAGCTGACGTTAGCGTGCTGCTTCGGATGCAGGTACTGCGGGTCCGCCGGGGGGCGGGCCAGGGCGGACGAGCTGTCCACGGCGGAGTGCATGGACGCGGCGGAGCAGCTGGCGGATCTGGGCTGCCGGAGGGTATCGCTGATCGGGGGCGAGGTGTTCCTGCGGCGGGACTGGGCGCAGATCGCCGGGCGGCTGACCGGGCTGGGCGTCCGGGTGGACGTGATCACCAACGGGTACATGATGTCGCCGGAGGTGCTGGAACAGCTGAAGCAGGCGGGGGTGTCGTCGGTGGCGGTGTCCATCGACGGGCCGGAGGACGTGCATGACGCCGGGCGGCAGGCCGGGAGTTTTAAGCGGGCCATGGAGGCCGTCCGGGCGCTGACGGCGGCGGGGATGCCGGTGTCGGTGATCTCCACGCTGCGGCGGGACTGCATGGGGCGGCTGGAGGAGCTGTACCGGGTGCTGGAGGGGTCCGGCATTGCCGCGTGGCAGCTGCAGGCGTGCTCGCCTATGGGCAGCGCCGCCCGGGGGCTGGACTGGCGCATCGACCCGGCGGAGGTCATCGCTTTCGTGATGCAGCACCGGGCGGAAGCGCCGTTTATGCTGGGGGCGGCCGACAACGTGGGGTACTTTACGGATGAGGAGCTGCGCCTGCGGGGGGCCGATGGGGCCTGCTTCCAGGGGTGCAGGGCGGGTATCTCCGCCATTGGCATCGACAGCGCGGGCAACGTGCGGGGGTGCGAGTCGCTGTACGATGAGCGGTTCAACGAGGGGAACCTGCGGCAGCGGAAGCTGCGGGATATCTGGGAGGACCCGGGGGCCTTTGCGTACAATCGGCAGTTCCGGCGGGAGATGCTGACGGGAAGCTGCGCCCGGTGCCGGATGGGGCCATGGTGCGCCGGGGGGTGCCGGTCGTATAACTATTTCGTGCACGGGAAGCTGTACGAAAGTCCGGCGTGTGCAGGCGGGGCCAAATAAGCGCAAGGGCTGCGGCGTCTGCCGCAGCCTTTGCGCTGGTGTATCAAGAGGATTGCCGGTGATCGACGGGGAAATTGCCGAAGCGCCGCCTGCGGCGGATGAAGCGAGGCGATTTCGAGGAAGTGCCCCGGTCAGCGGGCCGGGTCAGCCCATTCAGCCTGTCAGAACGTTCGTGTCCTGGTATAGCAGAAGGAGAAATCCATCCTGGGTCCCGTCCGGATTCAGCAGCCGCAGCTCCACATACTGAAGGTTGTCGTACCAGTCGGCGGACAGGTCAAAATGCAGGGTCCAGTACCGTTCCCGGCAGCTGCCCTTGAAGGGCGGCAGGGTCAGCTCCTGGCCATCCTCGTCCACGCAGTAAAGCTGGAGGTCGTCCAGCAGCACGTCCCCGGGGTCCCGGTGGATCTCCAGCTCCACCTGAAGGACGCCGTCCTCATAGGACGCGCCCAACAGGCCCACCCGGCCTCCCTGCCAGGTATCCCAGTCCAGCCATTCCTGGGCCACCGCCGGTTCCTGGGTGGCGGGGGTGACCGGGTCGACGGGATAATCCGGCTGGCGGGCCTGACAGCTGGAGACGATGGAGCTGACCAGGGACAGGATGATCAGCCCCGCCACCAGCACTCCCACCAGGCTCACCTGACGGGCCGGGCCGCTGAGGTTGTTCAGCTTTTCCCGGACCTGGCGGGCCTGGTCCTCGAAGCAGACCTTCTTCTGGTGGTTCTCCTTCCGCTCGTAGCAGACCTTGTCCCCATTGGGCACCGGGCGGCGGGAGGAGCCGTCCAGATGGTGGACGGTGCCGTCGGCATACACCTGCTCCCGCCGGGGCGGGCGGTTATAGGCCCCGCACTCCGGGCAGCAGCCGTTTTTCTCGTAGTTATAGCTCTTTCCGCAGGCCTTGCAGTGTACCGTTGCCATGGCGTGTCCTCCTTTATATCACATCCGCTGAAAATCCAGATACCGAGTCCCCTGGAAGGTCAGGCGGCCCCGGTCCCCCTCCACCAGCATACCGTAGTCCTGGCCGCTCATCTGCAGCTCCATGCGGTCGCCGCTTTCCACCTGGAAGGTGGCGAAATACCGGGTGGAGGTGGTGGTGTGCATCTCACCGCCGCTGCGGTGGGAGGAGAAGCTCTGGCGCTTGGCCACCACTGTGGCCTCCACCGTCAGCCGGGGGGAATGGTTGTTCCTGTTCCGCTGGGACAGCTCCCGGACAAACGTCACCAGGATCATGCCCAGGATCGCCACAAAGGCCACGATGAAAAGCAGGAAGAAGATGGAAATGAATCCGTCGCCGGAGAAAAAGCTGTCGAACATGGCGCGTGCCTCCTTTTTTCGGGGGATGCCCCGTCTGTATGGTCCCATTGTACGCCCCGCCGGGGATAAAATCCACCAACCTCAGGTTGCGCCGGGGCATTTCCCCGGAAAACGGCAGGAAACCTCAGGTTGCGGCGGGATTTTTATCCAGTATAGCATACGCGCCGGACCTTTGGCAAGCCAAAGGTCCGGCGCGGGGGGTATTCTTGGGATTCCTGTGGTATCAGAAGGTCCCGCAGGGTCACGCTGTCCAGATAGTCGCCGATGAGCTGGCCCAGGCGGTTCCACACCGGCAGGGTCCGGCAGCGGGAGGCCCGGCCGCAGGGGTGGGCCCCCTCCTCCAGGCAGGCCACCGGGGCCAGGGAGCCCTCCGTCAGGCGGAGAATCTCCCCCAGGGGGTACTCCTCCGGCCTGCGGGTCAGGCGATAGCCGCCGCCCTTGCCGGTGACGCCGTCCACCAGTCCCGCCCGGCTCAGCAGGGTCATGATCTGGCCGGCGTATTTGTCGGAAATCTCCTGACGCCGGGCCACGTCCCGCATGGAGACGTATCCGTCGCCGCCGTGCTCCGCCAGGTCCACCATCACCCGCAGGGCATAGCGGCCCTTGCTGGATATGACCATATCACACCATCCGGCAGCTTTCGCAGGAGCCGCAGTCCTCCGGGAACCTGCTGTGGTCATACTCGATGCCGCGGCGGTCATAGTAGTCCTTGATGGCGGACTTGATGGACTCCTCCGCCAGCACGGAGCAGTGGAGCTTGTGGGCGGGCAGACCGCCCAGGGCGTCCACCACCTGGCGGTTGGTAACGGCCAGGGCCTCGTCGATGGTCTTGCCCTTGATCATCTCCGTGGCCATGGAGGACGAGGCGATGGCGCTGCCGCAGCCGAAGGTCTCGAACTTCACGTCCTGGATGACGTTGTCCCGGATTTTCAGGTACATCTTCATAATGTCGCCGCACTTGGCGTTACCCACCTGGCCCACGCCGTCGGGGTTCTCGATCTCACCCACGTTGCGGGGGTGCATGAAATGATCCATCACGATATCGCTGTACAGTGCCATATTCAAAACGCTCCTTTCGTTGTCACAGCATGAATGCTTTCTTACCGGATTCCAGGTCCTTCCACACCGGGGACATGGACCGCAGGTACTCCACCACCCGGGGGACCTCCCGCAGGATGTGGTCCACCTCCTCCTGGGTGTTCCACTCGCACAGGCTCAGCCGCAGGGAGCCGTGGGCCACCTCGTGGGGCCGGCCGATGGCCAGCAGCACATGGCTGGGGTCCAGGGAGCCGGAGGTGCAGGCGGAGCCGGAGGAGGCGCAGATGCCTGCGGCGTCCAGCAGCAGAAGCAGGGACTCGCCCTCGATGCCTTCGAAGCAGAGGTTCACGTTGCCGGGCAGACGGTGCTCCAGGTCGCCGTTGACGGCGCTGTGGGGAATCTTGGACAAGCCCTGGATCAGCCGGTCCCGCAGGGCCGTGACCTTCACGCGGTTTTCCTCCATGTGGGCGCAGGCATCCTCCAGAGCGGCGGCCATACCGGCGATGCCGGGGACATTCTCCGTACCGGCCCGCTTGCCCCGCTCTTGGGCGCCGCCCTCGATGACGTTCACCAGGGGGATGCCGCCCCGGACATACAGGGCGCCCACGCCCTTGGGGCCGTGGAACTTATGGCCGGAGAGGCTCAGCATATCAATGTGCTGGGTCTGGACGTCGATGGGCAGGTGGCCCGCCGCCTGAACGGCGTCGGTGTGGAACAGAACGCCCTTTTCCCGGCACACGGCGCCGATCTCCTCAATGGACAGGATGCTGCCGATCTCGTTGTTGGCGTACATGACGGTCACCAGGCAGGTGTCCTCCCGGATGGCGTCGGCCACCTGCCGGGCGGAGACCATGCCGTTTTCGTGGACCGGCAGCAGCTCCACCTGGAAGCCCTCCTTCTCCAGCTTCTTCAGGGTGTGGAGAATGGCGTGGTGCTCGAAGGCGGTGGAGATGATGTGCATCTTGCCCTTGCGGCGGCCGATGGCGGCGGCGGAAAGCAGAGCCTGGTTGTCGGCCTCGCTGCCGCCGGAGGTGAAGATGATCTCACGGGGCTGGCAGTTCAGGCACCGGGCCACGGTCTCGCGGCTCTTCATCAGCAGCTCCGCCGCCCGCTGGCCCACGCTGTGCAGGCTGGAGGGGTTGCCGTAGTTCTCCTCCATGGCGGGGAGCATGGCGTCCAGGGCCGTCCGGCTCATCCTGGTGGTGGCCGCGTTATCTGCGTAAACAGTCATTTGTATATTCCTCCCTGTTTCAGGCTTGAATTACCTATCGGTTTGGTTTGTAATTGGAGTATAACCGAAATTAACTACCAAGTCAATAGGTAATTTGGCTTTTCCGGCAGATTCTTCCAATAGAGGGCCGTTCTCCCCCGGTTTTTTTGATTTTAATGGAAAACAGGAAAATTATGATTGACATAACAGTTAAAATTGTGTAAACTGGACATGGCCTGAACGGCCAGGAAGAAAGATGAACAAAGGAGAAAGAGTATGAAACGCATCATTGCTGTGCTGCTGACGCTGATGATGGCCCTGAGCCTGACGGCGTGCAGCGGCGACGACAACGCCCAGGTGGCGGGCACCTGGAAATGGAACTGCGACATCACGGAACTGTTCCAGGAGGGCGTCAACCAGGGGGCCGGGATGGACCTGTCCACGGACGCCACCATGGAGATGGTGTTTGTGCTGAAGCTGAACGAGGACGGCACCTATACGCTGAACGTGGATCGGGACGCCCTGAAAACCTCCCTCCAGACCTACATTGACTCGCTGATCCCTGTGGCGGTGGAGATGATCTATCAGCAGCTGGAGGATCAGGGCATGAACCGGGCCGACATTGACGAGGCCATGGCAGCTGAGGGCGTCACCGTGAAGGAGTACGTGCAGCAGATGATGGACGCCTCGATAGACGTGGACCAGATGATGGACGGCCTGGCGGATGAAAATGAGTCCGGCTATTACCGGGCGGCCAAGGGCAAGCTGTATCTCAGCGATAAGGCAGACACCTTCAGCGACGACAGCTGCGCCGAGTATACCCTGTCCGGCGGCACCATGCAGTGGACCGGCGGCAGCTATGAGCTCTTTGATAATCTGGACGACCTCCATGTAAAGCTGCCCGTCCAGTGGGTGAAGCAGTGAGTCCGTTCTGAAAAACCAAATTGTGGCCCCGGCCGGGGCCGCAATTTTTGTCTTGCATTTGGGAAGAAAATACGGTATAATACTTGGGTCACATGCCGGTGTGATGGAATGGTAGACGTAGCGGATTCAAAATCCGCCGGGGGCGACTCCGTGTGGGTTCGAGTCCCACCACCGGCACCATAAAAGCAAAACAGTATAGATGCCGTAGGCCAGAAGCCTACGGCATCAACTGTTCCCGGGCTTTTTCCCCTCGAAAATTCACCGATGATTCCATAGATGCCAACCACTGTTTCCCCCTAACTGGTGGGACTCGAACCCCCATCTGCTCAGAGGTTGGCAAAATCAAAACCATGTGGTGCCCTTTTTGAAGCAGCATTTTTCAAAAAGGGCGCTATTTTTCTGCCAGTAGAATACACAAAGTTTGGGGCGTCAATTTGTTGGTCGTGATGGGCCAATCGATTGGCGCCCTTTTTCATTTTCAGACCATTTCAAAAAGGGCGCTAAGATTCAGGAGGTAAAACAAGATGGATAGACAACAATTTTTCCGAGAACTTTGCACGGTGCTTGGCCGAGAAGGCTTCACCACACAGCCGGAGCAGGATGACCTCCTCCCGGTGGAATGGGACGGCCGTCCTCTCTGCCGAATCACCGAGGGTGGAGGGGTTCGCTACTGGCAGGAGGATGTGGCCACTCCGGAACGGGACCAGGCCTGTGAGCGGGCCACCAATCTGGCCTGCATGGTGCAGGAGTACATGACCTTGATGGAGCAGGCTCCCCCGCTGAAGGCTCAGGGGCTGTCGGGAGATTTCAGGGTGCTGGCTGATTTCAACGGAACGGTTCTGGCCGGACATCCGACCCAATATGGTGTCCACTTTGTTACCTGGGACTGGAACTTTGACCGCACAGGTCTTAACTACGGACGCTACTTTCAGGAAAACTATTCGGGCGCCAAGCAGGACTTCGCCACCCGGTCCGGTCTCATCTCGAAACAGCAGGTATTCAATGAGGCACAGCTTACTGAAATTTACCGCTGCTGTGCTGATACCCTGGACGCCGGATTCGATTTGACCTATGACCAGGAACAATGCATCAAAGGCGTTCAGGAACAGATCCTGAGCGGAATGCCCAATATCCTGGATCACATCAATGAGCAAGAGCAACACTCTACGGATTCTCAAAGCCAGGAGCTGACAATGTAATACACCGAGCGCTGGAGTTTTAGAAGCAAGACTCCGGCGCTTTTTTTATTTCACCGAAAGGAGATCACTACCCATGACGCGCCACTTTATGAGAGATACCCCCTTGTACCAGATGGAGCAGATGATGATGACCCCGCCTTATTTTAAGCCAAGAGGCCACAGCCTGCGCCGCTCCGGATTCCGGTATCAGGCCAAGGATGTGGACTGTGAATACTGCATGAATTACTCTCGCAGGAACCTCTGCCCTCTGGACCAGTGCATTTGTCTGGAGGAACGGATTGAAACCGGGGCTCTCAGCCTTGAGGAATTGCTCCGGGACTGTCTCAACAGTAAGCCGAAGATGAGTCTGTGGAGGCGACTGGCACAGCTTCTGTACCAGCAGTCTCTGCAGTTCTTTCGTACTGACGAACACCGCAGACGATGGATGCACTGGCGAACACGCTACCACCGATTGTCGCAACGCAACCAGGCAGCGCTGTTTCTCCTGACAGCCTACGATGATATCTGGCGCAGGGTAATCTGGAAAGTTGAAGATAATGGCTTCGATTTTGACTCCGTCCGGCTCGCCGGCATCCAGCCGGAGCTTTACAGCGTTTATCAGGCAGCGAAGGCTATTTCCATCGGCAGCCAAAACATTACCATTGCTGATCTCGCATCCCGTGAACTGGTCACAGATGAGGCGTTCCAACTGATTATCTGCGCTCTGCTTCTGGCCAAGTACGG
>ERZ773185.1431-NODE-1431-length-17721-cov-3.072908_pt1 | contig 17721 bp, 14 predicted proteins | sample MGYA00580531_ERZ773185 | MGnify/ENA primary metagenome ERZ773185 (study PRJEB29015, sample SAMEA2737799) | human gut metagenome | biome: human gut; feature: human-associated habitat; material: faeces | place: China | collected 2012 ...
ATTTACGTTAATAGTATTTGTTACTAAACCTCTGCCTAACGGTGAAAATGGAACTAAAGTTACACCTAATTCTTTTGTCAATGGCAGAATCTCTTTTTCGACATCATGTGTTAATAAAGAATATTCACTCTCAACCGTAGATATAGGATGAACATCACAAGCTCTTTTTAGTGATTTGGGAGAACATTCGCTTAGTCCCAAATAGCGCACTTTACCCTCTTTAACTAACTCTGCCATAGCTTCAACTGTTTCTTCGATTGGTATTGTGGGGTCAATCCGATGCGCATAATACAAGTCTATAGTTTCGATATTTAATCTTTTCAGACTGTTCTCTACAGCTTGTTTTACATATCTTGGAGAAGCATCCACATAACTTTCACCACCAGCGAACACGCTACCTTGACTATTGCGTAAGCGAAAACCAAATTTTGTTGCAATGAAAATCTGATTTCTTTTTACCAGTCCCCATTCCATGATCTGCGCACATGCCCCGGCTGTGATCGCTGCCGCCGCACTCGTCCCGGTCATGGTCACAAAGCGGTTCCGCAGTCCCGGTCCATACACATTCACCGCCGGGGCACAGAAATCCGGCTTTACCTCACCGGAAAGTGTAAATCCCCTGCCCGAGTCCAGATACAGACCGCCATTTGCCACATTGTAGCCGCCCGTGCTTATGACCTGCCCTGCGTTACCCGGCACGGTGATCGTATGATTCGGATTTGACCGCAGGAAAAAAACATTTCCACTCGTAAAATTCCGCATGGGAAGCCACATATTGTAATCGCCTGTCACAATGCTCTGCGGATACACGTTGATCGTCCAGATCCCCTGCGCTGCATTTGAAAAACGTAAATAAATAAGCTGGTTTCCCTGCCGTCTGCCCGTCAGCCGGTAGTCGATGCTGACTCTTGTCTGCTCGAAAATAAAGACAAACTCCTGTCTTCCACCGCTCCGGTAAGGCACTTTGGGCAGCACTTCCCCAGTGGGCGAGCTGACCGATACCGCATAAAGCTCCGGCGCATTTGCCCACATCTCAATGAAAAAGCCCGGCATATTTTCCTCCACCGAGACTTCCACCGATTCGTACTCCATGTCCGGCTGTATTTTTCCAAGAAAATGATGTCTTGCATTCGCCTCGTTTCCTACCGCTGCCACACTGCATCTTTTCCGCCTTCTGGATACAATATCCAGATAAGTTGCCAGTTGTCCGTCCTTGCCACGGTTTCCCATGTTGCTTCCCAGTGCAATGCAGATCACAAGCGGCATATCCCGCTCCTTTGCCAGCCGGTCCAGATAGCTGACTGCCATCATGATATCATTCTCCTGATACGCCGGAACAGAATCCGGGATAAAATAAAATTCCCGCAGATAAGTTTTTGCCTCTTTCAGTTTTACGACTGCGATCTCGGAAAACGGCGCCGCCCCGATAAAATTATCTTCCACATCCTCGCTTCCACATGCCACCCCGGCCACAAAGGTTCCATGTCCATTGGTATCCATGGACGGAACGGTTTCCAGCGGATTTTCTGCCCGGAGTGCGGCATTGATCTGCTCTGTCTTATACTCGGAACCATATGCGATCCCCTCCGGCTTTGTTCCATCCCGGATCGTCTGATCCCAGATGCGGTAAATCCTTGTTGTCCCATCAGAATACTGAAATACCGGATTTCGGTAATCGATCCCGGTATCGATAAATCCGATCATCACGCCCTGCCCTTTCAGTGCGAGTGCCGGCTGCTGCTGTAATTTTAATATCCCCGAAACCTCAAGCGCCGTCTCATCCAGAAGTCCATAGCACTTTGGAACAGAAGCATAGGAATCTGCCGGAAAATCAAATATCCGGAAAAAACTCCTCGGATAAAAATAAGTATCCTTTTCCTCATCGATCCGCTGGATACAATCACTTGAAAGGTCAATCACATCCAAAACATCTTTCGATATGATAAAATCCACATAATCATTGGAATAAATCTTTTCTTCACAGTCAGACATAAAAAACTCCGCACACCTATCTTTACAATAAATGCCGGAGTTTTGTCTTTTATTCCTTTAAATTGCTGGCTTTTCTTCGATCGCTGCACAGCCGCGCACCGTGATGAGCGGGCCGCCCTTTTTCTCTACATAATCTTTTGTGATCGTCACCATGCCAATGTTGTCATCCTTCGGGATTTCATACATGATATCTAACATAAAATCTTCGATAATAGAGCGGAGTGCACGCGCTCCTACCTTTTTCTCTTTTGCTTCCTTTGCGATAGAATGAAGCGCATCCTCGTCAAATACAAGCTTTACTTCATCCATGGCAAGCAGCTTCTCGTACTGCCTGATGATCGCATTCTTCGGCTCTTTTAAGATACGCACAAGCATATCTTCCGTCAGCGCCTCCAATGTGAACATGACCGGCAGACGTCCTAAAAATTCCGGGATCATACCGAATTTGCGCACATCTTCTGTCGTCACTTTGGAGAGCAGATTCTCGTCATTGTCATACTTATCTTTCAGATCTGCCTTAAATCCAATAGAAGCTTCCTTGTTCAGCCGCTCCTTGATGATATCCTCTAATTCCGGGAATGCACCGCCGCAGATGAAAAGAATGTTCTTCGTGTTGACCATCGTCATCGGAACCATCGCATTTTTACTGCTTGCCCCTACCGGCACTTCCACTTCCGCACCCTCTAACAGCTTTAACATTCCCTGCTGGACAGATTCTCCGCTGACATCGCGCTGGTTTGTGTTGCGCTTCTTTGCAATCTTGTCGATCTCATCGATAAAGATGATTCCGTGCTCTGCGCGTTCCACATCATTGTCAGCAGCTGCTAACAGTTTGCTGACTACACTCTCGATATCGTCACCGATATAACCGGCTTCTGTCAGGGAAGTTGCATCCGTAATTGCCAACGGCACATCTAACAGCTTTGCTAACGTTCTGACCATATAAGTCTTACCAGAACCGGTCGGACCTACCATCAGCATATTGGATTTTTCAATTTCAATATCATCATTTGCCTCGGATGCCACTCTCTTGTAGTGGTTGTATACGGCAACGGACATAACCTTTTTTGCATAGTCCTGTCCTACAATGTACTCATCCAGACTTGCTTTAATCTTGTGCGGTGCCGGAATTGCATGAATATCAAGTACCGGCTTTTCTTTCTTTTCTTTTGGCTTTTTCTTCTTAACCTGCTGATTTCTTGGGAGCATTCCCTGTAAATCAGAAAGATTAATCATGCTGATATTCGGCATATTCCCAAATCCCATGTTTGCCGGATTGAAATCTCCAAGATTAAACCCGGAACCGCTCATACTGTCAAAGGTCTTTTGCATACAATCCCGACAAATACAGACATTGTTTGGGATTTTTATCATTTTTCCCGCTTTGCTCTCCGGCCGGCGGCAAATATAGCAGATATCTTCGTAGCCATCCTTATCGTCTTTGTTCATATCCGGGGCATCGTCTGTCTGTTCGTTTTCTATCATTTCCTGTTCTAAATCTTTATCTTGATCTGACATGTTATTCTCCTATCATCTATCTTATCTATAACTGCCCCCATTATAAGGCATTCCATTTGCAATCTCAATTGATAATTTGGAGAAAATGCCGAATTTATAAAATTTCTTTCAATATCTTATTGACCATTCCAGGATCTGCTTTGCCCTTCATGGCTTTCATCGTCTGACCGACTAAAAATCCGATGGCTTTTTCCTTACCGTTATGGTAATCTTCTACGGATTTCGGATTGTCTGCAACGATCTGCTCGATCGTCTCTCGCAATGCACCTTCGTCGTTTACGGTCTTTAAGCCTTTTTCTTCCACATATTTTTCCGGATCAATATTTTCAGCAAAAATCTGCTCAAATACTTCTTTTGCCACATTTCCGTTGATGACACCGCCATCGACAAGCTCAATTAATTTTGCTAAGTTTTCAGCAGAAAAAGTGATGTCCTCCGGCTCTTTTTCATGTTCTTTTAACAGACGGAGTGTTTCGCCCATCAGCCAGTTTGAGACTTTTTTCGGCTTCTTACAGATGGCTGTGGTCTCTTCAAAAATATCTGCCATATGTTTTGAACCGGTAATGATCTGTGCATCATAATCCGGCAGCTCATATTCTTTTTTGTAACGCTCTAATTTTGCGGTACGAAGTTCCGGCTCTTTTGCCTTGATCTCTGCTAACCATTCGTCACTGATGACGATCGGTACTAAATCCGGCTCCGGGAAATAACGGTAATCCTGTGCATCCTCTTTGCTTCTCATCGCATAGGAATATTCTTTGTTGTCATCCCAGCGTCTGGTCTCCTGAATGACCTGTTTGCCTTCTTCTAACAGTTCGATCTGTCTTGCACGCTCGCCTTCGATGGCACGGGCAATTGCTTTGAATGAGTTCAGGTTTTTCATCTCGGTACGCGTTCCAAATTCTGTTGCTCCCACCTCTCTGACTGACAGGTTGACATCGGCACGCATCGAACCTTCATTTAATTTGCAGTCTGAAGCACCCAGATACTGGATGATCAGTCTTAACTTCTCTAAGTATGCAATGACTTCTTCTGCAGAACGCATATCCGGTTCTGATACGATCTCGATCAGCGGCACACCGGAACGGTTATAATCTACGATTGAGCAGTCTTCCCACTCGTCATGTACCAGTTTTCCGGCATCTTCTTCCATGTGGATCTCATGGATGCCGATACTTTTCTTTCCGCCTGCGGTCTCGATCTCTACGCTTCCATTCCTGCAGATTGGCAGATAGAGCTGGGAAATCTGGTAGTTCTGTGGATTGTCCGGATAAAAATAATTCTTTCTGTCAAATTTGCAATACTGGGTAATCGTACAATTGGTTGCAAGTCCGACTGCCACGGCATACTCTACGACCTGTTTGTTTAAAACCGGTAAAGATCCCGGCATTCCGGTGCAGACCGGGCAGGTATGTGTATTCGGTGCTCCTCCAAACGCTGTGAAGCAGGAGCAGAAAATTTTTGTCTTGGTCGCAAGTTCCACATGAACTTCCAATCCGATCACGGTTTCATATTGTTTGCTCATTTTCTCCTCCTCCTATTCTGCTAACGGGCTTTTGTGATATGCTCTGGTCTGTTCAAAACTATATGCTGCACGAATGATATTTTTTTCTTTAAAACAATCTCCGATCAACTGCAATCCGATCGGCAGTCCCTTCGAATCGATCCCGCATGGAAGTGTCATTCCCGGAAGTCCAGCTAAGTTGACGGATATCGTATAAATATCTCCTAAATACATTTTGATCGGGTCTTCTAAGGAAGAACCTAACTTCGGTGCTGTTGTCGGTGCTGCCGGTCCTAAGATCACGTCGTATTTTTCAAAGGCTTTATCAAATGCCTGCTTGATCAGTGCTTTTGTCCGGAGTGCCTTTAAATAATATGCATCATAATAGCCGGAACTTAATACGAAAGAGCCTAACATGATACGGCGTTTTGCTTCTGCTCCAAATCCTTCGGAACGTGTCTTTTTGTACATATTATGAAGTCCTTCATATTCTTTTGTACGGTAGCCGTATTTTACACCGTCAAAACGGGCTAAGTTCGAACTTGCCTCGGCACTGGCTATGACATAATAAGCAGGGATCGCATACTCTACAAGGCTTAGATCAAATTCCTCGACAATGGCTCCTTTTTCCTCTAATGTCTTTGCTGCTGCTAAAACTGCTGCTTTCACTTCTTCGTTCAAGCCCTCGCCAAAATAATCTTTTGGGATTCCGATCTTCATTCCCTTTACATCATCCACTAATGCAGATGTAAAATCTGTATCTTTTCGTTCTATGGATGTGGAATCCTTCTTATCATAGGAAGTAATTGCTTCTAAAATGGTGGCACAGTCGGTCACGTCTTTTGCTACCGGTCCGATCTGATCTAAGGAAGAACCATAGGCGATCAGTCCGTAACGGGATACCGTTCCATAGGTCGGTTTTAATCCGGTCACTCCGCAAAATGAACTTGGCTGGCGGATGGAACCACCGGTATCGGAACCTAACGCATAACTGCACTCTTCTGCTGCCACGGCTGCACAGGAACCGCCGGAAGAACCGCCCGGCACATGTTCTAAATTCCATGGGTTTTTCGTAACTCCATAGGCAGATGTCTCTGTCGTGCTTCCCATGGCAAACTCATCCATATTGGTCTTGCCTATGATGACCGCGCCTGCTTTTTGCAGATTTTCTACTGCCTGTGCGGTATAGGTTGGTACAAAGTTATTTAATATCTTGGAACTGCAGGTTGTCAGAACTCCTTTGGTACAAAGGTTGTCTTTCAATGCCACCGGTACGCCCGCAAGCGGTCCTGTCAACTCTCCTGCATCTATTTTTTTCTGGATCTCCCCGGCATCTTTCAATGCCTGTTCTTTGGTCAGGGTCACAAAGCTATGCACATCACCCTCTACTTTTTCTATCTGTGCAAAGGCTGCTTCTACGGCTTCTTTTACCGTTACTTCCCCTGCTTTTATCTTTTTTCCCAGCTCTACGGCTGTCAGACTCATCAGACTCATTGTATTCCTCCTTTAACCGATCGTCTTTGGCACCTTAAATCCATCATCTTTAGCACAAGGTGCATTTGCAAGTGTATCATCATGTCCGTCTCCATTGGTTACAACATCCTCGCGGAATACGTTATTGACCGGGAATACATGGGACATCGGCTCTACGCCGGAGGTGTCTAATTCATTTAATTTATCAATATAATCGAGCATTTTTCCCATATCGGCTTTTGCCTGCTCTTTTTCTTCTTCGGAAAGCTCTAATTTTGCAAGAATACCAACGTATTCAATGGTTTCATCTGAAATTATATTTGCCATTTTTCTTCTCCTTGTTTTCCTAAGGTTCTAATCTGCTTAAATCTCTTGGGAACAGTGTGGTCTCTCTGACATTGTCCTCGCCGATCAACTGCATTGTCAGTCTCTCTAATCCGATTCCAAGACCTCCATGCGGCGGCATTCCGTATTTGAATGCACTCAGGTAGTCCTCCATTCCTTCCTCTGTCATTCCTCTTGCTGCAATTTTTTCTGTCAACATCCGGTAATCGTGGATTCTCTGACCGCCGGTTGTAATTTCAAGGCCACGGAACAATAAGTCAAAGCTCAGTGTAAATGTGGTATCCTGTGGATCATCCATTGCATAAAATGGACGTTTTTTGCTTGGATAATGTGTAACAAACACAAAATCCGCATCATATTCTTCTTTAAACAGAGTTCCGATCAGATGTTCTTCTTCCGGCTCTAAATCATATGGGTTTTTGATCCTGCGGTCATATTTTTCTGACACCATTTTCTTTGCCTTGTCAAAACGAACCACCGGTATCTTTTCCACGTTCGGAAGCGTTACACCTAACATTTTCAACTCTTTTGCATAATCTTTTTCTAACAGTTTCATTGCATACTGCAAAAATCCTGTTTCCATTGCCATGATGTCTTCAAATCCGTCGATATATCCCATCTCAAAATCTAAGGAGGTATATTCGTTCAAATGTCTTTTAGTGTTGTGCTTTTCTGCTCTGAATACCGGAGCAGTCTCGAATACACGGTCAAATACACCAACCATCATCTGTTTGTAGAACTGTGGACTCTGCTCTAATACGGCAGGTCTGTGGAAATATTCAAAACGGAACAGGTTTGCTCCACCCTCTGCTCCTTTTGCACCAATCTTTGGTGTATGGATCTCGGTAAAGCCCTCTTCGTATAAAAATTCCCGAAAACCTCTGACTAAGCCCTCCTGGATCTTGAACTTTGCCCGCTCCCTGACATTTCTAAGAGATACGGCACGGTTGTTTAGCTTTGCCTCTAAGGATGTATTCAGTTTCCATTTTGAGATCGCAAGCGGCATTGGAGCACTCGGCTCTGACAAGATACGGATCTCTCTTAAACGGATCTCGATGCCGTTTGGAGCACGATCTTCTTTTGCTACCACTCCCTCTACTTCTACGGTTGCCGCCTCTTTTAAATCTTTCAGCTCAAACTTGGTTACGCCTTCCTCAAATACACACTGGATCAGTCCTTCTCTTTTTCGCAGGATCACAAATGCGACCTCACCCATATCACGAATGGTATGAACGGCACCGTTGAGCTTTACGCTCTGTCCTTCGTAATCTCCTGCTAAGAGGGTTGTCAGTTCTAAAGTTTCCTGTTCTTTTACTCCTGTTAAAAATTCCATCATTTTTGTACTCTCCTTTTCTTCATGTTTCAGTCGGAAATGTTTTCCTCTGAAGGATAGGTGCGGGACGGAAATACATTCTTGTGAAAAAAATATCATTTTCTATCCATTTATTTTTATGAATTTAGAAATAATAAAAATTAGAAATAAAAAACGCCCCGGAACATTTCACTGTTCCGGGGCGGGATCTCATTCTTCTATATTCCCGCGGTACCACCCGCATTGAAAAATCATGGCAATCACAACTTTTCCACTCTTGATATTTAACGCATATCAGACGTACTGACCTACTCTGTATTTTGCAAGTTCTCATTCCTTTTCCTGCAAAATTCTGTTCAACCAGTCTGCTCCGGAGTGTTCCCTTTGTCTCCTCTTTCAAACAGCGCTCTCAGTCGGTGACGCTGTATTCCTGTCGACGTCTGAAGATAAGAGTCTCTTTCATCGCTTTTTTTGTTGCCTGTATGTTAGCATAGTCTTGGTTATTTTGCAAGTATTTTTTTGAAAACTTTCATTTTATATAATAAGGTTTCATTTCCACTTTCTCTTTTCACATAGCCATCTCTTATCAAATCTTAAATCTGATTGAATAGATTCTACTACCGGCATAAGAACCTCTTTTACAGCAAGATTTTTTAGTCTTGCTTTTACTGATTCTGCATTCATTACACTAACACCTCCAAATAATTTTTCATAACATCTCCACATTTCATTAGCTCCGCATAACGAATCAGACGATTAAGATTTCTATCTTTTCGTCTAAGATAATTGACAAGCACCTCCTTCATTTCTTCCATTCCTACCTTTTCACGATAAAAAACAATATCTACAACTGTTTTCTCAATATCATAAATTCGGAACTGATTCTTCCCATCAGCAATCGTTTCTATCCCCAGTTCAAACCGATCATTTGTATAATAATATAGATTTACTTCTGGCCAATCAGGAAGTGTTGATACTCGAGCTTTTCTTTCAATTGCTACATCTACAGAATCTGGTCTGTAGGTGGTAAGATTGTAATAAACGGCAGCACTCATAAGACAAATTACCCCAGCCGGAACATAAGCATATGCATAATAGAAATCAGACTCTTCACCTTGGTAATCGGTATTCTTATAGAATTTCTTATTCAGCTTTCTCAGAACTCCCTGCTCTACAAGCTGATTTATTTTATAAAGAGTAAGTCCCTGCTCCTTAAGCTCTTCGATAGAGATGATTATTTGTTCTTTTGTTACGACATTTGCCCCACTCATATATATCACCTTGTTTTATTTATTTTCGGCATTTATGTTGTTTGCCGAATTATAATTAAATTTTACTCTGTTTATACTTGTATGTCAATAAAATTAAATTCATAGCCACTACTCCTTAACATGCGTCTTACTATACTATTATAATATCCAAAATCAAATACTATATCTTCCTGCGACTATTACATTTGTAACTTTAGACTTTGAACATTCCAACTGTTCCATCATATTGACCTGAACGAAAAACGCGAAATCAAAGAAAATACAAAGATGATTTTACCATTAGAAGAGATGGTACCCCAGTCTGCAGAGCCGGCATAAGCAATCAGAATTCCGAGAGATCATAAACCTTAAAAAATTGTTAGCTTTATAAAATTCTGTATATGTCATCTTACCAGACTCAAGCAATTCATCTGCCACTTCTTGAAATTTTCCAGCCTTAATTTTTTCAAATTCCTGAGTTGCAGTATGTTTTCTTAAAAAAATCGCAGTAAATAACGAGCCGGCTATCACATTAACTGGTGAAAAAAATGTAGAAACATTATTAGCCACAAACTGTATAATCTCAGTTCCAGTCATAATATCCTCCAAAACAATATAATAATTTCCATATTTTATTATTCAAACATATCCTTAATCTGCTCAAGAATATATTCGTTATTAAACCAAAAGCACTGTTTTGTCATAATATCGCCATTTGGCAATTCGCTGCCATTACTTCTAGGATTTTCTGTATCTGCGTATCCTATAGACTTCAAATCATAATACACCAATGATGCATGTGGACGAATGGAAATAATCTTATTATATTCCTTCGGAGATTTGCACAATCTATATTCCTTACGCTTTGGATTTGTATTTCTTGAGTCAGGGAAATTATTCAACATTCTATTTTTCCCTCTCTTGGTTAATATCAATGTTCCATCATCCTTTTGATCTTTGACAAATTCAACGCCATCTCGAATAATGTCTCTGATATCTTCCCAACCCTTACGAATGATAGGTTCATCCTCCTGTGGGAGACTCCAAAAACGTGCGCCATAGAATACGAAGTCATCACCCTGTTCTTTGAAAACAGACCATAAAAACTGTCTGTCCACCATTTCCTCATAGACCATTGACTCTTCCCATTCCTCTTCCATTAATTCTTTAAAATCAAAGGCAGAAAATGAAATATCCTCATTCATTGTCAAGTCGCTATTCACACGTAATGTCTTTACATATGTATTAGATCTTACAAATTCTTCTGCCTGTTCACTCGTAATACCAAGCATAGCAAAAGTAGTACGTGCAAACTCTGCTTTATCAATAGTTTTCTTTGTTGACCACTGTTCAAAATCATCCGGCTCCATTAATGCCTGTCTTATTTCTGTAACAGTCATTCCTATGTATGGTTTAAACCTACTTAATACGATTTCTTCAAATGTATGCTCTTTAAGTTCATCCGCATCACTAATTATGGCATCATATTGACGAATAATATCATAGGTTTCCTCGTCTTTATCCGGGTCATATAGCAAGTTATTTGCATCGATGTACTCACTGAACAACTGATTCATATATGATGGTTTAAAGGAAAATGCACGCCCTCCATTTTTGGGACAAGGAGATAAATAATGTGCTTCACTTTCATGCAAATCTGAATATCTACCTTCATTTACACAATCCCTAATATACCCATAGTCTTGTTCTATCATAGCCATATCAACTTCCGGAATTTTAACATATGCTGATTTATGAAATGGAAATTGAAAAGGTGTTCTGCCTTGATTAGTTTCATCAATGTAATATACGAGCATCATTAATTTACATTTTTCGTATATGTGAGAATCGCAAAATTTTTCCGGTAACTTCTCATTTCGATTAATCATTCCTAGAACTAGTCTTTCCTTCACCTTCAACCCAGCTCTGGTTTTGTAAATCAATGGACTAACTTTTAGTTCTACACCAACTGCACCTAAATCCGCCTGGGCCTTATTATCACGAGGCTCATCAAAATATACCTCTTGAACTAAAAATCCAATTCGCCCCTTATCTCCTCTATGATATGCGCCATCTTCATCAGTCCATCCTTGTATACATTTTTCTGCATAGTACTGCAAAATATTATCTCGATGTTTACCAAGCACCTCTAATTCATAAACATCTCCAACAACATACCCCTCCAAAGCTTTTGCATGACGTAGAATATCTCTTCTGTCATGTTTATCATATTCATAAGAAAGTGACATTGTATCCTCCTCTCTATGGCTCATTAGCCATGATTCCATCAAGTACCTCACCCATTCTCGTTATCATTGGCACTACTAATGCATTACCCATACAAAAATAACGCATTCTCTTAGGCATTCCTGAATTAGTCCAATCATCATCAAATCCCTGTAGCCTTTCAGCTTCAATAGGCGTTAATAAACGAAGTCTTCCATTACCAGGATCTGTTACAACGTGTGTACTTCTGTTCAATGTGGATTCGCTTGTTAACATGGTCCTTCCCGGTCTATCCCATGAATCTGGAAACGCAACAGGGCCTTCAGAAAATGTATATTCGTGTCCATCCTTCGTCTTTCTTGGAATCTTCTTCGCTCCTTTTAAGTAAACCCATTTCGGTTTTTTATCCTCTGTAATATAAAACTCCTCTTCCACATTTTCTTGGAGTATCTGTCTAATCAATATCGGCTGAATTTCATCTTCAGTAATGTCACAAGTATAAATATTCCCTTCATGCATATAACCAGCCTTACCAAATGCGAACGCAAAATTATCAGATATATTAATAATGTCTTCATCTGTTGCGTAAGCACCTAATGCTCCATTTACAATATTTGTATTAGCAACAATAGGAAAGGCTTGTACCATAAATCCTCTCTGTGAAATCACATCCACAGGTGCTACTCCATTCATATTCTGACCATATACAGTATCATTTCTATATGCAAATATAAAAGTTCTTCTACGTCTTTGTGCAGCACCATATGTTGCAGCATTCACAACTCGCCATTCAACAGAATAATTTAAGCTTGCCAAACAAGCCAATATAATACCGAAATCTCTTCCTCTCTGACTAGCAGGAGATTTGAGTAATCTATCCACATTTTCAAAAATACAAAAGGCTGGATTTTTTGCAATAATCGTATCTCGAATCTGCCACCACAATACACCTTTCTTCCCTTCAATTCCATGAGAAGAAGCTAATGTATGAGCAACGCTATAATCTTGGCATGGAAATCCCCCCACTAATAAATTGTGGTCTGGTATAGCATTCTTATCCATTAAAGAGATATCTTCCCCAGTATGATATTCTCCGCGCAAGTCTTGTAAATCACCAAAATGACCTACATAACAATCATGAGCCCACTGATTAACCTTATCCGGCTCCCACTGTGAAAACCAAGTAGTATTCCACCCAGTTCCTAATCTCTCCATTCCTACGCGAAATCCACCAACTCCTGCAAAGAGTTCGCACATTGTTTTCTCCATTGGCATAAAAAGTCCTCCTTGGCATACCGCCATCTCACTTATTCTTCGAGTCCGAACATTATCGTATTAGCACCATCGAATGATGGATCATTGGACTCTCGCACTTGTGCATCAAAAAATAGTCCGTCAGTTCGTTGAACACATATTATTTATTAATTTCTTCACAGTCATCAACCATCTCATTTATTGCTTTACGTATAGCTTCTGACTTTGCAACTTTCATTAGTTTACAATATGCTTCCAATCTGGCTAAAGTAGCATCATCCATTCGGATTGTATAACTCTTAACCATATTGTTATCTCCTTTGGGACGTCCCATCTTTTTCATAATGCTCTCCTTTCGTGCATATTTGTATTATACTTTTTGCATTACAAAAAGTCAAGAAGAAATCGAACAATTGTTTGTTTTATAAAAAATAAAGCTCCGACTAATCTGCAATTTTCTCACAAATCAGCTGGAGTTTTGTATATCTGCCATCTGTTAGTAGTCCGTTACTACTAAGTATTTTTCCCCACACATTTAACTTTATCCCGCTTCTGTCCATGCGCTTTAGTAGTCGAAATCGTAGTATTTTCAATACTTTCCGCCATATTATGCCGTACTCTGCCCCACTTTACAAAGATATGCTTTATAGTACAACTGGAGTGCCGTGGCAGATGAAGAGTACCTTAATTTTTCCCGTCATCACTTAATAAATCCTCTCAAAGCTTGATAAAATAACACATTTGTAACACAGATGATTTATCATCCAAATAATACTATTTTCCTATAAAACCTTATAAATTCCTATGTTTTTCTGGGCAAATGTATTATTTTTGTGTTACGTTTTGCTATATAATTTTTTTGAATTTTAGCTCGTTCTTCGCTTCTTTTAATCTGGCAAGTTCCTCTCTGGCATCATCTAATCCCAAGTGCGTATATACATTCATTGTCACCGCTATATCAGAGTGACCCATAAGATATTGCAATGTCTTAGGATTGATTCCTTCTCTCGCCATATTGCTACAGAAGGTATGCCTACACACATGCGGTGTAATAAGCGGTAGCTGGAGTGCGTGCTCGCGATTATACTTTTCTCTAGCGTGCTGCATGTACTTCTCCCAATGAAGTGCAACCATAGGCTTTCCCTCCTTATCAAAGAAAAGGAATCCGCCATATCCATCAATGACAGGCTCACGCTTTGGTCTATTACGATTTGCTACAATTCTTTGGCACAATTCCTTGACTTCATCTGTCATAGGAATCTTTCGGGTGCCACTGGTTGTCTTAGTAGACTCAATGTAATACTTCATGTTCCGAGAGCGCTGAAGCTGATAATCCACATTGATTACTTCCTCATCAAAGTCCAAATCCTTAACAGTTAGTCCACAGAATTCGCTGATACGAAGCCCTGTCTTAAACAAAATTAAGAATCCATCGTAATACTTACTATAATGAGGATCATTCTTCACAAAATCCATGAATCTTTTTTCATCTTGTGGGGAAATAGCCTCTCGCTTATTACTGTCGTTATTGATAACTGTCCCCATCTCAAAATAAAACGGATTCTTGAGAATCATGTCATCATCCACAGCCATCTGAAAAGCTGGTCTAAGCACACCTCTAATATTATGAATCGAACTATATCCTAGTCCATTTCTCTGAAGTGATATTAGAAACATTTTCGCGTCCGATAACTTTACCTGATCTACATGACGATAAGCAAACTCAGTCTTCTTCAGGTTGTTAATTACTGTCTTGTAATTAGCAAGTGTACTTTGCTTCACACCACTTTTGAGTGAAGTATATCGTTCTACAACGGTCATATCACTTCCACTGATGCCTTGCATGAACAATGACATTACCTGCTTTTCTTTCTCGCGAAGGGGAACATCCTTGTGCTTATGTGCCGGTACCGGATCTGCCTCAGTAAGTCTCCAACTATATACAATTTTTCTTTTTCCCAATGCATCGTTGTACATATATCTGTAACGACCGTTAGGTTCTTGCCATTCTCCGATTTGAAGAATTCTGCCTTTATTATCTCTCCTCTTAGGTGCCATAATCATTACCTCCGAGGGGATGTGATATGGTGTTAGTATACCACAAAAATGCCCTCGGAACATCTCCTTTCTTCAACTTCTAATAAATACTTGGAGGCTAAAAATCGTGATTACAGAAATTTATAAAATTTCTATCAACTTTTATCCTTCACAATACATTTGGGTTGAAAAAAGGCGTATTACTAAATGGCATGAAAAAACCTGCAGATTTTCTGCAGGCTCTTTATCACACTTTTATTCCTTGGTATTCCCAAGTTATTGTATCTAACAATAAAAACTCTTCTGTTCCAATTGGCTTTCCATCTCTGTACGTTGAAAATACATCACAAGAAATAATATTCCCCTTCTTTTCAAGCATATCTACTGGAGTATGTCCCACTACCTGCAATAATTTTCTTGGCTTATACATTCTAATATTGGAATACTGTGGTCTTAACCATATAGGTGAGTCATCATTCCACATTTGATATTTCCCGAGGCAATTAATCGCATCTACTACCGCATCAACATCATTATATGTGGTGGATGTCACACATTCTCTTGCAAAGAAGTCGCTAACCCCGCCATGAGAAAACAATACGTTATCTACTCTCTGAACGTATTTGATAGGGTTATCGTCAGGCAGCACCTCCTTTAATTCCAAAAGTTTCCTCTGCACAGTAACAGAAGCTATACTGCTAAATCCCGTCTCCATACATTGCCAAATATAACTAAGGTCATGATTTCCATAACACCAAAATGAATTCGGATACTTCTTTGCAAAACGTATTGCTCCATCATAAGTTTCTTCATATAATGCGACATTGTATTGCTGATTCCAATCATCAGCAATATCCATCAGACAAACTGCATTTTCAGCTATACCTCTTTCCATAAGTATATCTGCCTTACGAAACATATATGGTTTTAAATGTACATCCGGTATTACAAGAACCTTCATTTATTTCCCTTCCTCTTGTCTTAGTGTATTAATTAAAAAAGCCCACGGACTTAACCATGGGCAATTACATCTATGCAGCAATTTCAGATAGTTTTCTATAATAAAAAATAATTCTATCTCCAAAACTTTTATCCGCACAAAATACCAATTCTGTAGAAGCTCCATTTTGCTTCTTAACCAGCAATTCCTCCATATGAGTTCCAAATAATTCACTGAGCATAAGCAAATGATCTACAGACGGAAGTATCTTCCCCTTAATCCATCGATAAACTGGTTGTGGACATGAGAGATGTAAATACTCCTGAATGTCCTTCACTGACATACCCGAATTATCGATATACATTTTTAGTTTTAACCCTGTTTGAATCATATCTATGTTTGGATATGTCTTTGGCTGCTTCATCGTAACTCCTTATTTTTTGCAACAATATACTCTGTTTCTTCAATTTCGTCAGAATTCAAAATATCAAATAAACGAAATACCGGACCTGTAGGATGTGTTCGGCTTGATTCCCAAGCCTCAACAGTTTTCTTTGACACCCCCATGTAGGTAGCAAAAACTGTTTGAGTCATCCCTGCTTTCATTCTGATTTCTCTTATTTCTTTTCCTGAATACTCTTTTACCGGTGTAATTGAATATGTTTTTACTCCAGCTTTACCTTTACCCTTTTCATATTCAATAGCTTCCTCCAGGCCTTGTTTTAAATCCTCAAACAATGAGCTCATAGAATCATCTCCTATTCTTAGCTGCTTCTTCTTTCAATGATTTAACCAATTTCTTAAGAACATTTTTCTCTTCAGCTGTAAGGTTCTCCTGGTCTTTTTTCTCAAATGCAGTAATCAAATATATCACTTCATCTTCTGCGAAATCTGTGTAGCAGACTCGTACACCTCCACTCTTTCCTCTATTTTCCAATGGAAATCTAACCTTTCGAATACCACCTGTTCCTTCCATAATTGGACCAGACTCTGGATCTTTCAACAACATTATTTGCAAATTGTTCTTATAACTGATTTTGCCGGTACTATCAATGCATTTTGTAAATTCTACTCCATACTTGATAATATGCTTATATTGCTCCCATTCTTTACGAACAGTAATCTCCAAATCTGCATGAGGCATATTCCATAATAGGCATCCTTTCACGCGGTAAACATTGCCATCCTTTTTCCAGACAAAGAAAAATAGCCTTGTTTCATCAAAATAATCATGCAGAGTAGAATCGTCATATTCTTCCTCAACCAAATCAGCAAATTTGAATGGTGGAAATGACATACTTTCCCTCATTTTATTATTTTCTTCAATTCGAATTGTTTTTACCTTAATATTGGCCTTTTCGAATTCATCAGCATGTTCATCTCTTATACCAAGAATCTTGTATGCCAAATCATTCCACTGCGCCTTATTATTGTTATATTCCCTTCCAAATAATTCGCAGAGTTCTTTATCCGACTTTCCAATATACTTCTTTACAATATCTTCCAGAATCTCCTCAAACGACTTTTCCTTTATAATCGAAGCATCTTTAATAATAGAATTATCAGAAGACTTTCCTGCTATATAATGGTTGAGAACGTATGTCATATATGAATTCTTAAAACAGAAAGCTCTTTTTCGCGCAGGAACATTATCCCCATAATACTGAGCAACTGTACTCTTCTCTGCGGTAGCTCCTTTCGTACACGCTCCAAGATACATGGTGTCACCTTCTGATAACTCATGAGCTCTACCAGCTCTAATCGTGTTTACTATGTAATCATAATCCTTTTTTATAATCACAATGTCAGCCTCTGGGGGAGTAAACATTTTAACAAATCCAATTTTGTATAACAGATTGCTGTTTAGCTG
>ERZ773185.1440-NODE-1440-length-17676-cov-3.383747_pt1 | contig 17676 bp, 24 predicted proteins | sample MGYA00580531_ERZ773185 | MGnify/ENA primary metagenome ERZ773185 (study PRJEB29015, sample SAMEA2737799) | human gut metagenome | biome: human gut; feature: human-associated habitat; material: faeces | place: China | collected 2012 ...
CCCTTTTTGATTCTTGGTTTTCACGAACAGTCGCTTATTGTCTTCGTCAACTAACTGCTGCAAAGCCTGATGAATTTTGTACTCGGTACTGCCAAACTCAAACATCGATTCAAGATCGTTTAAGCCGCCAGTCTCGATTAAAACTTTCGTTGCAATCATTTGCAGATAATAAAGTTCATTCAATCGATTGAGCAATTGCATATTATCTTTGTGCAGCTTCTCGTTTTCACGATGCAATTTTTCAACGGTCTCACGTTCTGATCTTGAGTGATTAAGTTCAGCTGCAATTTGATCGTAGCTTTTCTTTTTGTCCTGCCGTTGTTCTTCTATTAAATAGTTTGAGTAGTCAGTCAGCAACATATTGATCAGGGCACTGCGATTATCTGGCATTCGTTTAATCAAAAATGGTTTGGCATTCCATTGCGCCAACAAATAATTAAGGTTAGCTACCGTCTTGTCATATAGCCGAATTGAAAAATGATTTTGAAGATCCATCAATCTCACTCCTTTAATTTTTGAAATCATTGCCATCAAGGTCATCTGGATCATATACGCCAGTCAACTCTTCAAAAAACATCCGAATATAATTCTTTGTCGTTTCCGAATCGCCAGCCAGCTTTTTCAGATTTTCTGAAATTGCGGCGAGATTATCGTTGTACTCTCGTATGATCGATTTTAATTCTGCGTTTCCTCGTTCAATGGTCTGATCGTGAAAATAATTCTCCACAATCAATTCCAGCATTTCTGTTTTATTAACATGATTTTGTTTGGCTGCGGTCGAAATTTTTTCGTAGATTTTTTCATCAATTTTGATTGCGATTTTTGAAGTTGTCATGATTCACTCCTTCTATGGTTTCACAAGTTTTAAAGAGCATAAGGGGGATCTACCACCGACAAGTCGGCGGCCCACCAGTGGCGGGGATCCGGGCAGTAGTGCCAATTTTCTCGCCTGTATGGGCTATTAACACGTTGTAGTTACGCATTAGTTACATCATGTATTGCTATTTATTACATGACTTATTTAGAAATTCTAAATAGATTTTGATTTTTTCAAACTTTCGCCACGTAAAAATCAAATGATTCTAAGTCGGCAATTAAACCGACTTTTTCAAAAAAAACAGCCCAGCCGTTACCGACCGGCCTGCCAATTTTTAACTCAATCCGCGGAACTCATTCATATCGATATTCAGCACGTCAACGATTTTTTCCAGCAGCTTAAACGATGGATAATTCCAAAAATCAAGACGCAACCGCTAGTAGCAACCATAGTCAACATAGTTAATATTCCATTGCTCATTTCACTCGTCCTCCTCATTCAGAACGACTTTTACAGCCGGCTGATAGTTCTTCAGCATAAATGGCGTGATCAGCAACTTTAAGATCTGCAAGACGGCCTCATAGTTTGTATCAGCGATTGTACTTTGACTGGAATACGGATTGACAAACGCACCCAACTTTTGGCCGGCGTATTCAAGTTCAATCCATTTCGATTTTGTTGCATCAAAAGTAAATGCCTGGTCAATCAAAACGCTGATTAGATCGTGAAAGTCGATATCCATGGCCATAATTTCTGGTGAGATTTTCATAACCGTCAGTGCAATCTGCTGTTTTTCGAGTGCCTCGTATTGATTTACCTGATCATCAATCATGAATTCTCTGATTATGATCCGCACCATCATTTTCCGTAGCAGGCTAACGGCATAGCTCTTGTTCATGCCGCCGATTTTGCGCCCGTGCCAAGTCAAAGTGCCATGATCGTCAAAGACAATGCCCAGCTCTTTAAATTCCTCCAGCAACTCTGAATAGTCGATCGTATCGGCAATTTCTTCTGGCGTTTCGTGCTTGATAAAGAATCGATTGCGAATCTCGTGTATCGTTTCAAATCCCATGCTAAAAATCTCCAATCTTAAAATATTTTTTCAACAAGAACCGTATTTCCCAGTGCCGTAATGCGGCCAAGATATTCTTGCGATTGCCAGTGTCATGATCGTGAAACATGAAGCGTTTGATCTGCGTTTTGTTGGCCAATCCATACCAGGTCCACTCCGGCATAATGAACTGACTACGCGACACCTGCCGGCTGATGCTGGTGTGCTGATGACGAATCTTAACCTGCCGAATCATACCCAGCGTGAGGCTGACATAGCCCTGATCGTCATAATCGGATTGCGGTACGTTGACCAACGCTCCATTTAAAACTTTTGCCCATTCTTTTGGCTGCTCATGCAGATACTGCCGCATGGCAAACTGCAGATCCTTTGGCAATTGATACCACTGTTTTTTCTGGTTGGGCAGCTCCACTTCAATCCAAAACCAGAATGGCTTGCGTTTGGCTTCGCTGCGTTTTTCTGCCAATGCCCGTCTGGCAAACGACCAGCACCGCGGATCAGTCATCTGACTCTGGGTGATTCTTGAAGTACTCATCGATATCCTCCTCCGAAACGTATCCCTTGCCATTTAAATATGAGCGGACGCTTAGATAAACCGGGTAGCCGAGCAGATCGTACGGCCCAACGTCCTCGGTTGCTTCGTAAGCCTCCTCGAGCTTTGCCCATTGCACCTCGTCATCATGATTAAGCAGATAATCCATCGTAACGGTGCCGTTGCTGGTAGGATCCCAGACGTTATAAAATTCAGCCATCGTCACAATTGCATTCTGCAATGGCATTTTATCGTCATAAAGTTCCGTAAACGTCTTGCAGATACCTGCGATTAAAACCAGCAGAATATCCGGACTGAACGTGTCCGAACAAAGCGGTACCATCATGCGTTCGTCGATTGATACTAAAATCAAGTATTTTTTCATAAAAAAAGCCCGACAGACCCATGATCTGCCGAGCCTAGCCCCCTTTCGTATCTCAACTAAATTATTTCAATTCGCCCGTACTCTTGCTTGCAATAAAGCGGTAGCTGCCGTTTTTAATGTCGCGGATCTGTTTGCGATAAAGCTTGATCTGTTCCTGGTACTTGGCGATTTTTTTATTGGCCTGATCAATATTAGCCTGCTGATTGGTGATATCAGACTGCGCACTGCGAATCGTGTCCGAGCCGGAATCGTCATCAGCCTTGTACTGGCTATCCTTTTGAATCTGTTCGATTCCCACCTTGTCAGCCGTAATCTGCGCCTGGTAGTCCTTAATCGCGGCCTGCTGTTTGTCAATGCTCTTGTTCAGGTTCTTGATTGAGCCGTTGAGCGATTCGACTGCGTACTGTTTCTGCGATTTTTGGACCAATGTATTGTCAATAATCTTGTCGCTCTCGTTGATGATGAACTTGTACTCGTTCTTGGCTTGATTGCTGTTGGCATTGCTGACTGCTGACGAGGACGATGAGCTGGTCCCGTCGTAGTCCTCATCAGTCGTCGTCAGCTGACTTAGATCAGGATTCTTGTTCGTGGCCACAATCTGCAGGGCCTGATAGCCGGGCTTCAAATTGCTGATGACCATCACATAGCTGTTGTTGGCCAAGGGCAGGACCTGATAGCTGGCGTCCTGGTGCTGAAGCGTGCTGGCATTCAGTTTGATGCTGCGCGGATTAATCACTTGACCGCTGCTGGCCTGCACTTGAAACTTGATCACCATGAAGTGCTTTTTAGCGTTGTACTGCCGCGACGTCATGGCAATCGTAGCGCTGGAGTTTTGGCCAAATGACTCCTGAGTATTCAGCGGCGTATTGGTAAAGCGCGACTGTTTGGGAGCCGTTTTCGTACCAATCAGCAGGGCCGCCATGATGGCCACCAGCGTACCGGAGACGATCAGTTTGCGCTGCATGGCATGTTCGGTGTACCACTCGTAAAACTTAGCCAGCTTCTTCTGCCAGGCTTCTCGGAGGCGTTTAAGCTTATCCAGCATGACTGCTCCTTTCTAGCCTAGACATCAAGCTGATCAGCCACCCAGCGCAGCATTTCAGCCAGGTCCTCACGTTCAAGGCTACCCATTGTCGTAAACTTCAGCTGCTTTACGTTGCTGAAGTACTGTACCTCACCGTCGGTTTCAACGGCCACGTCATGCAGGACACCGGCGCCATCGTTTTCGATGATGATATCCGTTTGTGCATCATCGCCCTCATAGACGTCCGTATTAACGCTGATGGCAAACGGCATCATGCCGTCTACAGTGTCAAACTGTTTCTTTTCCCCGCGCGCATTAGTTTTCATTACCTTCGTCATCGTCTGCTTCCTCGCTTTCTTCGCTGTTTGCTTCGTTCTCTAAGATCTGCTCTGCAATGGCCTTGGCCGTGTTCAAATCGTCCAGGATATACTGGTTGCGCTGAGCAAACCAGTTTGTCAGCCAGGCTGAGTCCATTTCATTCAGCGGATAGCCGCTGATCGAGATCCGCGTTCGGTACTTCATCATGCGCGGCTTAGCACAGCAGATGCCCTCATTATTGAGCCAGTAAGTTAAATGCAATGCCAATACGTCGGCCATCAGCGGCGTCGTGCCGACCTTGGCCGCTTCTGGATAGTACGTTTGAAGCAGATCGGTCCCGTCCAGCTGACCCTCCCAGTGGTGACTGATTGTCTGCGCTTTGTCGATATCGTCCATGAGATCCTTTTTAATCTCGTCCGTCAGCTGCAGCTCCAGGGCTGCCTTTTTCTTTGCCTCGTTCACTTAAAATTCCTCCTTTAGCGTGGCCGGACCTCTTTGACAAAGGTATCCAGCTGTTCCTGCGTATAGCGGCGCCGGCGAATTTTCGGCACCAGCCGCACGTCATCGCGCAGGCGTTTGAGCATCTTCGGCGTGTAGGTCTGCTCTAAGACCCCAGCTTGATTTATATACTTGGCGGCTTTGCGAAAGCTGTATGTTTTTGGCATTGAACCCCTCCTTTTGATTTAAAACGTTTTAAAAGCCTTTTTAAACGCTAGTTTTTACTTGCTACAGATTCGATTGATTATATTTATAATCAAGCTCTAGGGCTTTGCTGATTCGTTCAATCGCTTTATCTGCATCTGAAAAACCATTAGCGTAAACAATCTTGATCTAATCGATCACCTCATCGGCACTATACCGCGTGGATAGGCTGGTCAGCTCAACGCAGACATGTTCGCTAGGCGTGCCGATCAGGTCAGTCCAAAAGGCAATCGCCGGCTCTGCGGTCATGGTCTCAGAAATATTTTCCTGCGCCTTACCGATCGCTATCAGCCGTCGGAAGTAAACCTTGTTCTCCCAATCTCGTCGCCGACGATTCCGCCGTTCTGTGGCAAGTTGTTTAGTCGATTTAATTTTCAGTCACCTGCTCTTCCAAAGTCAGCCGTTGAAAGATCTGCTTGATCTTCTGTTTATCGGTACCGCTGTACTGGTAGACCGGCAGACCATTGACTGTTTCCAGTGGCTGTGGTTGGCCGTTTTGAAAGACCATGAAAGTCGGTACCGACTTGATGTTGTACTGTTCAAACAGCCGTTTGTCACGGCTGTTTTGCCATTCGACATACGCAACATGATGCCGTTTGCTTGACGCATCGCCCAGGCCGATCACGTTGTCAGCCAGGCGGCTTTCATAGTCAGCTTTATGTACCGTTGCCGCAACATGTTTGCAGTCTGAACAGGTTTTCGAGTAGAACACCACGACGGTAGGCGTACTGCTGCTCATCAGCTTTGCCTGAGCCGTTGTGTCGGTTCGGCGGTAGCTATGGAAAAAGTGAAAGCCGAACAGCGCACCGCTGATAATGAGAACGGCAATAATGCCGATTGTGACCCGGCGCCGCCTTTGTTCTTTGATGGGATTGTCGCTATACATGCTGATATCTCCTTCTTTCTTACCTAATGCGGTGCCAACCGGCGCTCTTCTTCAGCCGAAGCGACTGGAAGAAAATCAAGCGCCGCGGACCGTAGAAAAGCTCAACGTCATACTCATTTACAGTTTCAACGATCTGACCAACAATCAGCCGTTCCGGGCCATGCTTACTGCACCAGATTGACTGGCCAACATAGATCTGAAACTCGCCGTTGGCAATGCTCATGGCTTGTCATCTCCCTCTCTCTGCGCCATTTCCTTGTCAACGTCTTCAAAGATTTTGAGCAGAACCTGTTCAAGCTCCTGGACTTTTTCTTCAAACTCGCACTCCGTAAACGTTTTGCCGTCCAGCCACATGGCATGGACTGGAACAATCCCAATATCGGCGTAAACGCGCTGATAGACGTCGCGCATCGTATAGGTTTTCTCAGTCATTACCGTCACTCCTTAAAAATGGCCTTGCCAATGGTCAGTTTAGCCTTGACCATCGCCGTGTTGGCAGCTTGATCAGGAATCGTCACCGGTACAAAGTCAACGACCCACCCTTGCTCAAGCAGACCCTGATAGGCGTTGTCCTGCCTCGCGGTTTCCGGCTCCATGCCATGGCGCTTAACGTACTTCAGTGCCGGCTTGAGACGGCGGAAAACCGCAATCGGCTCCACATCATCGCCCTCTTTTCGCGACACGACATAGCAGAATTTCATAAACTCAACCCCCTTAAAAACACGGCTGCTATCCAGCCGGCGGCCAGCAGAATCAAGATCACGACCAGCGACATGATGAAGTCGCTGACCATATGCCGATCGTCTGACCGTGCCTCTGTTTGTTCTTCAGTCTCCCAACTGCCTTTGATCAGATCATGCAGCTGCTGCTCACGTACTTGTGCCCGTGTAGGCCTCTGATCCTTCCCGTTTCTGATCATCATAACCGCCTCACTTTGGCAGCTGATGCCGTGCTTCCGGCAGGTAAATCTTAGCGGCCAAATTGGATAGCGTACGCTCCATGACTGACTGTGGGATTGTTTGGACCAGATCAATGGTCATCAAGGGCCGGCTATCAGCACCATACAGGACGGCAATACAGTCCCCGACCGCACGCGCGTTTTTAGGCAGCTGCCGGATCAAGCGGCCTTCAAGCAGGACCGCACGCAGCCGGCAGCCTTGATCGGTGGCCAGCGCCAGATAGTCATGATGACTGGCCTTTAAGACCGCCGTTTGAAACTCGCGCAGCTTATCTTGTGGGACCCGCAGGTAGTACGCCTGCGAGGAGAGGCCGTCAATGTTGACGTACTTGCCTTTCGCAAACATCATGCGCCATCATCTCCCTTCCCCTTAATCTCTGAGAAGTCGCCCTCGACCACGCGCTGACTCTCGTGCATCAGCTTTCGCAGCTGGTTGGCCTTGTCTTCCAGTGCGTTGGCTAAAGCGGGCAGATCCGTCTGCTGCAGCTCTTTATCCGTCAGCTGCTCAATATCGCCGGCCAAGGCCATTACGTCTAGCGTCCGCGGGAGCGCCGACAGCATATCGGTTGAGCGGGCCGAAACCGTCTGAAAGGCTTTCTGTCGCGAATCTTTATGTGCTGCCTGCGCTTTGACCTGCTTGGTCAGCGCCTGATTCTGCTGCGTCAGCTCTGCCAGCTGCGCCTGCAGATCATCGATATCTTCTTGCGAGTAGCTCCCCGTTGATGTACTCTGCGCTTCGTGCAGTTCTTTTTTGACCTCTTCAAGCGTCTGTTCGGTGTCCTTAAGCTGGGCTTCAAGCTCTACGCGTCGCTCTTTCAACTCATCATAGTCAGCCGGCGGGACCTCGACTGGTTCTGGCTCTTGTGCCTGCGCTTCGGCCAGCTGCAGCTGTAAGTGGCGGGTCTCCTCTTTTTCGGCCGAAAGCTGGTCCGTAAAATCGGATCGTGATCTCTCAAGATCGCTGTTGCGCTGGGTTAGCTGCTGAATCTGATCAGTCTGGTTCTGCAGTTGCTTTTTCTGCGCCTCGATTGCCTGCCGACTTTCATGCAACTCCTTGAGCATGCCCTTCCAAATCGGCGATCTACGCATATCTGGCGTGGCATGCAGCAACATGCCAACGACCTTTTCGTCGACCTTGCCATCTGCAATCGCCATTTGATCGCTCTGACTGAGTGTCAAATAGTTGTCAACCATCAGCTGGCCATCGTCGTGGGTATCCAAAGCCTGCGCTTGAATCAGATCCACCTGATCAGCTAGTGTAATCAACCGAAGCGCGGTCTGTTTCGACTGACCGTGCGCACGCACCCATTTCTCGAAAGTCATTGCTTCGTGCAAGTCAGACCGGCTTCCAGCGTGTGCAAACAGCTTCTGAGCCGCCCGATAGACTCGGCCAAGCTGCAGCCGCGTGCCCTGAATGACATTAACGTACTCGCTTTCGACTTGAACAAAATCAACCAGGTCCGCAGGATCTAGGTGCTGGTAAAAGTCAACCAGGTCTTCCGGCACCGGAAGATTGCCAAACCGCTGATAAAGCTTGGTCTGCCGCGCGTCATCGCTCTTTTTAAGTTCTTGCATAACGCTCCTCCCGGCCTAGAAAAGTTCAAAGATATCAGCGTAGCGGTCAACCAAATCGGTGTTAGCCAAAGCCTCCGCCAGATCTTGTGCCTGAATGGCTTTGTCTAGCTCTAGGAGGGGAGCCAGTTGACTGGCCACGCCAACCTTGTGGATGGCGATCGCCCAAACCGTCGTGTCATGGTGCTTGAGTAGAATCAAGCCTAGTGCTGCGTCAACGGAAGTCGTGAAGCCCTTGGCTTCGGCAGTGTGGTTAAAATTCTTAACGGTCATAGTCATTTTTAAAATCTCTCCTAACTTTTTAGTCAGAAGCTTGATTTATCGGCCTTTTTCGGCTAATCTGTAATACATAAATCAAACTTCGAATGTTTTTATCAATTTAACTAAAGTCCGCGGTCTCGCGGGCTTTTTTTATTTGTTCCACAACATCCAGATGGTTTTGTTCGCAATATTGTTCAAACAGCTTGGACGCCTTTGCCGACAAATAGCCATGGCCGTCCGGTTGATCTAGGTTGTGGCAAATCGTCTCGAGATCAACGTCATACAGCTTGCGATGAAGTAAAACCGCACGGTGCAGATCTCTTTCTAAGCGATCATAATTGAGCTGTTCAATGGTTTTCGTCTCCTGCGCCTCATCATCGTCGTCCTGCTTTGCCTCCGGCAGCTGCTCTTGAACGTTGGCACGACCGCCACCACGGCCATACTGTTGTCGTCCGTAGCTCTGCTGATTGCGTTGATCACGGGCTTGTTCAGCTGCCTTAACGTCATCCAAAGTTTTAATCCCGGCGTTGCGGTAGCCGCGAATGATTGCGGCCATATAAGCATGAGGCCGACTGGCATCAGCCGTCGCCGCCTTCTTCATTGCGTACATCACGACCTCCGGGCCAAACTCTTTCACCCAGCCCGTCAGATCAGAAATCGTTGTCGAGTTGGGCCAGTCCCAAAGGTTAGCCCAGACACGGAAGATGGCATTCATGCCATTGGGGTCAGCCAAAGAGTCAGGACCACTTGGATCAGCCGGCTCCGTCCAACCGCTTGGCTGAGGCTGACGTTGTGGCTGTTGCGGTTGAGCAGGCGAAGCAGTAGCAGTTGATTGTGTCAAAGATTGACCAGATTGTGTCCGTCCAGCATCATCATCAGCTGACAGCGAAGAAGCAGGCGTGTCACTATGTATATATTCACTGTTAACTGAATAAGCAGATGATGATGAAGTCTTTGAGATAATCTTTGAAGTAGTCTCTGGTAATCTATGGTATTGGTCACGACAATCTGTCGTAATACCCCTGACAACTTGTCGTGATTCCCCTGACAACTTGTCGTTATCCATTACGTCAACCTGTCGTGATGGATATGACAACCCGTCGTAATGGTTACGACAATCTGTCATAGTCAGTTCATTCAGTCGTTCGTAGCTAAGAGTGTACCAATTGGTTCGATCATAGTTTTGATTGTTGAAATTGCCGACAATGATTATGCCTTGAGCAACCAGATCTTTAAAGTGCCGCTGAATGGTCCGCTCAGATATCCAGATGAATTGTTTGTGCCACTCGCGAAATGAGTTATAAACCCACCAGCGGCCTTCTTTAAAAGATCGAGTATCCTTAGCCTTTCGCTTAATCTGAAGCCAATAATGAATCTGCTGCACAATAATGGCCTTATCAGCACTCTTCAGCACTTTGGCCAAGCTTGGCAGCATTAGCATTGGTGGTTCATCGATTAATAACGATGACTGGGACTGGTATGTTTCATTCATTACGATCACCTCGTTTTTACAATTTGTAAAATTTAATTTGATCCCTATACATATAGTGATCACCTTTTTTTAATTCTTACAATTTGTGTATTTTTCTCAACATTCTTCGTAAAAAAATATGCTGGAATTTCTTTGGTCTTTAAATCCAAAACACCAGCAATATTTGCAATCTGGCTTTGATTGAATCTTGTTTGATTCTTTAGCTTTGAGCCTAAAGATCCTCTATCCATGCCGATTTCAGCAGCTAAGCTCTTAATATTAAAGCGATACTTAGCCATTCGTTTCATCAACAAAGAATAATCAAATTCTTCTCTTGGCTTTTCAGACATATTAATTTCACTTCCTTTTATGTAGGGATAACTCTACAAATATATTAAGACATTATCGGATTTTGTCAATAAAAAGAGGGCTTTATTCAACATATTTGTTTTGAGCTTTGTATGCTAAAATAAATACAGTTATATAAAATATCTATATACAGTCGGTATATCAAATAAGCAATATGTATATGAAATTCGGTGGGATTATTAATGAATAAGTTTCAAAGCAGGCTAAAAGAAGCCCTATCCGAATCCGGACTATCGCAGTCTGAGCTGGGGAGACGCGCAGGAATAGATAGGACCGTAATTTCTGGATATATTCGGGGGAAATACAAAGCCAAACAGTACAATCTATATTCAATAGCTAAAGTTTTAGACGTTAATGTAGCCTGGCTGATGGGTCTTGATGTAGATAAAAAACAACCATATGTAGATAAAAAACAACCAACCGTCCAGGAGAAGACCGTTTTATATAACAAAAACGATAACAAAGATAAAAGCGTTGACGAACTAGTTGATGAGATGCACAGCTACCGCGGCATTAAGATCTCTGATGCCCAGCGTGCGTCAATGAAGGCCATCTTGAAAGCCTACCTGGACACGCAGATCAAAAACGACGAGAATGACGACCAATAACCACTGAGGCAGGGAGTGATGACGATGGACGAAGTAATCGACTGGCTGCTGGCCTACTGCAGGCACCACGGTATTACAGTCGTAACCTGCTGCGAATGGCCTCATGACTGGCCCTCGCAGGCGAATCCCAAGGAGCGTCTCGTACTGTACAATCCAAACTGGCAGCCGGTCAACGAGCGTCCCTTTACCCTGGCCCATGAGATCGGCCATATCCTTGATCAGGATCCGCCCGCCTATGCCTGCGAGTACGTCAGCGTCTGCGAGAAGTACGAGAGTTCCGGCAATCGCACGGCCATCTGCCTGCTTTTGCAGTATAGTCGAACGCACGGCTGGCATTTTCAGACTCCTGAAGCACTGATGCAGACCTTTGGCATTCCGCAGTCGTTTATTGTGGACGCGGAGTGGGCCTTCTGGCATCGAGTACAGCTGCTGAAATAAAATGTTTCCTGCCACGATCGGTGGTTTATTTTTTCGCCTTTAACAGAACATATGTTTACATATACGATTCAGTACGTTATATATATGATTCTGTACAGTATATATATGACACATATATAGTCTTCGTCTTGCTGCCACCTTCATATATACGATTCAATACAATCTATATATGTCGCATATACGGATTCGTCCTGGCGTTATCTTCATATATACGATTCTGTATGGTACATATTTAGTACATATATAATTATGTATGACACATATATATCGCATATATGAGCCTCGTCCTGACACTGCCCTCATATATATGATTCAGTATGATATATATTTAGCATATATGGACCTCACCTAGCAGCTGCCTTCATATATATAATTCAATACAATCCATATACGACATATATACGGATCCGTCCTCGCTCCATTTACATATATATGATTCAGTACAATCTATATTCAATCCATATATAACAAAAAATCAGCCAGTCCTCGCTTGAAGACCGACTGATTTTCTTTTACTTCTTTTTTTCGGATTCAGCATCGGAACCTTCGTGCTCCATCGCCCACTTGGCCAGCAGCGTTGGCAGATCGACGTTACCGTACTTGTTGGCTGCCATCTTGATCAGCAGATCCAGCGAGACGGTCCGGTTTTCCTGCGCGTTCAGCCAGGCCACCGTCTGACTGTCCTTGACGAAGCGGAACGAATAGGCGGTTCTTTCCGTTTTTTCTTTTGCCATTTTGGACTCCCTTCTAATATCAATATAAAATATTACCAATAGTATAGCATTTATGGCCGAATTATATCAATTAAAAAATTTTAATCAAAAAGATCGAACAAACGCTGGCAATATTAATATTTACGCTATATAATTGCTATAAATTAAATATTGATTAGCATTGAATGGTTTTTGACCGGTGTCATTTCAGCTATGTCTTTACCCTTCTCTCTATAAAGCTAAAAATATAAATAGTTTTTGACCGGTGCCATTTCAGCTATGTCTTTACCTTCGGCACTACAAAGCTTGGAGTTTTTGACTGGCATCACTTCATTTAATTGCTAAAATAATATTTTAGCTTTTTAATCAATATCATATTGATATTCAACCTGATTCATGCTATTATAACTACCAAGGTAACAATATAGCTGAAGTGATACCAAAGTAAAAATCACGCAAGGGCAAACGCCCAAGCTTTTTATATGTAGTACCGCACTCGGTTTGCGGTCAGGGTCAGCTTAGTGCTGGCCTTTTCTTTTACTCTAAAACAAGGAGAGCATCATGCCGATTATCGTTGAAATCATTCTGTTTCTGGCCATTCTGGCCCTGGATCATACACTTGCCGGCCAGACCGAGCGCTTCTTAGATCAGCTCAAGCAGCTCAACCGTCCGCGTTATCAAAGCTGGCTGAAGCTCAACGCCATCTTTACCGGCCTGAACATTCTGCTGCTGATTCTGGTTGGCTGGCAGCTGTTCAAGGGACAATACGCTTCTGCCTGCGGTATTTCCCTGATCGTCCTGCTGGGCGACACGCTCAAGTGGCACCGCATTCGGCAGACCGTCAAAAATTAATTATATCAATACAAGAAGCGCCCCACGATCATTGACCGTGAGGCGTTTTGTTATTTAAAGACAACGCCTTTTTCTTGAACGTTGAGCTTTTCTCTTAATTCTTTTTCAGTATGATAAATATCACGGTGGCCATCTCTATCGTTTGTATAGAACTTTACCCCTAGCAGTTTGACGTTTTTATCCTCGCCCAAGATCGTAATTTTATCTGGGTCCAGATTCTCCAGAAATTTATCTTGTTCAACCAATTGAATCCCTTTTGGTTCGATGAAAATCTGGTAGCTAACGGTTCCTTCGCCCACGCATAAAATAAAGTCCGGCATATATGCTTCATAATGAGTCTCTGCTTCCCGCCTATAATCATATAGCTTAAATTTGCCAAGCCTTTCCTCAATCCGTAAGAGATAGACCTTATCGTACTTCTCTTTTAAATTGGTATCGTTAATGAATGACTTTATCATACCGATCAAGCTTTGTTCTAGCTGATCATTAATCGCATAGTCATAGGCATACCATTTTTCCGAAGTCATATCATGAGGCTCAATCAACGTTCCATGATTGCCAGTTGGATTCTTGGCAACTTGTTTTTGATAGTCAACGATCACGTCGTGAACTGGAATTGACTTAAATGTACTGGTCCCACGCTTTTTCTTGTAATTCTTGATCAGCTGTTTCTTGATCCAGGCTAGAGCACGCTGCACTGCATTACATCTCTGCTCAATCGTTAATGTTGGTGCATTGTAAGCAACAACTGCCTTGACTCTTAAATTGCCCAGCCAGTTGGAATCGTGCAGAAATTGATCCATTGATTCAAGCGTTGGAATATATTGCTTTAAAGTAGCGAAACGGAAGAAGCTTTCTCTTGCAATTGCCTTCTTGATTAATCGCTGATCAGATTCAAGCGCAAAGAATGCTGCCGTTCGCTCTTCAGTTGCCACTGGTTTCGAAGCCTCGTCATTTAAATTGGCTTCTCTCGTTGACGAATTCATATCAATCGTGATCTCTGAGCCATTGATATCATACTTGCCAATTGAATTATAGTCTTCATCTGGGACTGGCTCTAATTTATTTTGATATAAGTTTCCGTTTCGATAAAAAGCTGTCCGCTTAAATTCCGGTTTGACAGTAGCAGTATAAATATCATAGTCGCCAAGATCATCGCTTTCAGACAACAGGTTCATCGTATTCAAGGACTTATGCAGTCGTTCCAGATAAACCGGATTGTTGATCGTATGGTAGAACAGGGTTTCCAAAAGCCAGCGGTTTCCTTCATGATCATTGTCAAAGCGGCGCGTATATGAAGATTTTCCGTGATAGACAAATGGATAGTAACGTGCACCGCGGCCAATCAATTGTGCTTCTTGGTTGGTTTCATTGACGCTTGAAACTTTTTCACCCAAGCGAACAATATCATATAGGTTCAGCACGTCCCAGCCTTCAGTCAGTTTGGCCACCGCAAAGATGGTACGCAACGGATTGTTAGGATTCTCAAGCGTGTTCAGGTTCTGAAAATCAGCCGCATCGTCCAGGATATTGCTTTTCCCTTTATCGTTGACATTAATTGTCGTCAAGGCTTGAAAATCCCGCTTTAGTTCAGCCACCGTTTGTGCGTAGTCCTGGCCATTCCAATATCCATAGGTCTTCGATAGAGTTTCGCTTTTGGTTTCAATCATTCGTTCTTTGATGAAGTTCTCTAAGTCGGTAGCCGTCAGGTTCTTCATCATTTCCAAGAACGTGTCGCGGGCCTGCAGCGAATCCTGGATCTTGTTTGATTTAAACAGAATGACCGGTTTAAAATTCTCAATGCCGTTTTCCTTAGCAATTCGTTTTCTGAATTGGCTCAGCAGGACAGCGTTCATCATCTTCTCTTGATCATTTTGATTGGATTCAAGCCGCCGAACGCGTTTCGAGTAGCCATCGCTCATAAAGCGATTCAGCTCATACTTGTAAATAATCTTATTTTTGTATTTTTCGTATACGGCAGCTTTATCAACGTCAATCGTTGCCGTAAATTCAAACTGCCGATTATCCGTATTGGCCTCTCGTACCTTATCAAGCACCGACTCCCAAGATGCCTCATCAGCTCTTTCTTTTTTAGTGCTGACGTTGTAGTGATGGGCCTCATCGGCTAGAATCACTAACTTGCGTTTTGCCAGATCTTCATACGTCAAACCGTTTTCCCGATATGATCCCAGCTCATTGGCCAATGTTTGAATCGTTGCCAGTCGAAGGTAAATGGTTCCCTTTTCCGGATATAGTGGGAAACGGTCCACGCCTTTAATTAGAATTCGCTGACCAGCAATCGTAATTGGTCCTTGCAGCAGATACTTTATCGAGTTTTCATTTAGAAAATTTTCTTTGGTCTTTGAAACCACCGCATTACTGTTAGCAACGAATAAAAATTCCTGATAGTCAAATTCTCCATACATATACAGCATGATCGCTGCCATCAGATCTGTTTTACCAGAACCAGTGGCCATGTTAAACAGTAGCTGATTGTACAGCGTGTCGGCCTGGTCATCTAACTGCGTCCAGTTCAGGTTAAACAGAGCTTCTGCTTGATAACTCCGTAGCTTATGCTTGAGGTTGTCGCTGACATAATCTGGTATGGTAAAGTTATAGACTTCATCATCTTTAGGATTCTCAAACAGATTTTTATTCCGTTTTTCTCTGCTCATTTCGACGAGTGGAAAGACGCGTTCCACCACTTTTTTCTTTGCCATCAGTCTTCACCGCCTTTTCTATAAAAGTTTTGATTGAATTTATAATCATGATCGGCAATTAAATCCCGAACATCAGCATCATCGATATTGGCATAATTGTAGTACAGTTGATTCTTATCCAGAATCCGCAGCAGCTCACGTTTTTGATCTGCCAAATTTTCAAAAGTGTTTAGTTCAGTTTCGAATTTATCCAGATCAACGCGGAAGTCAAAATCAGCCGTGTTTTTCATTCGATCAAAAACAGCTAAGAGTTCCGTTGTATTAGCAGCTTTTTCAACATCACGGACAAATCCACCATTCTTCTCCATCAACTCAGCGTAGACAAATGAGCCACCACCTTGCCAGTTGACGTCTCTGGAGATGCCGCCCTGCTCACCTTCGATAACCTTTTGCAGTCTAGGCACAGATGTAGTGTTGATGTAATCCATCTGATCAATTCCGATGAATTGCCGGTGCATCTTCATTGCCGCTGCTTGTGTAGTTGCCGATCCCATAAAAAAGTCCAACACTATGTCTTTCTCATTAGTAACAGCTCTTATTAGAAATGCGACTAGTGACTCTGGTTTTGGATTACTAAAATCTAAGCCCATTTTTTTAATATGAGCTGACGCATTTTCATTTGTACCTATACCAAAAATTTTTGAAAGATATCTATTGTCTGCCCATTTTTCTGGCGCCATCATACTTGCATTTTTTCGTTGAAATCGTATTGCAAACTTATTCGTCTTTATAAGGAAAAAAGTATCCTGTTTTATTTCATCATCTATTTTATCTTGACTCCATACGAAATGGCCCTTGAATCTAACTTTGTTAAGATTTTTTGAATTCTTCACAATTAAGTCATCTAATAAGTCAACATTTGAATAATGTCCTTTTTTATACAGCCCATCTGGTATTCTAAAATAAATACTATTAGATGGAAATGTTCTCTCGGAGATCCCATTTACATTTTTCAGTAATGGTGCATCACCATTTTCACTTTCTTTCCCAATCCATTTTTTACTTGAATCCTTGCCTAGCTCATACGCATGCAAATACTCTATTCCAGACCTACTTTTATTACTCAAAGAATCAGCATTATCTGTATTTCTCCATAAGAATGTTTCAACAAAATTGTTATGCCCAAAAACATCATCCATAAGTAGTCTTAAATAAGCTTGCCCATCTTCACCAATTGATACAACAATTACCCCGTGTTCACTCAATAGTTTCTTGCAGACTTCTAATCTATTTTTCATAAACGTAAGCCAAGTTGAAAGCTTGAAGTTAGAGTTATATAAAAAGGCATCAGTCGGTTTAGTTTTATCAAAATAGTAAGGCGGATCCAAATAGATCAATTTAACCTTGCCAGCATAACGCTTTTTCAAACTATGCAAAGCAATCAAGTTATTCCCCTTAATGATTAAGTTATCAGAATCAGTAAAAGAATCTACCTCGTGTTCACCGTCAGCATCATATCGTTTAGCATTCACAAACACTTTTGGTTCTAAGAGTTCGTCAATTTCCGGCTTAGCAATAACTTCGTTTAAGAATGGCTCATCAGCGATTTCACCTTTATCCAGGTCTTCTTTGCTCATACCGGCCTTTAGTACCGTATCCTTAAATGGAAAATCCAATACTACGTCCTCAGACTCGTCAATAAACTTTCCACCGGCTGTTAGGCCAATCTTGTTAGAGTACTTGGTATAGCTGTCTTCCCAGTAATCCTTAAACTCCAACATTTGAATGAACTGATTAACTTCAAAAATTTCTACTCCAGCAAGCTTTTTGATATAGGTTTGGTGAATCAGCTGATCAGACAATAATGCCGTCATTAGCTGTTCATCATACGCATCAAGATCCTCAATAATTTTATTGCGCTTCAGTTTGCCGTTGTTAAGGTATTTATCGTCAAAGCCATTAAGCACAGCCCGAACGTGTTCGAATACTTTAGGTTCTACTGCCATTTATGCCACCGCCTTTCCAGCGGCAGCAAAAA
>ERZ773185.1441-NODE-1441-length-17657-cov-5.256903_pt1 | contig 17657 bp, 18 predicted proteins | sample MGYA00580531_ERZ773185 | MGnify/ENA primary metagenome ERZ773185 (study PRJEB29015, sample SAMEA2737799) | human gut metagenome | biome: human gut; feature: human-associated habitat; material: faeces | place: China | collected 2012 ...
GGTTGCACCTGATCATATATCTGTGTATCTCCGGTCACCTGATCATAACCGGAATCCTGTACGTAGCTCTTGTTCTGATCATAGCTGCTATCCTGTGCATAACTCTGATCCTGATCATAGCTACCGTCCTGTGCATAACCCTGGCTCTGGTCATAGCTGCCGTCCTGCGCATAACCCTGACCCTGGTCATAACTGCCGTCCTGTGCATAACCCTGCTCTTGATCATAGCTTCCGTCCTTGGCGTAACCTTGCTCATAACTTTCATTCCCACTATACTCGTTATCCTGCACAGAGTTCTGCGACGGGATATAGCTTCCGGGCGCGTCGAACCGATGATCGTATTTTTCCTGCTGCTCCGGTGTCAACGGCTGATGGAGCATTTTCAGTTCCATTGCCTTAATAACGTATTTTCCCTCACCAAACCAGAGGATCAGTTCATCACATTCCTCTACGCATCTGGCTGCCAGTCCGACTCTATGATACAAATAGGCCAGTTCATATGCCCATTTTTCCCTATAATCTCTCTTCTTGAGTTCCTCCAGAACAGCAATTCGTTCTTCCAGACTCACATCCTGCGCCTCATACAATTTATACTGCAAAATGTACCTTCCCGGATCCTTGGGCGCCACCTGTACAAATTCCTTATAATATTCTATTGCCTGCACATATTCTTCCATTTTAATGGAAAGTTCGCACAGGGAATAGCAGATGGTCCTTCCGCCGGGACGTCGCTCGTATGCTAAAAGCAACATATCTCTGGCATCCTCATATCTGCGATTGATCTTATAGAGGTCGCTGATCGTACACAACATCATGACACTTTTTACACGACGCCAGTCAATCGTGTCGGCAATTTCAGCCGCCTGTACATATTCTCCCCGGCTGATCAGGTCTTTGATTTCTTCCGCTCTTAATTTATATTCACTCTTATCCAAGGTATTTCGCTCCCTTAACCTTTTCTTGTCCTAAGTCCCTTATTTCATCAAAGCAGACTGTCCCACTTTTTTCTTATTCAGTGTATCATAGTCACTATACGTATGTCAAAATCAAACTGGGGAAATTGTAGTGGAAATTACGCGAGCAATGAACCGCGGCAAACATCTTCGGAAGGACATTCCGTCCACCGTGGACGTTCTGTGTTTTGAAAATCCTATGAAAAAGCTCTAAGTCTATCTCGTGTTACTGGTTTGTATATTCGTTTTAGCCTATTGCGCATGTGTTTTCCCGGTTATCATACATGCCGGATCATCATTTTTTGCTTTAAGGCATGTATTTTCTGACTTGTTATACATACCTAATTATGACTTTTGAATTATTCGCATGTATTTCCTACTTTTTGTACATACTAAATCCTTGTTTTTAACTTCCGCACATGTATTATCAAATGCTCTGCTTAAATAATCGGGATGTTTTTCATAACCCAGCAGAAAAGGACTGCTCCCACAGTTGTAGCTAGCATCCGAGTCCGGGGCGGGCAGCCCTACGTTACGAGCCATGCACTCAATTCATAAATGTGTCGCATAGGACGTTCCACATTTATGAATTGACGGCTGTCGAGTGTGTCCGTTGGACGCACAGTATAAAGTTAAAAAGCAAAAACAGCGACTTGTGAGCAAGCTCCCAGATCGCTGTTTTCGTTTTGACTTTGCATGGCTCGTAACTCTCAATTTATTAATTAGGTTCTGGTTTTCTCCACTAATTTGGCATACTCTGCTTCATCAATATGGTACTTTTTTCGGATAATCATATAGGATATCGCCAGCGCCATGAGCGGAATGAGTACCATTCCAACACGGAACAGGATTCCCTGCGCAGTCGTAATTTCTCCGATATAGCGATTCGCCTCTGCCAGTGCCGCTTCACTGGATATCTCGCCGCGGTTCACTTCTATCTCCAGGGCACTGATGCTCCGGCTCTTGGCATAAATTCCGCTCACGATCAATACTAGTGTAGATAACCCCTGATTGATTCCGCCTGCCAGTTTCACACTAAAAGAACGCACCGCAGATATTACCGAATCGTGTCTTTCATGGAATCTCGCCTCATCATATTCGATCGTATTGTTAATCATCACGATGATCACAAGATTCATCAGCCCCTGAAAGAAAAAGATAACAAAACCTATCGCATTCAATAAAACTACATTTTTCGGAAGCACGTAACCAAATCCCATAAAACAGGCATATCCAATCAATAATGCTGCAAAACACACATTAAGCATTTTCTGTCTCGTAAAATGTTTTGCCAGAGTCGCATAGCTCGCCTGGGAGATCAGCATTCCCAGACCATACATCACCGTAAAATAAAATACCAGATTACCGCTTTCCGAATATCCGTATTCTATATAAAAAAAGTTCACGCCAAAAATAATAAGAATATTGCAGGTAATGTTAAAAAAGATAGAAGCAATTCCCGCTGCCACCAATTGATCATTTCTCATAAAAATAAGATACATGTCCTTTAATGACAGTTTATCTTTTTGTTCTTCTCTGTCATTTTCCTTGATTCCAAAGGCAGTCAGCATCTGAAATGCAATCAGGCAGAGTGCTACCACAACCGCTACGATTCTGTATGCTTTCACCGCATTTCCTGCGATCACAACAGGAACTACTCCCGCCACGGAAAACTGTCCGATACATACAAAAATGCTCATAATCGTTACCAGAGAATCTCTCGTTCCGGGATCTGAACTTAAGGAGGGCAGCACTCCCCAATAGGCAATGTCATTCATGGTGTAAGTCATTCCCCACAGAAGGTAGAAGAGACTGTAAAATGCGACAAATCCCCACCCACTCGGTCGGATAGTAAATAAACACACAATAACAATCGCATTTGTAAGCGAACCAGCTAATATCCACGGCTTAAATTTTCCCATTTTAAAATGCGTATTTTCTATAATAATTCCCATGAGCAGATCATTTATCGCATCCCAGACCATACATAGGATCATTGCCCCGCTGATCATGGCAAACTGCGCACTTGTAAGATTCATGGTATATTGCACATATAGGATCAGATACATGCTTACCAGAGCATATGCTGCATCTCTTCCCGTTGCTCCGATACAATAGCTCCATTTCGTTCTTGCATCTAACTTATCCCTCATTTTTTGCCCTCCTGTTCGCGGAATCCACAATTCTCTGAATCGTACTGTGTTTTATCATGCCGCCACTCTGATTACATACGCTGTCAATATTTCCTTCAAGAATCCCTTCTGACATCATCCTCACTTCCGGGTCATTGAACGGTTTGGAAAAATAAAGCACTCGCGCAGCCAGCATTCCTATACGGCTCCACTTTCTTGCCGGGGCTGAATACGGCTGCATCTGCCGCAACGAATTTTTCGTTGTGAACTCACCCGGTTTCGTATGCGAAAAACAGGTACGCTGGTAGGTATAGACAGCATCAAAATCTTCTTCCGACAACGGTATCGATGTATGGATCGTCAACGGGCATTGTAGTTTCACTCCCTCCACACAGATACTTTCCGACAGCCGGATATCCTGCAGCGATGCACCTACCTGAATCTCGTACTCCCCACCGATCACCCGGAATTCTGAATCCTGGTATACCGAAAAAGCTCCGGTATCCAGCATGATCTCTACTTCTTTTTTCTCTCCGCTGCAAATGTATCTTCCGAAAGCTTCGCAGTTCCCTTCTCGCCCTGAAATCTCCCGTTTCCGGGTTCTTCACATATACCTGGGCAATCTCACATCCGGCGGTATCTCCGGTATTTTCCACTGCAAAAGTAATCCGGCAATTCTGCTTTACATCCCGATGGACTTTCAGATCCGTATACGCAAAATTCGTGTAGCTTAACCCATACCCAAAGCAGTAACGCACAGGAATCCGGAAGGTATCGTAATATCGATATCCCACAAAAATACTTTCCCGATATTCTACATCATCCAAATGGTTTTTCTGCTCGCCCTGCCTACCAAAATATCCATAGCTCGGCACATCCGTTTCCCTATAAGGAATGCTCTCTGCCAGTTTGCCGGAGGGACTGGTGTCCCCCAGGACGATCCCGGCACAGGCTTCCGCAACTGCTTCTCCGCCAAGGTACATCTGTAACAACGCTTTACATTTTGATGGCAATTCCATATTGTAAGGGGCCCCACTTATAGATACAAAACCGATGTCTTCATTTACTTTCAGCAGCTGTTCCAGTAAAATGCTCTGATTTAACGGCAGTTCATAACTTTCCCTGTCATAGCCTTCTCCTTCTGCCATCTCCGTGAGCCCACCGAAAAACAGCACCGGTATCTGTCTTTTTTTCGCATCCTCTACCTTTTTGCAGGCTTCCTTCTCCAGTCTGTGGCTCCTATGAAAAGTAGAATTTTTATATCCTTTGGCATAACATACTTTTATATCTCTTTTTTCAAATGCCTCCACAAAGGAAATAACTCTCTCTGTATGGATATGGCTGCTGCCGCCTCCCTGGATCCGGGGCGTTGATGCCATATCCCCTATGATCAGAATTTCCTTTATTTCTTTTGACAATGGGAGAAACTCTTCATTTTTAAGAAGAACAGCGCTTTCCTCCTCAATTCTTTTTGCCAAATCATGATGTCGTTCTCTGGTCTCTGCCAGGACCTCTTTTCTGCGTTTTTCCGGCAAAATATTCCCGGCATAATCTGTGTTTACTCTTTCTATTCTTTTTATAGCAGTTTCCAGAGTCTCCTGCGGCAGTTTTCCTGATTGTATAGCCTCCAGAATCTGCGCATAATGGTTACCGCAGCTGTCCGGCATCTCCACATCCATTCCCGCCGCCACACAGGCCGGCAGATCCACGCAGGCTCCCCAGTCACTCATTACCAGACCCTCATAACCCCATTTTTCTCTGAGAATCTCGGTCAGCAGGTGGGAATTTTCACATGCAGGAAGACCATTTATGTAATTATAGCTTGCCATGACTGTCGCCGGTTTTGCTTTTTTCACCGCTTTCTCAAATGCCGACAGATAGATTTCATGCAATGCTCTGTCATCAATCATGGAATTGGAGGTCATTCTGTGAGTCTCCTGATTATTTCCCGCAAAATGCTTCAGCGAAGTGCCCACACCATGCTCCTGCATTGCACTAATATAGGCCGTCGCTAATTCTCCTGTCAGGAAAGGATCCTCTGAATAGTATTCAAAGTTCCTTCCGCAGAGAGGGGATCGTTTGATATTTATTCCGGGTCCCAACACCACAGAAACGCCAAGCTCCTTTGCTTCCTGCGCAATGCTTTCCGCCATTTGTCCAATCAGATTCGGATTCCAGGAGCACGCTACGCTGCTCGCCGTCGGAAAACAGGTAGCTTCATAGCTGTCGTTGTTCTTCGCTCCATCCTCCTGGGCGCGGACGCCGTGCGGTCCGTCCGACACCTGAATATCTCCGATATGCCACGCTCCGTAACCCGTCACGAGCCTGCACATTTCTTCCAGACTTTTCCTCATAAAATACCTCCTTTTCTTCGATTTCCTCTAAGAAAAACTTAGCATCTCTTTTCTTTTTGCTATATCATTTTTATGTTATATTATGTTAAAATTATTATAGAAAGAAGGGATACGCAATGACTAAGAAAAAAGCGCAGATTGGATACGAATTTTTAGATGCTTCCGGGAATTTTATATACGAAGCGCGGGAGACCGGAAAAACACATACTCCCTTTGCTTCGGAAATTTTATTGTTCCAATCGATAAAATGCGGTGACCTGACAGGAGTGAAAAATGCCCTGAATCTGTATCGGCAATCCGGTCTGATCATCGGGCATATGTCCGACAATCCTTCCCGGAAAATACACTACTGGGCAGTATCCACCATTGCCGTAGCGATTCATTATGCTATTCTGGGCGGACTGGATGAAAGTGAAGCTTATCAGTTAAGCGATTTCTATATTCAGAAGATTGATTCTCTTCAGACCATGGAAGAGTGTATTGATTATTTATGTGAAAAAGCAATCGAACTGGTCACAAAAGTAAAGGAGAAATCCATTCCTCAATGTTACAGTCCTTTGATCAATCAATGTGTTCATCTGATACATATCCACCTTCACAGCCGTCTTAAAATAGAAGATATCGCCAAAAGTCTTCATGTATCAAGGGATTATCTATCGCAGGCCTTCAAAAAGGAGACTGGAGTTCCCCTCCACCAATATATTCTGGATCAAAAAATGGAAGAAGCAAAACGTATGCTTACCCGAGGGATGACGATCAACGCCGTCAGCTATACGCTCTGCTTCTGCAATGAAAGCCATTTTATCCAGTTATTCAAAAAGAAGTATCATATGACACCAGCAGCATATGTTACCGGTACAAAATCACGGTTATGAATAGTCAAAACAGATCCAGCATATTATCCAGATAGATTTCTTCTCTGACCTGCAGCTGGTACTCCGGCTTCGTCATATAGTACAGTAAAAATTCCAGAACCAGTGCACTGCCCAGTCCCCGGCCTTCGATCTTATAATTGGAAAATCCCATAGGAAGATAGATCTTCTGAATATCACCCACACTGATAAATCCGGGATTTTTCATGGCTTTGGAGAAACGATAGCCCTCCTCCGCCCCCGGCGAAGTACAGCTAAAATCCGACTCCTCTCCCAGATTCCTGCGACTGACGGCTTCGTAGCATTCCTTCCTGTCCTTGCAGCCAAAATAGCAGCACTCATTGCACAAAAACTCCACTTTGTCTTTCTGTGATTCTGTCAGCGTATTTAATTTCTCATAAGCCTTGTTCAGGCGGAAATCCGGTACAACATAGCGAAAATCGTCTCTGTCGATCTCCTTTTTTAACGCTTCCAAATCCGTCAGGACTTTCGTAGTAGAGGATACCGGATAAAGCTCCGGATAATGACTTTTCAAATACTGTAACAGCAGCTCCGAGTGGACGATCGCGCCGTTCTCCGGAGTTGCATTTTCCGCGAACAGAACACAGAGTTCATTGCATTTTCTGTCCGAAAGATGTTCCTCGCAAAGAAGGGAATTACTGAAGGTCAGACGGGCTGAAATGCCATATTCCTGTAGCAACGTCAGCACTTCTCCTGCATCGTGATCCTCCAGTGAGATGCGGCCGCCACCCCAGATACAGTCCGGCGGTGCTCCGTAGATGGAACCAATGTCGCACCAGTCGTAAAAATATTCCCGGTGTTCCCGGAATAATGGCAGAAATATCCGGTATAGTTCATAGAATTCAAACAGACCGGGAAGATGGTAATAAGCTGTTTTTTGCATTTATTCGTCTCCACTTTCTATATTTATATCCGTTTCCTGTAGTAAGTGTTGTCTCTATTTCTTCTATTCTTTTCTTACATTAATATTGTACATACTACCTTATCTCTACCATACCTATTTATATTATAGCTTACCGTTTTTTGTGATACAACCGATTTTCTATACGCTGTTGTTTTGCCTTTTCCTATTGCGATTATAGTATTCCTTCGATTTTAGAAAGCTATCTCTTAGCATGCGAAACAACAAAACCTCAGAACATTTTATTCTGAGGTTTTGTTTGATAAAGACAAGTTAATAACTATTTTCTTTTTCATATATTTCTATTCTATTCTTCATAGTATCTATTGTTTCTTTCATACTTTTTTGCCCATCAAAGTAATATAGTGCTTCCGCCTGCACAATTCCTATTATTGGCGAATCTTTTCGTTGCACAATTTTGACATTATCTATTATTTCCTTAAATTCTTTTATGTCTCCATCTTGTGCTGCATAAACATTTTCACTTTTGCCATCAATTTCATATGTCAAAATAGGAATTTTCTCTGTTTTCCCATCTGGTGTCTGATAATATTCTTGTTTACAGGCGTCAACAAGTTGTTGTTCTAACGTTTCTTGTAATATTGAAAAATTCCAATTTGGTGCAATTGTTTTTTGACCCTCCTCAGTAAAATAACTTTCTAAAAATTTCCACGCCTCTTCTTTATGAGCGCTTTGGCTGCTAATACCCAAACAGTTAATAAGATGAAATATCATTCCATTTCCATCTGCTTCTGGAAATCCTGTAAACACCGCATCCTCGCCCCATACAGATTTTTCGTACAAATATTGTTGTACGTTTGCTATGCTCAAAAGTTCAAAAGGAATTTCTCCTTCCCTCCTCAATAGTCCATCAGGTTGATAGCTCTCCTGTTGCGGTAATTTTTTTGCAATCTCTATATATTGTTCCAATCTTTTATCGTCCGCTTCGCACGAATATCCTCCACTTGTTGCCCCTCCCCATAGAAAATCATCTTGTGAAATCAATCCTTTTTCTTCACAGTTTTGAGCAGCTTTCAATGCTTCGTCCAATGTAAACGTTTCTTTATTACTACACCATTTATCTTTCGTTATAATTGTATATAATACAAAGTTCGTTGGTAACATATATAAGTCATCATTCGTCAATAACGCCTGATATGCCGAATCAACTATATCAGCTTTTCCAATCACATCACTTTTCTCCAAATATGGAATAAGATTTTCTAACAGTCCCTTTCTTCCAAGTTCTCTTTCGTCAATATCCTCTGCTGAAAAATTGATAATATCCGGTCCCTTTCCTATCAGGACATCATTATATAGGCGATTAATCGCCTCCGTTTTGTCTTCTTTATAATAATTATGTATTACAATTGTTATTTCATCATTTCTATTATTAAAATTAGCTACTGCTTCATGTAATTGTGTTGTTTCTTCTATGCAGCCCAACACAATCTCCGTTTGAATTTTTTCAGACGCATCCTCTTCAAATGCAATATCCGACAATACATTCTCTTCATATAAAACACAATGAATTCTATCGTTTTCTTTATAAAGATAGCAAATATTATCCCCAATTACTCCATAGTCTGACCACTGAATCATGTACTTTCCACTCTGTTTATTAATGTTATAACAATATAAACCGGATGTCGTACAAACGCAGATACCATCATCTTCGCATTTGAGAATAAAATTGTTCATTAGCTCTGGCATATTAACACACTTTACTTTCTCTTTTGTTTTCAAATTAATTGTATAAAAAGAAAGTTCATAATTATCATTCCCCTTTACAAATACAGTATCACTGTCCACATATGTCAACTCAAACGTTTCTTTTTTCTCCCAGTTCTCCTCGCACTCCCTGTTTCCTATAGAATCAAATAAAATTGCTCCGTAAAAGGAATATACCAATAGATGTCCATCCGGCTTCAAAATCACTCTCCATTGGTAGCAATCATCTTTTTCACCTCTATGAAAATCGTTTAGACAATCCAATATCTGGGTATTCCCATCCAGTCCAATTTTTTTTAAAAATATTTTTTCTTGGCCCTCCTGTGCTTCCAATTCCAAGTAAAATATTTCCCCATTAGTATCAACACAATAATCCAATATATCCACATTGGTCATATCTACCTGAAGCAATTCAAATGGTTGGTACTCTAATTCACAGGATGTGTAATAAAAATATTCCGTATTATTACCAACAATAGAAAATACCACATTACCATCATTTGCTTTAATCCGATTAAGTTCTCCTGCATTTAAATCATAAATGATATTAGTTTCTTTCTTCCAATCTTTTATTGTAGCTTCATCCTCTTTGTTATTTCCACCACATCCCACTAACAGCAATGGGGCTACTGTACATATTAGCAATACCATTGCTTTAAAAATTCTCATTCGAAATTTTTCCTTCATTATGTGTTATCCTTAACCCTTAAATATATATTAATTTTAAACATTAATTAAAATTATGTCTACTTTTTAAATATAAATTAATTACGGCATCATGATAGATGCCGCAATCAATTTATATTGCTTCCTATTTTATTGACAATAATGTAACAACACGATTTGTGCTTGTCCAACCTAGCTTTGATGCATTTCCTAGTCCTAAATATACATCTATATGATATCCATTTATGGCTCCACCTCCATCTTCAGCAGTCCTTGTACCAATATTCGCAATTGATACCGTTGCTCTCTTCCATACTCCATTTATTGGTTTTCTCGGAACATAATAGGAATCAACAGCAATTGTTCTCCCCGCTGTTGGAGTTGTTCCAGTAACTGTAACTGGATTAACATAACTAAACGTCTTCTTTGTACTATCATAATGAAGATATTTGCCATTCTCAGCCTTGCCCGATCCATTCATCTTTGTATCTTCTAAAAAAGCTTTTTTATAAGCATCATTGCCCAAGCTGTCCACTGCAACTTTCTCCCCACTCCAATCGCTTTCCAGCGATGTATAATATCCAGTACAATAAAAAGCTTTATCATATTTTGCTTGTATTGGCACACTTAAACTTACTGTATTTGATTTAACACCTGATGATTTCAAGCGACAATATAGAGTAATATTATGCGCCCCTCTTACGTCAATGTCGATATATCCGATTCCCTGACTATTTATATTGGTAATTTTTGACCCTTTCACCGGCCCTGTATAAGTAATACTTTCAATAACTCTATTCGTTACTACCTGATTGTTAACAGTCTTAGCAGTAACTTTATATCTTATCCGGTAAATCACCTCTGCATCCTTTACTAAATCTTCTTTAAATGGTGTTTCTGGAATTGTCGGCCGTCCCACTTGTTCTAACGTAATAGTTTTTATGTCCGTTGCAACAGCTCTAGTCTTCATTTCATAATTTTGTACTACACTTTCTTCTGTGATGTTCTCTTCTGCACACACAGACATGCTACAATTCAATATCATTATAGCTGTTACCACTAATAAAATAATTCGTTTCATGTACTTCCTCCTTTTTTACTTCTTTATAAACATTAGTTACATATAAATTATATTGTTTTCATTCTTTATTTAAAAGGATCTATAGTTCCTACTAATATTACATATAATTCAAGAATGAATAAGCCATCCCCTGCTATGTACTTACTCAAATCGTTTTTTCATAATCTACTTCCCCACTTAGTTTTGTCAAATTCTTCCCAGTTACTCGCTAATTGCCAGCTTTTTCAAACATCTTTGCTTGCTTTTTTTCCTGCATCCTCTATATATACTAGCATTGCTATGACAGTGATGCATGTAGCAGACTAGTCATGTATGTTTCTTGTATAATAAGAACACCTAAAATATCCTCCCACACTTTAGAAAATTAGCACTTGTAAAAACGCATAGCATCTCCGTCGATACATTATTCGCATAATAAAATACTGCCAAATTTCAAATGCATAAAATGTCTCATTTATTTTTCATATTATATTGCATCACATATTTCAATCAATAATTTTAAAATAGACTGTATTTTGATTATCTGTTTAGTTTCCACTTGTTTCAATATGCAATACATTTTTTCACTAATTTTTAAACTTTGTTCTTCACCATACATAATATAATCACAACTTACAGTAAATTTCCTTGCAATTTTACATAATATTTCTGAAGAAAATCCCTTTTTTCCAGATTCTATTTCATACAGAAACTTTGGAGATATTTCTACCATTTCGGCCCTTTCCTCCCGGGTATAGTTATGCATTTCTCGTAATTCTCTTATCCTGTATCCTATTTTTTCCCTTTCCATTTGTCTTGGCTCCCATCATATTTTTTCTTTTGTAATAGATATTTATTATACATATCCCACTAGGCAATACACTTCTTTTAACTCAATTGGGGATTTTCTTCATCTAAATCCCATTTTTCACCTCAAAAATCAAGTTTTACTATGTTTAAGTAAAATATATCTTATTCAGGCCAAATATTCGTAAATGTCCATCTAAATCAGTATTCTGATTACATGTATGACAGGAGACCAAGAGTGAAAAATTTCAAAACAAACATAAAACAGAAATATAATATGAGTAATTATCAAGTAGAACAAATTGTGTTCGTATTTAAAAGTGTTGGGATCTGAATTAAGTAAAATGCTTATAATGGGAATATTGTTTCAAAATGAAATATTATTATTTCTATTTCAGTTAATCGTTATGTGCCTTTTAAGAAGTTTTTCCGGAGGTTTCCATTTCTATTCTTATTGGAGTTGCCTACTTGCTTCTGTATTATATATGAGCAGTCTTGTTTTTATTTTTCCTAATATTACATTACCTCTTTACATGCAGATTTTTCTTTTATCCATAAGTTTCTGCATATGTTACCTTATTGGGCCCGTTCTTTCTAAATATCGTATTAATTTTCCAAAGAAGCAGTTATATTTCTGTCGAAATGTAACTTGTTCTATTATCTTTCTGTTTTCATTGATTTTATATATAATCCCTCAAAACCGGTATATGGTAGCCGGTAGCTGGATGATTATATTACATTCGCTTCAACTACTTGCGGCGAAAATACTTGCGAAAGGAGGTCGTATAAATGATATATAACTTGTTATGCTCAATTGCTGCACTCTCATGGATTTGGGATACTTCCCTTCCCAGCATTGTTCTATTTGGAGAATACCCGTATCCCTCTATTGATGAGACTTCTCTGTAAAACAGAAAGCGAATAGGTCGCTGTTACCTATTCGCTTTCTCAATTTCTAAGTTCATCTCTATCCAATTTTTACCTTGGCACTCAACATTTCTGCAGATGATATTGGCTCTATATTTCTGGCATATTTGTTTCACATAGTATAACCCCAATCCGTGTTTTGCACCTTTACTGCTGTGTTCCAAATCAAACCATGTATTCATCTCTTCATATTTTATGTACGGATAAGGATTCAAGATTTTAAATATAAGTGTATTATCTCTTTCTTCAAAGAAAAATTTTAGCTGTGGTCTTTCATCCTGGGCCTCCACAGAATTATCAATTAATATTCCCAATATTTCCATCAAATGATAGTCTGGAACTTCACTAATAGAAAATTGCCCTCTAATATCATATTCTACATGCCCATTTTTTCTTTCCACATCACAAAACTTTTCATATAAATATCCCGCCACAATACTATCTCCCAAATATAAAAGCTTCACATATTTGTTTTCTTCTTTAATTTTTCCATAATACTCCCTTTGTGCAAATACCAACTCATCATATGATTTTGTTGTATATGTATGTAATTTAGCATCCTCTAACGATGTCACAAAAATAACCGGAATAAATTTATACCGGTCTATTTTCCTAATATTTTCAACATACTGAAGCCCAGATATGTCTCCGGGCTTTTCTTTTTCTAAAATAATATCTACAACAAACAAATCAATGTCATTTTCCAACGCACACCGATATGCTTCCTCTAATTTCTCGAATGCATATATCTTATTAGAGCTATTTATTTCTCGAGCAATGTAGCTAAGCTGCGCTAGAATCTGCACGCTGTCCTCTACAATAAGTATTTTTTTCATTCTTTATTGCCCTCTGCTAAAGAACTCACAATTGTTAGTAACTTTTCCGTACATTCCCCTTCTGATATTTCTAGAAGAGCGTCTACTTCACGAATTGTTCCCTCTTTATCTTTTAATATATACATAGGCGAAATTCCAAATTCGTGGTATGTTTTCCACAATATTTCACTGTCTGGAAGGCAACGATCTTTTTCCAACTCCCTTAATTTTTTGACATCTACCCCTATTTTATCTGCCATAACCTTTTGTTGATATCCAGATAACCGACGTAATGTCAGAAAAGCATTTATACTTTTTTTCTTTGGTATAATTAATGGAATATACATCATTTCATCTGATGCTTTAGAAATTTTTTCTCTATTATTATCATTTAAGGATAAAACAGAATAAATAATTCCTAAATAACTACATATTTCCGAATACGTTTTTTCCTCTAAAAAATCTGTATACTTTCCGCTTCAGCGAAAACCAGTAAATATATAATAAATATCTATACCTGACTCTGACAAATATTTTAGTTCTTCGTAACTTAATCTCTGCAATCCAAGTTCTACTTTGCTATAGTTACTTTGTGTTTTATGAACTCTTTGTGCCATTTGCTCTTGCGATAATCCTAATTGCTTTCTTTGTTCTCTTAATCTATACAAAAAATCATCATACGTTTCATTCATGGGTATACTTCCTTAATCAACTCTGTTTATACCCATTTTAAGTTAGTAATCATCCCCATTTTACACCAATATAAGACTATTCTTAATAGTGCTTACTTTAAAATATTATCATCTACTTTTTTCTGCAAATCAAAATCACTTTGTGCAAAAATGTAGGAATTTTAACACCCATTCTATTAATATTTTCCAATATAAAAAGTGCTTCGTTCAGAATAAACCAAATACATACTACCGCTCCAAACAATGTGTTTACACTGATTTTTACTTCAAGCAAACAGGGACATATTACATGCCCCTGTCTGTTTTTCTTTATTTTCCCCAGACTTCCTCCGCCACTTCTTTCACAAGTCGGAGTTTTGCCCACTGTTCTTCCTCGGTCAGCTTGTTGCCGATCTCGCAGGAAGCAAATCCGCACTGGGGGCTTAAGTATAATCTTTCCAGTGGAATGTATTTTGCCGCATCATGGATTCTGTCAATGACAAGCTGTTTGTCCTCCAGTACGGGAGACTTGGTAGTAATCAGTCCCAGAACGACCTTTTTCTCCCCGGATACCTTGGCCAAAGGTGCGAAACCGCCGGATCTCTCATCATCAAACTCCAGGAAATAGGCATTCACATTCTCTTCGCCGAACAGGATATCCGCTACGGAATCATAGGCACCCTCGCTTGCGTAGGTGGAATGGAAATTACCGCGGCATACATGGGTGTTGATGATCATATCCTTCGGTGCATTGGCGATCACCTTATTGTTAATATCCTTGTGGGCTTTCTGGAACTCCACAATTCCCTCTCTGGTGGTTCCGTACAGGGTATGACCGATCTTGTCTGCGAACATGCCCCAGGTGCAGTCATCCAGCTGTAAGTTCCGGCATCCTGCCGCATAGAGATCATCGATCACTTTTCCGTAGGCCGCCACAATGTCGTTTACCAGTTCCTGCTCATTCGGATAATGCTTCTCTGTGCAGCCTCGGTTAAAGGGCATGGTAAACTGTGCCAGAAACTGGGCGGGAGAAGGTATGGTCTGCTTTGCTACGGTATTTTCATCCTCTAATGCTTTTACAAACCGGAAATGATCTACAAAAGGATGCTCCCCGGTCAGTCCGATCTTGCCTACAATATAGGTATCATCCACCATGGCCGCCTCGCCGTGGAACGGAAGTCCCGTCTTGGTAGGGGTATGGCCGATGCCGTCGAATCCCCACATGAAATCCAGATGCCAGGTGGCTCTGCGGAATTCACCGTCTGTGATCACATGATAGCCCAGCTCTTTGATCTTGCTCACAAGCTCTGTGATGGCTTCATCTTCCACTTTCTTCAGTGCCGCAGCATCGATCTTTCCTTCATTGAACTGTCTTCTTGCTTTCTTCAACTTCTCCGGTCTTAAAAAACTTCCTACGAAATCATAGCGAAAAGGTGTCTGTAAATTGCTCATTGTCATTCTCTCCATTTCTTTGTCGTTTTTTGAATTGTCCTCATTATAAGAGAAATGATGAAATCCGCAAAATACGTAAAAATAAGGGTTGTCCATAGTTTAAAGCTATGGGCAACCCATTCATCCTAAATACTTCTGCAGTGCTTCCAGGTAGGTAGTACCCAGTCTGCTGAGCATTCCTTTTCTGTGTGTGATATAACCGATCCGCATGTCACTCTCATCTGCCAGTGGCACGGCGATAATATCTTTTCCGTTTAATTTTTTATCGATCACGCCGCTGCACACGGTGTAACCGTTCAGGCCGATCAGCAGATTGAACAGTGTTGCTCTGTCCCGCACACGGATATTTTTCCTGCGTTCAAAATCAGAGAAGATTTCCTCTGAAAAATAAAAGGAATTGTGCTCTCCCTGTTCAAAAGACAGGTACGGGTATTCTTCCAGTTCTTCGTTCGTAATTATGCTGTTACCCGCCAGCGGATGTTTTCTGCTGATAAATACATGAGGACTGGCAACAAACAACTGGTGGAATTCCAGATCATGGGATTTCAACAGCTTGCTGAGTACCGCTTCATTGAAATCATTCAAAAACAGGATTCCGATCTCGCTGCGCAGACGCGCCACATCTTCTATGATCTCATAGGTCTGTGTCTCCCGCAGGCTGAAATCGTATTCTTCCTGCCCGTACTGTTTGATCAGGTCCACGAATGCGTTGACGGCAAAGGAATAATGCTGGGTGGATACGCAGAACTGTTTTTTGCCCCCGGGATTTCCCTTGTATTTATCCTCAAGGATCGCCGCCTGCTCCAGCACCTGTCTCGCATATCCCAAAAAGTCATCTCCCTCTTTGGAAAGCGTGATCCCCTTGTTGGTCCGGTTGAAAATAACAATATTCATTTCCTTTTCCAACTCGTGGATCGCGTTGGTTAAACTAGGCTGTGAAACATACAGCCTGTTGGCTGCTTCCGTGATGGTGCCGGTCTCTGCTACCGTTATTACATACTTTAATTGCTGAAGTGTCATTCTTTTCCCTATTTTTTATCCTTTTTACTTTCACCGTAAATGGCGACAGCAACGCACAGGATCGCTGCTGCAATCGCCAGCCAGAATGCCAGATCCATATATTGTCACTCCCAAAGTTTTCAAAATCTCTTCCTAAGGTTAGCACTCGCTAACCTCCGTGTCAATCATTCTTCCTTTGGGAAACAGGATTTATTCTCAGACAATATCTTTCAGTTCTTCCTCTTCCTGGCATTTCATTTTCTCGATTTCTTTTTTATTGATTTTCTCTGCTATAACAGAAATTACCGCCGTTCCGATGATAAGTATCGCAGCCTCTAATCCGGTATTTTCATAATCCACAAATAAGGATACTACAAACATGATAAGTGAGGTAACGATCAGACCAGCCTCTATGTATTTTAATTTTTCCCGCCAGCGCTGCATCATAAGATCAGTCCCTCCCTTGCATCCACACCAGTCTCCCTGCGGTTCAGGTAATCAAACGAAATCATCTTATGTTTCACATAGAGCCGCTCGAGTGTCATAATGGGAATCTTGTAAGAATCTCCCCGTTCTTCCCAATATCCCACGCCGTCTTCTCTCTCCTGCTCGATCAGCATGTGAATGTACGGATCTTTGTCGGTGTAGCAGATGTAGAACTTTTTCAGGCTTCCCATAGTAGGCGTGACTGCGATCTCCACATGGCCCGTCCGGTATTTCGCCAGCCACTTGATGGCATATTCGATCTGGGAAAAATCCGTGACGGTCTCCACCTTATCCCCGTAAGTTAAGGTGAATGTGTAGGTCAGAGACTTGTCGATCTTATACTTGGTGTATTTCGTTTTCTCCTTGTGGTATTTGACAGAAAAGTGAACACTAATCACAAAGATCACCAGACCCAGCAGAAACATGATAAGCGGCGGCAGGATCTGCTTCTCCTTTGTCGCACCGCAGAAATAAATAACCGGGAACACCATAAATACCAGTCCCACCATAATAAGACCGGAATAAAAGGATTCCCAACTCCTTTTTGTAAACATATTCTCCCCACTCCTTTGTATTATTTTCCACCATAGTAACACAAGAGTGGGGCTATCGTCATCTTTTTTAGAAAAGAATGTCCTCCGGCCGGATCTTATCTTTCTCCGTAATGGGACGGATCACCCGGCAGGGAACGCCTGCTGCAATCACTCCCGCCGGAATATCATGGGTAACCACACTTCCGGCGCCGATCACAGAACCCGCGCCGATATTGACGGGTGAGGTATCCAGAATGACACAGTTATAATTGATGAC
>ERZ773185.1444-NODE-1444-length-17597-cov-7.370881_pt1 | contig 17597 bp, 16 predicted proteins | sample MGYA00580531_ERZ773185 | MGnify/ENA primary metagenome ERZ773185 (study PRJEB29015, sample SAMEA2737799) | human gut metagenome | biome: human gut; feature: human-associated habitat; material: faeces | place: China | collected 2012 ...
CAGGGAAAGAAGAAATCGTTGCAGACAGGGATGTTGAGATACCGGGGATGGAAGATGATATGCTGGTTGAGAGAACGGAGAAAGCGGTTGTTGAGCTGGATATAAGTGTTACAGGAATGAAGTCTGACAATAATCAGAATGAAATAGGCGTACAGAAAGAGCAAACAGGTAGTGTGAGAAAACAGCAGACTGATTTAGAGGGGATAGGAATACCAGAGATTCATAATTCGCCTGATGTGAATGTGGCAAGAGTTGGCGAAAGTATGACTGATGTAACAGATAAAAATGAATTTGTGGAAATTAGAGACACTGAACCTGTGGATAAAGCTGGTTGGATTGTCAGGAGAATATCAGAACTTGGTGGTTATGAGAATGTCAGTGATTCTGTTAAGGCTGATATATTCGGATTTGATATTGCTGATGTAAGTGGAAGCATAAGGTTGTTCTCGGATGTGATGAAAAAACTTGGAATAAAGCTGGATGGTGATGAGCTTTATGAGGAGTTCCAGAGAATGTATGATGAGAGTGTTGATAGAGATGCTGATAAGGAGAAGACTGGAGATAAGATTTGGAACAATGGCAGAGGAAGGTGATTCCTCTGTCATAACATCATGTAGAAAAGTATTGTTTTAGCAAATGACTATATAATATATGGTAAAATGGAAACATAATACAAGTTTTGAATTATGTTGTGAAAAGTTTACGAACATTTTTCATAGCAATGGGACTGGCAACTGTTACTCCTAATACGCTAAATGATATGATGGTAAAATATAGTAAATTTTGCCAGCGTTCATAATTACGACATTCGTAATTCTTATCCAATGATGTTAGCTTTTCCTGGGTACTCATGTCGTTGGATGATTTAATTAGCATAGTTTTCGTTATGTATTTTTCTTTAGATGTATTTTCTGCATCAGAGATGGATGCAAATGCTTTTAGATACATATTTTCAATGATGCTGTCTTGTAGGGCGCTGTTTTCGCCTATTGTTTGGATATAATTATTTTCATTCATGTGATACCTCCTGATTAAAGATCTTTAAATTGACAAGACATATTTTAAGATTTATCTTTATAAATGTAAATACCAATGATGATATATAAATGATGTAAATAATAAAATTAGGAGGATAAAATATATTATGAATGATATAGAACATGATAAGGCACAATGTTGGTGCAATCGCCTGCATAAATTGATGAAAGAAAAGAATTATACTCAAAAAAGCTTCTTAAAAGAATATAAGGAAAAATACGGAGGCGGAACTCAGGCAAATATAAGCAGATGGCTACGTGTAGGAAGTAAAATTGAAAATGGAAAAACTATAGGGTTTCCTTCATATGAAACAATGTCAAATTTGGCAGATTTTTTTGGGATATCAGTAGGTTATCTTATTGGTGAAACAGATTATGAATCATTTGAAATGGAAAAAGTTTGTGAGTTTTTAGGGCTGGAGGAAGAAACCGTAAAAGCTATAATAGGAATAACTTCTGGTGAAAATATGGGCATTGGTGCAAACAGTATGTGCAGTGAATATAAATCAGCATTTCGCTATATTTTAACAGCAAGTAGTTTTCCTGTTTTTATTAAAGAGGTCAGAGAATATGCAGAAAATGTCTACAGATTGAAGCATCCGATAAAATATATGGATATAGTTTCTGCAAAAATGAGAAAAGATTTATTTGATTTGGCTGTTAAGTGTATGGATTATCAATGTATATCAGATGATAAATATGGGAGAATAGATGATTTTGAGGAAAATAGTGTAGAACCTACAGAAGAATTGTTAGAGGCAATTAGGATATTGAACGATGCACAAGATAAAGATTATGCTCAAAAATGTCATATAGAACAAATGGTTAAACTTTCTGAATATGAACTTCAGAAAATATATTTTGAAGTTATTAAAGAATTAACCAAAGAAGAGCATTTACTAGATATGGTAATCCCTATGTGTGTTGAAAAAGATTTAATAAATAAAGATTAAAATTAAAATAACTTTCTACTTGTGAAAAGTTAGTGAGAGTAGTTTTTGATTTTAATTTACTAGCAATTTATAAACAACATATGCTTAAAAATTATTTTGACATCATCAAAAAATATGTTTATAATATAAAAATAGATAGTAAGCAGGAGGATTGGTGCATGACAATATCAGAACAAATAAAAGTATTGTGTGTGAGATGTGGTGTAAGTGAAGCAGAACTGGCAAGGCGGCTGGGAAAATCGCCACAAAGCTTTAATTCGAAAATGAAAAGAGAAAGTTTTACAGTAGAAGATTTAGAGAAAATTGCAGATGTATTGGGTGTCGAATTTAACAGAGAATTTATATTAGCAAATGGAGATAAAGTTTGATGAAGAATATTGTAAAAGAATTTAAACTTGGAGAATTATTTTGTGGTCCTGGCGGATTGGCACTGGGAGCAACGACAGCGAAGATTGAAGATTCAGATTATAAGATTATTCATAAATGGGCAAATGATTATGATAAAGACACATGTAATACATATACGAGAAATATCTGCCCAGATGATGGCGATAGTGTTATTTGTGGTGATGTAAGAAAACTTGATATTGACAGTCTTGGAGATATAGATGCATTGGCTTTTGGATTCCCATGCAATGATTTTTCTGTTGTAGGTGAGCAAAAGGGATTTGATGGTGTATATGGTCCGTTATATACATATGGGGTAAAAGTATTAAAGAAATATGAGCCTTTGTGGTTTTTAGCAGAAAATGTTGGCGGATTAAAGAGTGCTAATGATGGAAAGGCATTTCAGAAGATACAGGAAGATTTGAAGAATGCTGGATATAGAATATATCCTAATTTATATAAATTTGAGGAATATGGGGTGCCGCAGGCAAGACATAGGGTGATAATTGTAGGTATCAGGGAGGATCTGCCATATGAATTTAAAATACCTAGTCCAAAACCATATAAAAATGTTGATGTTACTTGTAAGAATGCAATAGAGAATCCTCCAATCGGAAAAGAAGCTTATAATAACGAGTTAACAAAGCAATCCGAAATAGTTGTAAAGCGATTGAAATATATTAAACCGGGAGAAAATGCGTTTACTGCGGATTTGCCAGAAGAATTGCAGCTTAAAGTGAAAGGGGCAAAGATAAGTCAGATTTATAAGAGGTTAGATCCAGATAAACCTGCATATACAGTAACTGGTTCTGGTGGTGGTGGAACGCATATGTATCATTATTCGGAGCCAAGAGCATTGACTAATAGAGAGAGGGCAAGATTACAGACATTTCCTGATAATTATATTTTTGAGGGATCTAAAGAGTCTGTTAGAAAACAAATCGGTATGGCGGTACCTGCAAAAGGAGCTAAAATTATCTTTGAAGCTATTTTAAGAACATTTGCGGGAATTGACTACGAAAGTGTAGAACCAAGTATAAAGGAGTAAGGTATGTATACTGATAATTTTGAAGAAGAAATATTGTTTATACCAGCGAGAAAAGATGGCGAAGCATGTAATCATTTGAAAATTGTCACAGCATTTACTGATGTTGAGAGAATATCAAGTCATTTGATAAAACTATTTGATGGCAGGAATAAAGAATATGTGTCTGGAATAAAAGTGGACATTATACTTGGGATGACAAAGGGCACGGGTCTGACACAAAAGAAACATGACAAGATATGCTCATTGATAAAAAGATTGAATAGTGTATCTGGAATGCCTCAGATATCATGCAATTATATTGTGGAAGGTAAACAGGTACATTCCAAGGTGTATGTATGGTGCAGGGGGCGAAAGGCAATAGAGGCTTTTAATGGTTCAGCTAATTACACTATGAATGCATTCTTTGTAAGAAGAGAATGTATGGATGCATGTAATCCTAAAGAGGCAAACCATTACTTCAACAGTTTATTGCCTGATACAATAAATTGCTTTGATGGTCAGATAAAAGATAAAGTTTCATTTTCTAGCAAGAAAAATGTAGAAGATGATGTTGCAGATACTAATTTGGAAAATTTATCTTGGGAGAATTATCGGACTATTGAGCCGGTAGATACATTAGAAGTATCTTTACTAAAAGCAGATGGCAGCGATACGGGATATGGTTCCGGTGTAAATTGGGGAATACGTAAAAATGGCTATAAGAGAAATAGAAACCAGGCGTATATTCCATATAATGTGGCAGATCATAAAGATGGATTTTTCCCAGATGTAAATGCTGATGGAACGTATCCAGTGTTTAAGGTTGTAACAAAGGAATATGATGCTTTTTATATGAGACAGGCACAAGCAAAGGGAAAGGCATTAGAAACTCCAGAAAGTAATGCGATAATAGGAGAATGGATAAGGCATAAACTTGGAGTGCCGGATGGTACATATATTACGAAACAAATGTTAGATCAATATGGAAAAACAAAGGTTTTGTTTAAAAAGTATGAAGATGGTATATATACTTTGGAGTACTAATTCTGGCATTAAGGAGAGAACAATATGGAGCAGAAGATTAATATCGATAATTTAGACGATTTGCAAAAACAGGCGTTAGTCTGCATGTATTATGCTATGCTTCCTAAAACAGACGCAAGATATAAGCAGAGAATGCATGATTGGGAAGTGTTAGAAAAGAGATTTGGAACAAAGAAAACAACATATAAACATGCAAAGGATGCTTTTGATTTTTATTTTCCTAACAATGGAAGAAAAGGCTGGAATGATGATAGAGATTTAAAAAGACGAGGACATGCATATCAGGAAGTGTTTGAGCTATATAAGGATTATTCTGCAGACCAATTGGAAAAAGCTGTAGCGGAGATTATTCATGGATATGAGAATGAAGAGCCAACATTTGTATCTATGAAATGTGGTTTTCCAGATACAGTACATAACATTCTCAATGGCAACAAAGATATAACAGTTGATGGCGTTTATACTCTGAAAGAGGAATTGAATATTGGAAAGCATGTATTTGTTACATTGGGAGGAGACACAGGAAAATCAGAGGTTGATTGGGTTCCAGGGTTTATAGGAGTAGCACATGTAATTAGAGAACCTTATGATTTTGGATATAATGGTAAGGAAAAATACTTTAAGTTTGATATAGAAGTTGACTGTGTTTTTGAAAAGCCATTTAAAAGGGAAGATTTTTTAAGCTATAGAGAAGCATACGATGCTCCATATATAGGACCGGAGTTATCAAGAGATCCGTCACAGGCATTAAGTACTTTGGATAAGATAAAGGCTGTTGCTGTTATACGTGCAGTACTTGATGAATTTCCAGAAATGCTTGAAAAATTCAAAGAAATTTTTGACAGAGAGTTTATGGATAGGGTGCTTGGAGCAGTTACTGTAATGATACCAACATCTGTAAAATTTGGAGAAAGCAAAGAGGATGCAGTAAATTCTATTCAGGAAGAAATGAGCATAGAGAATGAAGGCTCTGAGGAGGAAGAAATGGAATCTAAGCCATATATTGAACCTGATTATTATACAGGGTGTTCACGCAAAAATAAGGATACAGGGACTGTATATGCACACAATAGAATTGTATTTGGAGCACCAGGAACAGGAAAAAGTTTCAAGCTGAATGATGAGCAGAAGGATCTCATTTCAGAAGGTGGAGAGTACGAAAGAGTTACCTTCCATCCAGATTATTCATATGCTAATTTTGTTGGAACATATAAGCCAGTACCTACAAAAAGTGGAATATCATATGAGTATGTTCCTGGACCATTTATGCGGACATATGTAAAGGCAATAGAAAATGGACAGTCGGAGAATAAGGAAGATGTAAAACCATTTCTGCTTCTTATAGAGGAAATTAATAGAGCAAATGTTGCAGCTGTATTTGGAGAGGTATTTCAGCTTTTAGATCGCGACGATAGAAATGCAAGCCAATATCCAGTTAAACCTTCTGAAGATATAAAGGCATATTTGGCAAAAGAACTTGGTGGAAGGCCAGAGCAGTATGATGAAATAAAGATACCAGATAATATGTATATCTGGTCAACTATGAATAGTGCTGATCAGGGCGTATTTCCAATGGATACAGCATTTAAAAGAAGATGGAACTTTGAATATATAGGTATTAACCATAGGGAAGAAAAGATTAAAGATATATATTTAGTGTGTGATAAAGCACAGGTGCCATACAGAGTTGACTGGAATGAGCTTAGGAAGGCTATAAATACAACACTTGCTTCTAGAGATTATAAGATAAATGAAGACAAGCTTATGGGACCATTTTTTGTATCTAAAAGTATTTTAGAGAATGAAGATGCGTTTAGAGAAACTTTTAAGAGTAAAATTATTATGTACTTATTTGAAGATGCAGCAAAGCAGAGAAGGCATATGTTGTTTGGAGGCTGTGATGAGGATATAAGAAACCAATATTCAACGATTTGCGAGGAATTTGATAAAAGAGGCATAGATATTTTCTGTAAAGAAATTCGAGACAAAATCAAGAAAGAATATTTGAGTGAATTAGAATGAGAAGGGAATGTTACTGGATGATTTCTAAATATGTCAAAGAGCAGAAGCGGTATACTCAAGATGAACTTAGAAAAATATTTGAATGCACTGCTGATGAAACAGTGCAGATTATAAGAAAGTTAAAAGAGTATGGAATTGTTAAAAATGTAAAAAAAAGTGATAGGCAAAGTATGCTCTCTGACTTAGTTGAGGAAGATATCAGAGTAACAGATATCGAAAGTGGAGAGCGGGAATTATATTATGTGTTTTCATTTGTTGGAGTAATTGTTGTATATGGACGGGTATTAAAGTGTTATCCTAAATATATTAATTCTTGTGGTAGTCCAATAGCACAGATGAAGCAGATTATGCGTGTTTTGGAAAAATATAATTCAAAAGAGCAGGTAATAAAACTGTATAATGAAAGTGATGATGGAGGATCGTTTAACTTATTGGCAGTAATGCTGTATTTGTTGCAGGATTATTATGATAATGGAATATATGCTAATGACGTTGAGATTGTTGAGACTAATGGCACAGGAGAAATACTGTGGGACAGAACAATCAATGAAACATTTTCATATATATCAAATAATAGGCCTTATTATACTGAATTACAGACAAAAAAGCGAACTTCAGATGAATATGATTTTATCAGACGCTTACATGCATGTATATTGACTAAATTTTCAAAGGAACTTGAAGAATCCGATCTGCCGGAGTTGTTTAATATTGTGACAGTAGAGCTGTCGGAAGAACAACTGGAAGATTTGGGCGATGAAGATTATATTTTATATAGGATACAAAATGAACTTAATGTGCAGTATAACACAAGAAAACAACTGGTGTTGAAGGCAATGTATGCGTATATTGCACAAAAAGCAAGCTTTAATAACATTGATAGTTTTAGCATATATGGTACCAACAGCTTTAACTTAGTATGGGAAAAAGTATGTGCACAGAATTTTGGAAATGTTTTAAATGTAAAATTATCAGAGCTACCACTTGGAGTTTGTGATGATTATAAAGAAAGTAAAGATAGTACTTTAATAGAAATAATTGATAGACCAGTATGGCATAAGACTTCAGATAATATTAGTGATGGGAAGTCAGATACACTAAGACCAGATCTGATTAGTATTTACGAGTGTGGTGATAGTGGAGAATATTGTTTTGGCATATATGATGCAAAATATTATAATATTAATTTTCACAAGAATTCGTCAGAATACAAAGTTATAGGACAGCCTGGGGTGGCGGATGTTACAAAGCAGTATTTATATCAGCTTGCGTACGATGATTTTATAGCAAAGCAAGGATACAAATATGTGCAGAATATGTTTTTTTGTCCTGATGAATCTGGAGATAAAGAATATGGATGGGTACAGATGGATATGTTGCATCAAATCGGAGACAAAAAATTAGAGAATGTAGCAGTTGTAAAACTTTGTGCATCAGAAATGTATTCTTTATATTTAGCAGATCATATAGTTAGTGAGAATGATATGGATAAGTATATTCCTGTAATTGGCAGACAGGAAGTAGATAGTCAGAATTTTGCTAATAGAATGATGTTATATCTTACAAGAATCACAACTACCAGCAAACTGGCAGAAAAGAAACTTGAAATGAAATCAGACAGGGGTAAGCTCATATATCCCAAACAGATAAAAAGAGAATTAGGTGCCAAAATAATATATGATGCTATATGTCCAGTTGCAAGCAATGCTTTTTATGGATTCAATCAATATGAAAAAGATGACTATGAAAGCATGGTTGCGGAGGATATGGGAGATTCATATAATCGTTGCAGTCAGATTGCGGATGCTTCTATTGAGATAGAGAAAATTATAAAGGATTTATCAGAAGCAGAACTTAAAGATGAAAAAGTACTTAAAGTGGTATTAAAAAAGTGTATTGAAAGTAAATCAGATATTAAACCTATGGCGGATGGAAAGTCGCTTGATATGCTGACAGATAAAATAATGGAACTTGTTAGAGAGGTGTATTTATAGCGTGTAGCTAATGTACAGTTAAAGAATAAATGCCAGATAAAAAGCAAATGAGAAAAAAATGGAAAAGTTGGGGAAACAGATTGTTGAGGTGATTTTTGTGGCAGATGATTTAACAAAAGAGCAGCGGCATAAAAATATGAAAAATATTCATGGGAAGGATACCAAAATAGAAGTTATATTAAGAAAGGCTTTATGGAACAAAGGGTATCGGTATCGCAAGAATTATAAAAAACTTCCGGGAAGTCCAGATATCGTGCTGACAAAGTATAAGATAGCTATTTTTTGTGATGGAGAATTTTTTCATGGAAAAGATTGGGATACTTTAAAAAAGAGACTTGAAAAGAGTAACAATAGTAAGTACTGGATTAACAAGATATCCCGCAATAAACAGCGGGATGATGAGATAAATAAGAAATTGGACTTTGAGGGCTGGACTGTAATCCGGTTCTGGGGTGAAGATATAAAGAAACATACAGCCGAGTGTGTGAAGGTTGTGGAAGAGACAATTTTTGATAATATAGAATTTGAAGAGTAGAGGTTTGATTTAATTGTAATGTTAAATGACCGAAAAAGAGGTGGACAGATGAAACTTGAGAATATAATAATTGAAAATTATAGACAGTTTGATACAGCGGAATTGGCGTTTGATCAAGGAATAACTATTCTTGCCGGGGCTAATAATAGTGGTAAAACTTCGCTTATCAATTTGATTAGGAGTGTTTTTGTTGATGAAAAAAATGACTATAGTGTATCGGATATTCCAGCTAAAAATATGCAAGAATGGATTGATTGGGGATATCCTGTATTTGCTGATTTCTTTAAAAGTGGTAAAAGCGTTGATACAATAGATGCAGAACTTGTCGATTTAATTATTCCGGAAGATGATACAGTTCCATCACATTTAATGAATACAACATGTGTAAAGATTCATGTTTCGTATGATCCAGATATAGATGATATAAAAATGTTTGCTGATTATATTATGGATCTTGATGAAGAAGTGCATGATTTTTATTTTTTGTTTGATTATGAAGTAACACGTTCAAAATTTCTCAGAGCAATAACGGACAATTATGATAAGTTAAAACGGCGATTTGATGAAATAGAAGAGGATAAAATTAAAGTATTGAGTTCTTCAGATAAAAATCTGGAGAACAATATAGAGGTTAAAGAGAGATATTTGAAACAGTTGATAGTAAGTATTTATGTCAAATCAATGGTGACTTTCGGATATTTTTGCGATAAGGAATTTAAAAATAAATGTAGATTTGGCGATATAAAGGAATTTAGAAAATTGTTTCATTTTTGTTTTATCAAAGCTAGTAGGCCTTTAGATGACGATGAATTAGATCATTCACATATGCTTAGTAAGCAAATGATTAGGATGGTAAAGCTAGATGATGGGTGGAATGAATTAGTTGAAAGACTTCCTGACGAATTACTTAAGCCAATTCAGGAAAAGAAGATAGATAAGACCGTTCGGGATACTTCGTTAAAATCTCTTAAAGATACAATAAATGCATTAGAACAGACTAATGGGGGCAAATCTGGAGAACTAATGTTGGATATGCAGGTTACAGAAGATGATATAAGTGAATTATTGCAACGGATAACAACAGCTACCTATAATGTGGATGGTTATTATCTTGGAGAATCGTCGCAGGGACTGGGATATAGTAATATGATATATATTCACCTGCAATTGAAAGAATATGAAAAAGGAGTTGATCCGTTAAAAGTAAATATGTTTTTTTTGGAAGAACCTGAATCTCATATGCATCCTCAAATGCAACAAGTATTTATTAAGTATCTGATGGATTATTATCATACAAAATTACAAGGGTTAATTACAACTCATTCCAATGAAATGGTTCGTACTGTCGGGCTTTCTCATTTAAGAGTTATAAGGCATGCAGGAAATTTTAAAAGCAAATTATACGACCTTTCTACATTATTAAAGGATTTGAAAAAGTCAGAAAATCTATCCGATAAGGAATTGGCAAATTTTTTTGATTGGTTTTTTGAGATAGGATATTCAGAAATAGTTTTTGCTGATAAAGCTATTTTTTATGAAGGAGATACAGAGAGATTATTTATTCGTAAGGCTATGACATTAGAAAAATATAAAAAATTAAGTCAACAATATGTTGCATTTATTCAGGTTGGAGGGGCATATGCTAAAAACTACGAGAAGTTAATTAGGCTATTAGGCATAAAATCATTAATAATTACAGATATAGATTACGAAAAAGAAAAAATAACAGTTGCAGATATAGAAGATTCTACAATAACTAATGCTACCATAAAGCATTTTTATTCTTTAAATCATCCAACTGATAATGCTTTGGTAAAAAATCTTTACGCATGGAAAAATACAAAAGAAAATATAATGGATAATTTAATATATATATGTTTTCAAACCGATCATGATGGATATGCGAGGACACTAGAAGAAGCTATGCTTAATAAATATTTTTCGATGAGTGTTACGGATTTATATAAAAAAAGCGAGTGGATCCAGAAGAGAAATGATTCGAAATTAGATTTTTCAATTCCAAACAAAAAGAATGACAAAAAAATTTCTGATGAAGATATGGTTTCTATTAGGGACATTTTGGCATCAACTTCAGGAAATAAGACAGATTTTATGTATTCTGTTATTATGAATGGATATGTAGAAAATATTATGCCAGAATATATAGATGGAGGGTTGTTATGGCTGATGCAATAGTTGAGAATCTCTTTTTAGTAAATGCACCTGCAGGAAGTGGAAAAACAACTTGGATAAGGAAGAATGTTAGGAAATACCTTTTGCAAAATCCAAATGATAATGTTTTATGCATTACTTATACAAATCGTGCGGCAGAAGAACTTGGAAAAGATGTAGATAGTAATAGGGTGTATTTTGGAACGATACATAGTTTTATTAATGATTTTATCGGGAGTTTTTTTTCACATGAATCAATTTTGGAATTATATTGGGAAGTATATAAAAATCAGATTGTGGAACGTATAGAAAATATTTCACAGAATGGCAATTGGGCGGAAAGTAATATGAGATATATAGAAAAATATGGTGGATTGACACCTGAAATTGTGCGTTCTAATATTACTATGATTTCATATAATCAAGCACCATTTAATTCTCTGTATAGGGGAGCTTTAGGGCATGATGATTTAATTTCTTTTACAAGATTGGCCGTTGAAAGATTTCCAGTAATAAAGAAAAAAATTTCTGATAAATATCAGGTGGTATTTATTGATGAATATCAAGATACTGCAACTGATGTATTGCAAATATTTTATTCTTCTATGATAGGAAAGAAGAGTAAATTGTATTTGTTAGGGGATAAGATGCAGCAGATTTATCGTAATTATAATGGAGGATTTGAAACTTATTTTAATATTTTCAACAAATCGATAAATCTTTCGGTGAACTATCGTACGACTCCTAAAATAGTAAGTATTTTAAATAAAATTTATAATGATGAATGTTATAAGCAGACAGCATATGAGAAAAATAAAGATGAAAATATGGATTTCTTGCCTGAAGTTAGAATTGTAACTGATATAGAAAAAAATGTATCTGAATTAATGGAGCAGTATAAGGATTCATTAATATTGTATTTGTCGAATAAGTCAAGATTTTATAATATAGGAGTTGGAGAATTGTATGATGCATATTCTGGAATGGAAAAGTATAGTTTTGGGAAGAAATATAATGCTGTTGATGTTTTGACTAAGGAAGAAATTAGAGAAAATGATGCATTATTGAGCTTTTTGTTTACGGTAAATATAATAGTTGATTATTTTACGAAAGAATTTTATGGTGAAGTGTTTAGGATAATTCGTAAAGCCGGTACATATTTTAATTGCGAAAAATTTATTATCAGAAAGCATATTGATAAGCATCTTGTAAAAGATAAGTTAGATGACATTGTAGCATTATATAATGAATTATCAACAACAGTGGATGATTTTCTATCATTATGTGCTGAAAAAAAGTATATTAGAGAGGAATTTTATTCTGCTGTTGTTGAAGAAAATGATTATCAATTGGTGAAAAATGTAAAAGTTCAAGAAGTGAAAGTGTTAGCCGATTATATGTCAGATCCTAAGATATCAACTCAGCATGGGGTAAAAGGCGAAAGCCATGATACAGTTGTGTTTGTTGCAGATAATAGTAGATCTAATCCAGTAGTGCATATGTCAAAATTTTTTGAAATGTGGAGCAATATTGATATTACATTATCAGAATTCGATGCCTTTTATTATATTTATAGCCAGATGCTTAATCAGATTGAGAATAAAATTGGTATGAAGTGTTCACAATTAAAAGCTGATACATATATATCCGTTGCTAGTATAATAGATGAGGAACTTCAAGCATTTACAAAAAAAAATGAAACAAATCCATATTACATTCAGTTGCTTAAAGTTAAAATGGATAAGTATTTTGGAAAGAAGAATGTTACTAACGTAAAAGAATGCTTAAAGGAAGGGACGGTATATGGACCACTATGTGCATATAGATTGTTTTATGTAGGATGTTCTCGTGCGAAAAGAAACTTAGTTATTATGATTAATAAAAAAGATATTGAGGGCTTTGAAGACAAATTACGTAATAAATTAATGATAACTGGTTTTAATGTATTATAAAATAAAAAAGTGACAGATGTAGTTTATGATAAAAAGACTTTAACATAGAGGCTGTAATGAAATTATCTCAATAAAGTCTTATGAGATTTGTTGCTTGATGAGACTGCATAAAATTAAAATCATTGGCTAAGCTAATGGTTCTGAGTAAATAGTTGGGGAAAATATATGAACGAAATAAAATTGATTGAAGAAATAGAAGATGCGATACATAATAAAAAATATGATGAACTTTTATATAAAGTAGAATTAAAATTGAAAAAAATGTTTTATAAATATACTACAGAAGATGTGCTGACTTTGATAAATAGGACTATTATATTTCACAATTATAATATCCATTGTAAGGAAGAAAATTATTCCGAATATCAAAGAGATAAGCATGTTTCATTGAAAATTCTATTATCATTGCCAGAGTATTATTACAAAAATATATCAGAAAAAGGAAAAGACTCTATATATGATTATACAAGTGTCATTGACGAACTGGTTGGGATAATAGCAGAACTTGAATATGTATATTATTATTATCCGTATAAAAACAAAAAAGATTTTATGCTTAATAATGAAAATCAATTTTATATGAATTATTTCAAATCATACTACTTTGATTATCCGGCTATAGAGATAAGAGATTTTTTGGAATTTTTTAAATCTAATATTAATTTATGTGAGGAAGTGTTAGATGATAATAATTTTAAAGAATCACTCGAGTTAATGCTATATTTACAGGAATTTGAAAGTAACTTAAGAAAAGAGAAACTTTCACTAAATTTATTATTTGATAAGGATATAAGAAGAATAATTAATTCTGAAAATATATATATTCTTTATCCGCTAAGAACTGTAAAGAAAATATGTCGTAAAAAGAAAATTAACTTTAAAACTTTTATGAAAAATTATGCATTTGATTTAGAAGATAATGAAAAGAAAGAAAGTAATTTAATAGATATACTTGCTAAGTCTAAGGATAAACGTTTTATGTTCATAACTTCGAAATTCCTATTCTTTCCTAGAAATTATTATTGGATGTACAAAATGTATGACATAGTATGGAGAAGTGCTAATATTTCAAAAAAAATAGATTATGGAAAAACAATAAAAAGTTTGATGCATGAAAATACGATTTTTGAATTGTTAAAAGAATATTTTGGAGAAAATAATGTTTATGCAAATGTGTATTTAAAGAGAACAGGACGCCAATATGCAGAAAAAGATTTTGTTATTTTTTATCAAAATAAAATTTTATCCTTTGAAGCAAAATCTAATTTGTTGCCTAAACCAGAATTAGATGATAGTATTGATAATGTAAAATTAAAGTGTGAGGAATGTATTAGAAAAGCATATGCCCAGAGTTTAGAAGTGAAGCAGAAGGTTATGAGTGGTACAGCTGTATTTTATGATGGCTCAAATAAGAAAAATAATGTAGTATTAGACTTGAGAAATTCAAAAGTTGATGAATGTTTACAGATAATAGTGATGTATGAAGAATATTTGGGAATTGAAACTAATATTGAACATATATGTCCAGATTTTGATGCATGGATAATTGATATTAAAAACTTGAAATTTATTCTTGCGGATACAATTGGAAAAGGAAAATTTGAGAGATTAATTGATTATGCTAAAAAAAGAAAAAATGCATATGGTTTAGTTGACGTTCAATCAGGTGAAGAATTAAAAGTTTATAATTTATATAAAAGTATGCCCATTTTCTTTGAATATGATTGTAAAGATAGAGGAATAAGCGTACATATATAATATTTTGAATATTAAGCCTACCATAAATTCATGTAAATTATAAAAAAATAATAAATTACAGAAAATTTGAAGCTGAATGGAAAATAAGGCTTGAGTATTTTTGTATATGTTAATTAAAATGATGTAATTTCATTTTGTAGTAGTATAAAACAAACCTGAAAGCCACTAGAACTACACACAATAATGACAATATAGCAATGGTACTGGATTGGTACTGAAAATGTGTGAAACGAAAAATAATGAGTAGAAAAGATATGGATTATCAATACGAGACAGTATAGATAACTATATTAAAACAACTAGAATCAAACCAAACTTTGCGAGTTTGAATAAAAAGGTAAATCCCTACAAAGCCTGTATTTATGGGCTTTGTAGGGATTTTTTAGATGGCGTTGGGTACGATTTGGGTACAAATTGTAGTTATTCTTTTTTTATGTCTTTATTTGAAAGCGCACTTTTGGAAGCAAGCCCTGTATATTCACTGATTTCTTCTACCTTGGGATGTATCACGATACCTTTTAGCTCCAATATTTTTACAGATAGTCCCATAAACAAGTTTTGGTTTTTATAGGATGACAAAATTTCATAATCTTCATTTGTGATATCTGTTTCACCATGCATGGATTCATTGCGAAATTTATAAAGAGCATCAAGTGCTTTGTAAAGTCGAAAGGGAACATATTCAAGTTCAATTCCCCTTTTTTTAACAAAATTTTTCATGTCATACCAATTATAGTGTTTATTCTCGGTGTTTGGTAATTTAGAAAGCTGAATGATATTGTTAACTTTTCGTTCTATGATGGATAAATATTGTTTCATTAGTATACTGGGTGCTATAGTAAAGCGTTCGTCTTTGGTGTAATATCCTTTTTTCAATTACATCAGCCGATACTAAGTCTAAAATAGATGATTTTTCAAGTCCTGGATATTGAGTAAGGTATAACATATATAAGTCATTTATTTTATTGATACTATGCCAATCAACCAATATAACATCCGGCTTTGTTTCAGCTAGAGTAAGCGTAACGTCAATAACAGTATCATAGATATCTACAGTTATATCAATATTTGATGTATACTGATTTAAGCCTTTAGAAATAATACAATAAGCAGTAATCAAAAAAGCATTCATTGCTATATAGCAACAGGAAACAAAATCACTTTTCAAAAGGTATTCATGATAATTACTTTGAATAAGTTCATGTAGTATATGGAAACACGCAACAGTCTTACCAAGGCATTACAGCAGATGGGATTTGCAAAGGCGGTCAGTAAAAAGGAAAATGAAACAGTTGCGTGGCAACAAAGAGAACGATCCTATTTGACGGATCTTTGCCGGGAGAAAGGCATTGACATAGAGGTGCTGGGAATACAGAGAGATAATCTTAGCCTGTCGGAGTATAAAGCAGCAATGCGAGAAGTGGAAGCGCTGGAACAACAGGCAGAGGAAATGGAGATACATAACAGGGAACTTGCTACACAAGCCGGGGAGTTGGCGAAGCGGATTGATGAACTGTAGGCAAGGGATAAAAGCAATCAGGAATTACTTGAGAAACATGATCTGAGAGCAACTACCTTAAAGACCATTTCAAAAGAAGTAGATGCGGAAACCCAAAATATGAAAAGTGCTACAATTCCTGTCAATCATCTGTTTGGTGGTGAGGAATATGTCAAGGTAAAGAAAAGTGATTGGAATAAGATTATGGATGCTTTCAGCCGGGCAGTATCAAGGAATCATCTGTTGAAAAAATATGAAAAGAAAATATCTGCTTTGGAGAAGAAAATAGCAACCCTTACTGACCAGATTGAGAAGTTAAAACAGTTTGTGGCATCAAGGGGACTTGGAGGGGCGTTTGTAGAGTTTGTAAAATCATTGGCACCAAAATCTTTCAAGCAAAAACTGGAAGAGAAAAAAGCGGATGCAGTGGAGCAGAATCGATAGAGAAAGGCAGCACAACAGGAAATGCCGGATAAGAAGAAAAAATTGCAGCAGGAAATGTAAATTTGAAGAAAGTGAGGAACGTACAGAGAATTTGACTTATGAAAAATGTGGAGATTATTTGATACCGAACATAATTCCAGATCCGGAGCCGGAAGCAGAACTGAGAAAGTTCGGATTGATGCGGAAACATTATCTGAAAGAATATAAAAGTGGAATTTATCAGGGTATGGTACTAAGTGGAAAGCTAAAGAAACATGAGGCTTCTGGTGCAGGAACGGGCAGAATCACAGTTTGATACGCTGGTGGAGCAGATGTCAGAACGTGAGGGAGTAACGGAGCAGTTGAGAGAAGAAAATCAGTTGAAAGAAGAAAATCAGTTACTTTGGGTGCAGAAAATGAATAATATCCGGGCGAGGGCAGAAGAGATTGTGAGAGAGGAAATAATATATTGCAATGGCTAAGATAAGAGAAAAACAGGCAGAAAGTAATAAAGCTTTGAAAGGGCAACCAGTTTGAATATAATATAAACGCAGGTGTGGAAAATAGTTATATAATAAATTACAGAAAGTAGAATTAAGTGAGCTATTGTGGGTGTTTGAGGATGAATGGCAAAAAAATATTAAAAAGCAAATTTATAGTGAACTTTTTTCGCTTTGTAATGGTTATATAAGAAGTAAGACATTTTATGATTGGAGAAAACGCTATGAAGGACAGCGAAATGATTCAAAAAGTACATAGCGGAAATAAAGAGGCAGTCGGTATTATTATTGAACG
>ERZ773185.1456-NODE-1456-length-17513-cov-3.822717_pt1 | contig 17513 bp, 12 predicted proteins | sample MGYA00580531_ERZ773185 | MGnify/ENA primary metagenome ERZ773185 (study PRJEB29015, sample SAMEA2737799) | human gut metagenome | biome: human gut; feature: human-associated habitat; material: faeces | place: China | collected 2012 ...
CATGGTAACAATCCATGCTTACACAGGTGATCAGATGACTCTTGATGGACCTCAGAGAAAAGGTGATTTAAGAAGATCCCGTGCAGCAGCAGTTAACATCGTTCCTAACAGCACAGGTGCTGCAAAAGCAATCGGTCTTGTTATCCCAGAGTTAAACGGTAAATTAATCGGATCTGCTCAGCGTGTACCAACCCCAACAGGTTCTACAACAATCTTAACAGCAGTTGTTAAGAAAGCTGGCGTAACAAAAGAAGACATCAATGCAGCTATGAAAGCAGCAGCTAACGAGTCCTTCGGTTACAACGAGGATGAGATCGTTTCTTCCGATATCGTAGGAATGAGATATGGTTCATTATTCGATGCAACTCAGACAATGGTTAACCAGGTATCTGATGACCAGTACGAAGTTCAGGTTGTTTCATGGTATGACAACGAGAACTCTTACACATCTCAGATGGTTCGTACAATCAAATACTTCAGTGAGTTAGCATAATCGACGGGTTACGATAACTATATGCGACTTTTAGCAGGTCCGGTCCTATTGGACCGGGCCTGTTTTTATACCTCAATTATATAAAAGGAGGACATATTTTATGTCATTAAACAAAAAATCAGTAGACGACATTAATGTAAAGGGAAGAAGAGTACTTGTAAGATGTGATTTCAACGTTCCGTTAAAAGAAGGAAAAATCACAGATGAGACTCGTATCAACGCAGCTCTTCCTACCATCCAGAAATTAATCAACGATGGTGGAAAAGTAATTCTCTGTTCACATCTTGGAAAAGTAAAAAACGGACCAAACGAAGGCGAGTCTTTAGCTCCGGTAGCTGTAAAACTTTCTGAAAAACTTGGCAAAGAGGTAAAATTCATCTCTGATTATCATGTAACAGGTGAGGAAGCTACCAAAGCTGTTGCTGAAATGAACGAGGGAGATGTAATCTTATTACAGAATACACGTTTCCGTGGTGCTGAGGAGACAAAGAACGGCGAAGAGTTCAGCAAAGAGTTGGCTGATCTTGCAGACGATTATGTATGCGACGCATTCGGTTCCTCCCACAGAGCACATGCTTCTGTTGCAGGCGTTACAAAATTCATCACTGCAAAGGGTGGTTCTAACGTAGTTGGTTACTTAATGCAGAAAGAGATCGATTTCCTTGGAAACGCTGTTGAAAATCCGGTAAGACCGTTCGTAGCAATCCTTGGTGGTGCAAAAGTTGCAGATAAATTAAATGTTATCTCTAACTTATTAGAGAAATGCGATACATTAATCATCGGTGGTGGTATGGCATATACTTTCTTAAAAGCACAGGGATATGAGATCGGTAAATCTTTAGTAGATGATACAAAGATCGATTACTGTAAAGAGATGATGGCAAAAGCAGAAAAACTTGGAAAGAAATTACTCCTTCCGGTAGATGCTGTAACCATCGCAGATTTCCCGAACCCGATCGATGCTCCGGTAGAAGTTACTGTATGTGACGTAAAAGATATGCCGGCTGACAGAGAGGGATGCGATATCGGACCAAAGACTCAGGAGTTATATGCTGATGCAGTTAAGACAGCAAAGACTGTTGTATGGAACGGACCGATGGGTGTATTTGAGAACCCGACATTAGCAGCTGGTACGATCGCAGTTGCAAAAGCACTTGCTGATACAGATGCTACAACAATCATCGGTGGTGGTGATTCCGCAGCAGCCGTTAACCAGTTAGGTTTCGGTGACAAGATGAGCCATATCTCTACAGGTGGTGGAGCTTCCCTTGAGTTCTTAGAGGGTAAGGAATTACCAGGTGTCATGGCAGCCGATGATAAGTAAAAAATAGCTGCAGTGTAAAGTTGGCTGCCATGACGCCTTGGGGTGGCAGCCGATGATAAATAAGATCAACAAACTTTAAAATGGGAAAAAGAGGATAAGATCATGGCAAGAAAGAAAATCGTAGCCGGCAACTGGAAAATGAACATGACTCCAAGCCAGGCTGTTAAATTAGTAGAGGAATTAAAACCATTAGTAGTAAGCGATGATGTAGAAGTTGTTTACTGTGTACCGGCAATCGACATCGTACCTGTTGTTGAGGCTGTAAAAGGAACCAACGTAGCAGTAGGCGCTGAGAACATGTACTATGAGGAGAAAGGTGCTTACACCGGCGAGATTTCCCCGAATATGCTGACCGATGCAGGCGTTAAATACGTGATTATCGGACATTCCGAGCGCAGAGAATACTTTGCAGAGACCGATGAGACGGTCAATAAGAAGGTACTGAAAGCATTTGAGCACGGTCTGACCCCGATCATTTGTTGCGGCGAGACTCTGACCCAGAGAGAGCAGGGCATCACGCTTGACTGGATCCGCCAGCAGATCAAGATCGCATTCCAGAATGTGACCGCAGAGCAGGCAAAGACAGCTGTGATTGCATACGAGCCAATCTGGGCGATCGGTACCGGCAAGGTAGCGACCACCGAGCAGGCTGAGGAAGTGTGCGGCGCGATCCGCGCGTGCATCAAGGAAGTGTACGATGAGGCGACCGCAGAGGCGATCCGCATCCAGTACGGTGGTTCCGTATCTGCAGCATCGGCTCCGGAGCTGTTTGCACAGCCGGATATCGATGGCGGTCTGGTAGGCGGCGCATCCTTAAAGGCAGATTTTGGAAAGATTGTAAATTATAAATAAGAGATGAGAAAAAGGGGGCTGTCGCACGTGTGAGGCGTGGCAGTCCCCTTTTTGCCAGTAAAAAAAGAAGGTGAAGGTTTTGAACTGAAACAATCAAAATTGTTGGTTCATCCGGTTGTTTCAGAAAAAACGGTTCATTTCATGGAAGGAAAGGAAGAAGAAAGAGATGAAAAAAAAGCCAACCGTATTAATGATTCTTGATGGATACGGCATGAGAGATACCTGTGAGCACAATGCCGTGTGTGAGGCAAAGACACCGATCATGGATCAGCTGATGAGCCAGTGCCCGTTTGTGCGCGGCAATGCCAGCGGTCTGGCGGTCGGTCTGCCGGACGGACAGATGGGTAACTCGGAGGTTGGACATTTAAATATGGGTGCCGGACGTATCGTGTACCAGGAGCTGACCCGTATCACGAAATCAATCGAGGATGGCGATTTCTTTGAAAATCCGGAATTTCTGGCAGCCGCAGACACCTGCAAGAAAAATGATTCCGCCCTGCATCTGTTTGGACTGGTATCAGACGGCGGCGTTCACAGCCATCTGACCCATTTATTCGGACTTCTGGAGTTTGCAAAACGTCAGGGACTTAAAAAAGTGTATGTGCACTGCTTCCTGGACGGACGTGATACACCGCCGACCTCCGGCAAGGAGTTCGTAGCAGAATTAGAGAAGAAGATGCAGCAGCTTGGCGTCGGCGAGGTAGCTTCCGTGATGGGACGCTACTATGCGATGGACCGTGATAAAAACTGGGATCGTGTCCAGAAAGCTTACGATGTGCTGACAAAGGCAGAGGGCGAGAAAGCAGAAAGTGCGTGTGCAGGCATTCAGGCATCCTATGATAAAGAGGTAAACGATGAGTTCGTCGTACCGTTCTATGTAGAGAAGGACGGAAAGCCGGTTGCCACGATTCAGGATGGCGATTCCGTCATTTTCTTCAACTTCCGTCCGGACCGTGCAAGAGAGATCACCCGCGCATTCTGCGATGAGGGATTTACCGGATTTGCGAGAGAGAAGAAGCTTGACCTGACGTTTGTATGCTTTACCGATTACGATGAGACGATCGGGAACAAGCTGATTGCGTTCAAGAAGGAAGAGATTAAGAACACGTTTGGAGAGTTCCTGGCGGCGCACCATATGACGCAGGCACGTATCGCCGAGACCGAGAAATATGCACACGTAACATTTTTCTTCAACGGCGGCGTGGAAGAGCCGAACGAGGGCGAGGACCGCATTCTGGTTCCGTCTCCGAAGGAGGTTCCGACCTACGACCTGAAACCGGAGATGAGCGCACCGATCGTGTGCGATAAGCTGGTGGAGGCGATTGAGTCCGGCAAATATGATGTCATTATCATCAATTTTGCAAACCCGGATATGGTAGGCCACACGGGCGTGGAGTCGGCTGCGATCAAGGCGATTGAGACCGTCGATGCCTGCGTAGGACGTGCAGTTGAAGCCATCAAGGCAGCCGGAGGCGTTCTCTTTATCTGCGCCGATCACGGTAATGCAGAGGTGATGGTCGATGAGGCAACCGGCGAGCCGTGGACCGCTCATACGACCAATCAGGTACCGTTTGTCCTGGTCGGCGCTGACCCGGCGTACAAGCTGCGCGAGGGCGGACGTCTCTGCGATATTGTGCCGACGCTGATTGAACTGATGGGACTTGAGAAGCCGAAGGAGATGACGGGAGAGTCGCTGTTGGTGAAATAGGGAGAATTTTCGAATATATTAGGAAAGTATAAATATAACCGTCAATAAGAATCGGGAAAACTGCCATAAAGCAAGAAAAGATCATGAACAGAGAAATGGTCGGGGCTTGTTTTGTGGCAGTTTTTTGTTCACAGGTAGGAATTTTCTGAACTGAAAATCCAGTGAAAATCCCGTTACTTCTCTCTTCCATTTCATAAGAAAATAGGATAAAATAAAATCATCTATGTGAACCGCTCGGAGGCTGTTCCAGGGCAGACATTTTTAGAAAAGAAAGTGTTATGCGGAAAGGAAAATAGGATGGCAGCAGATTCACAGGGAAAACAGGAGGAAACAAGCATGAAGGTAGCGGTTGTTACAGACAGCAACAGCGGAATTACACAGGCACAGGCGAAAGAGATGGGCGTATATGTCCTGCCGATGCCGTTTATGATTGATGGAACCGAGTATCTGGAAGATATAAATTTGACACAGAAGGAATTTTACGAGCATCTGAGCGGGGATCACGATGTGAGCACATCCCAGCTGTCCCCGGAGACGATCTTAAATCTTTGGGAAAAACTTTTGGAGGAATACGATGCAGTTGTGCACATCCCGATGTCCAGTGGGCTTTCGAGTTCCTGCCAGACGGCAAAGATGCTGGCAGATGATTTCGACGGAAAAGTGCAGGTGGCGGATAATCACAGGATTTCCGTGACCCAGCGCCGTTCGGTGCAGGATGCGCTTGACATGGCGGCAGCCGGCATGGACGCGGAGGCGATCTGCAAAAAGCTGGAAGAGACAGGTTTGGATTCAACTATTTATATCACAGTTGACACATTAAAATACCTGAAAAAGGGCGGTAGAATCACACCAGCGGCAGCAGCGCTCGGAACACTTCTCCGTTTAAAACCGGTTCTGACGATACAGGGCGAGAAGCTGGACGCATTTGCGAAGGCGCGGACGATGAAACAGGCGCGTTCCATGATGATCACGGCGATCACCCGCGATCTGGAAAATCGGTTTGATGATATGACGGGAGAAAAAACGTATATTGATGTAGCGCATACCGACAATGATGAGATGGCGCAGGAGCTGGCAGCCGAGCTTCGGGAACTTTTCCCGGAGACGGAAGTTCATGTAGATCCGCTGTCCTTAAGTGTAGCCTGCCATATCGGACCGGGAGCGCTGGCGATTGCGGCAACGAAGAAGCTTGAAATCGGATCGTTGTTGTGAAAAACGCAGTTACAGAGCAGCATTTCGGGGTTACAGTTCACAGCCAATGTCAGGAAGTTAAGCAACCCAAGTAAGAGCGCGTGAATTGTAATCGTTCAGGACAGGAACATGAGAAGAATAGCAGAACATAAAAGAAAGATATGGAAAGCGATGGAGCACACGATCGGGATGAGAATCCCTCTGTTCCTCGCCTTTCTGATTCTGACGCTGGTTCCGCTTCTGGTACAGGTTCGTTTTACATCGGGGTATTTTTACCAGAGCCACGTGGAAGAACGGATGGCGGAAGCGCAGAACCGGAGTCTGATTTTAGCAAACAAGATACGCAGCAGTGATTATATCAATGTACTGCTGTCGGGAAATCCAAATCCGGCGCTGGATGCGGAACTTAGTACAACGGCGGATCTGATGAACGGAAGAATCGTGCTGGTGGACGACAGCTTTAAGATTTTGAAAGACACATTTGATCTTTCCAGAGGGAAAACGCTGGTTGTATCGGATGTGTTAAAGGCATTTGACGGGGAAACTTCCAGCTATTTGAACCAGAAGAAAAAGTATTTCTATGTAGCGCAGCCGATTCAGGCAAAAAGCACGGATGCAGCGCCGATCGATTCGGATATGGCAGCCGGAAAAGGGAAAAATACGGCAGGCGTGCAGGGAGTCCTTCTTCTGATGGCATCCACGGAAAATTCGGCACTTTTGCAGGAGAAAATTGTGCAGAAGACGGGATTTTTGCAGCTCGTTATGTTCTGTTTTATTCTGATCGCAGATTTATTGGCGGCGGCTTGCCTGCTGAAACCATTCCGCCGCCTGCAGCAGCAGCTCGATATGGTGGCAGAGGGAAATCTGGATCAGGATATTGATGTAAAAACCTACCGGGAGACGCGGGACATTTCGGAGGCAGTCATGCAGACCATCCGGAAGCTGAAAAACCTGGATCAGTCGCGTCAGGAGTTTGTTTCCAATGTGTCGCATGAGCTGAAAACACCGCTGACTTCGATAAGGGTTCTGGCGGATTCTCTGATGGGGATGGAGAACACCCCGGCGGAGTTATATCAGGAGTTTATGCAGGATATTTCGGCGGAGATTGACCGTGAGGGCAAGATTATCGATGATCTGCTGACGTTAGTCAAAATGGATAAATCATCGCCGGATCTGAATATTGCACAGACTTCGATCAATGGCCTTCTGGAACAGATTTTAAAACGTCTGACCCCGATCGCGAAACGGCGGAACATTGAGATCACATATGAGAGCAAGCGGGAAGTATCGGCGGATGTGGATGAGGTAAAATTGAGTCTGGCACTTTCGAACCTGGTGGAAAATGCGATCAAGTATAACCGCGAAGAGGGAAAAGTCTGGGTGACGCTGGATGCTGACCACAAGTTCTTTTATGTGAAGGTGGAGGATAATGGCGTGGGAATCCCGAAGGAATTTCAGGAGCGTGTATTTGAGCGTTTTTACCGTGTAGATAAGGCGCGCTCACGCGAGACAGGCGGTACCGGGCTGGGGCTTGCGATCACGAAGAATATTATTCTTCTTCATCAGGGCGCGATCCGCCTGAAGAGTGAAGAAGGCAAGGGAGCAACCTTTACGGTGCGGATTCCGTTGAATTATATTCCGTAGACAGCGTGGTTCTGGGCGGTTTAGAGGTTCGAGAGGGTTGCTGGTGCTGCGGTGTTCGAATGTTTCGGTGTTTGAATGCTGCCGTGTTCGGATGTTTCAGTGTTTGAATGTTGCGGTATTTGAGTGTTGCAGTGTTCGAATGTGCGGTCAGGGCAATGTCTATTGTGAGATAGATTGCAAAATAACAACAGGAAATAATAAATGGAGAAAATAAGAAAAAAAAGCTCTGGAAAACGGGCAGGAAGCGTAAGTTTGTGGCTGATCCTTTGCCTGGCGTGTCTGCTTCTTCTGGGCGGATGCCGAAAAAAAGAAGAGGTGCATCCGACGGCGGGGGAGGACGGAGTCTATCAGATTTATTATCTCAATTCGACGCGCACGGGGCTGGCGAGCGTTTCCTATCAGACGGAGACGACGGACGCTGAGATCCTGATCGGGGAGCTGGCGGGGCAGATCCTTGCGGCGCCGGAAAACCCGGAGTATCAGGCAGTTTTAAGCGATAAGGTTGAATTCCTGGATATTAACCGGGACAATAACGTGCTGACGCTGAATTTTAATCAGGAATATATGAATATGAAAGCGTCGCGGGAGATTCTGTGCCGGGCGGCGCTGGCAAAGACCTTTACACAGGTAGAGGGAGTCGATTATATCAGCATTAATTGCGAGGGACAGCCGCTTCTGGACACGCATGGCAACCCGGTGGGCGCGATCGCAGGAAGTGATTTTGTAGACAGTATTTCGGATGTCAATTCGTATGAAAAAGTAGAGCTGACCCTGTATTTTGCCAATGAAGAAAAAGATGGTCTGGTGGCAGAAAAACGGGAAGTATTTCACAGTATGAACACGTCGCTGGAACGCCTGGTAGTGGAGCAGCTGCTGGCAGGTTCCCAGAATGGCGGTCTTTCAGTGATGCCGAAAAATACAAAGGTATTAAACGTATCACTGACAGATAATACCTGCTATGTCAACCTGGATAGTGGTTTTATTTCCGGGGATACCGATGTGGCGGAGTATATTCCGATTTACGCGATCGTCGATTCTCTGACAGAGCTTCAGACGGTGAATAAAGTACAGATCACGGTCAATGGCTCAGCAGATGTGACGTACCGGAATGTGATTTCGCTGGCGCAGCCTCTGGAGAGAGAGGAGAAGTATATTGTGAAGTAACTGTCAGACAGAATGTATATGCCATGTTTGGAAGAGAGCAGCAATGGGATTTTGTTGATGTTTTGTAGAATACAAGAAAAGAGGAATTGAATATCAAACGACCGGTAATGTGGATGATGGTGGCTTTTGTACTTGGAGAGGTCGCAGCGTACCAGATGGGCATGACGGTGTGGTTTATAATTGCAGCAGCGCTTTTTGTGTTTCATAGGAAATTGTGTCCTATGAAACACAAGGCACATTCTTTTTCACCTGCAGTCATAAAAACAGCAGAAGGACGGGGAGATTCGGACTTTCAGACAGACGCAGAACGCGTCTGGAATTGGAAAGATCCGATGATGTGCCGTGTCTTTCTGCTGTTTTTCTGTTTTCTGGCAGGATGGGGACGGATGACGGTGGAAATGCGCCCGGATGCGCTGGAACGGATGGTAACGCAGAAGGGCGGTTCGGCAGAGGTGGCGGTATCTGGAACACTGGATTCTGTTTCGGAAAAAAATGGCTGGTGTACGATGATTTTGACGGGGGTGGAGGTAGAGGATGAAAGTGTAAGAAAGGTACTGATATCGTGTAAAAGCGATTTACTGGAGATGTGTGAAGAGAAAATTCTGCCACCCTGCGGAAGTCAGATTCATCTGACGGGAACTGCTGAGTTTCTGGAAGAAGCGCGCAATCCGGGGCAGTTTTCGTATCGGATGTATTATCGGGGACTAGGAATCAGAAACCGGGTGACGGCGGATCGGATTTTTATTTCAGAAGGAAAAAGTTCCCCTCTCCGAAGTCAGGCAGAATGCTTCCGGGCGTACGCGACGGCTGTTTTTCAGGAAGTCTGTGTTCCAGAAGATGCAGGGATTTTCCAGGCAATTTTGCTGGGGGATAAATCCGGGTTATCGGAAGAGCTGCGCGAACGGTTTCAGGATAATGGGATTGCACATATTCTGGCAGTCAGCGGGCTTCATGTCTCGTTGATTGGCATGAGCGTTTACAGCGCACTGCGTTTTTGGGGCATATCGTATGGATGGGCGGGGCTGGGTGCTTCAGCGCTTCTTACCTTTTATGGTTTTGTAACCGGATTTGGAGCATCGGTATTCCGGGCGGTATTTATGGTAGAGGTGTCCTGTCTGGCGGCATATCTGGGGCGGAGTTACGATCTGCTGAGTGCGCTGTCGCTGTCTTTGATTTTACAGGCGTGGCAGTCGCCGTATCTGCTCTTTTCGGCGGGATTGCAGCTTTCCTATGGCGCGGTTGCCGCGATTGGGCTGGAGACGGAGGAGCTGCGGAAAGTGGGAAAAAAGAGAAAAGAGGAGGAACAAGAGAAAGAAAAAAAGAAAGGATATGAAACACTCATGCTCAGCTTGGCAATTCAGCTTTATACGATGCCGATTCAGCTGTATCACTATTTTACATTTCCGATGTTGGGAATTTTTCTGAATCTGATCGTGATACCGCTTCTCACGTATGCAGCCGGAAGCGGTCTGCTGGCGCTTGGAATTTACAGTATAGCGTTTGTGGGAGGAAAAATGGGGGAAATGGGCGGAGGCAGCATTGCGGGAGTGCTTTCGGCTTTTGGGGGTGCAGCATCAGGAATATCAGAAATACCAGAAATATTCAGAATAGCGGCAAGTGCATGTACGGGTCCGGGGCATTATATTTTTCAGTTGTATGAATGGCTTTGCATCCAGGTGGAACGCGTGCCGTTTCATTCCATCGTGGCAGGACGCCCGGAAATGTGGAAAATAGTGGTGTTTTATGTGGCGCTGGGGATTCGATATGTGTGGAGTGTGGGAGAAGCAAGAGATAATTTAGAGAGAAAAGGGATTTTTCTGTTTCCAAAAGAATGGAATGCACCGGGAAAAAATAGTGTATTTATTGCTGTGGCGGTAGTCTTTTTAGTGGTTCAGCCTGTTCATGGCTTTCAGAGCTGGTTTCTCGATGTAGGACAGGGCGACGGCGTCTTTCTGCGGACGCGGGATGAGGCAATTCTTTCGGACTGTGGCAGCAGCCAGGATAAAAAAATCGGGAGAAATGTGCTGGGACCATTTTTGAAAAGTCAGGGAATCCGCACGCTGGACTGGATTCTGGTCAGCCATGCGGATGCGGATCACACGAACGGGATCGAGTGGCTTTTGAAGGAGGAGGCAGATATCCGGGTGCGGAATCTGGCACTTCCGGCGGCGGGAAAAGGGCAGGAAGCATATGAAAAACTGGAAACTCTTGCGAGAAAACGGGGTGCGGAAGTCTATTATCTGCATCGGGGAGAAACGGTGCGGGCGAAAAGCCTGGCGCTTCGGTGCCTGTACCCGGAGGCGGGGGAAAAGCCAGTCGAGGAGCGAAATAGTCATTCACTGGTGTTTGATGTCACGTATGGAAAGTTTAGTATGCTTCTGACTGGAGATATTGGAGTGGAGGACGAAAGGAAGATTCTGGCGGTGGAAGAGGACAAAAAGAGGGAAAAAGTGACACTGTTAAAAGCTGCACACCATGGTTCGAACGGTTCTTCCTCAGAGGAGTTTTTGGAGTGCTTTTCCCCAGCTTTCACGGTGCTCTCTTATGGAGAGGGAAATACTTACGGGCATCCGGCGCCGGAGGCGGTGGAACGTCTGGAACAGACGGGGACGGAGATCTGGAGAACGGCGGATTCGGGGGCGGTGAATGTGTGGACGGACGGGAAACGTATGTATATCAAGGGATATAAGAAACAAGATTATGGAAAGAAAAGAGATAAAAAACAGATAAAAAACTAATTGTTAACCATATAAAAATAATAGGTTGACAATGGAAAAAGGCTATGTTATGCTTGCAATCAGTTCTGCATCTGTTTCGACTACCCGGGATCTGGGACGGCCGCTGCTGTTTTAGATGGTTGGAACAGGGGTTGCGGAGAGAAATTTATGTACATGTGCGAGAATAGAATGGCTTCGGATGCCTGAAATCATTCAGATACCCAAGGAGGAAAAAGGTTTGAAACACATGAAGACAAAGGATTTAGTTTTGTGCGCGATGTTTGTCGCATTGATTGCAGTGGGAGCATTTATCAAGATACCGGTTCCGGTGGTTCCGTTTACATTGCAGTTTTTATTTACGATGCTGGCAGGTCTGCTTTTAGGTCCGGTCAACGGGGCGCTGGCGGTTGTGGTTTATATCGTATTAGGTTTAATTGGACTTCCGATTTTCACTCAGGGCGGCGGACCGGGATATATTTTCCAGCCGAGTTTTGGATATATCATCGGATTTGCGGTTGCGGCGTATGTGAATGGTAAGATTGCCAATGCCAAGACGCATCCGAGTTACCGGCGCCTGCTGGGAGCTAATTTTCTGGGACTTTTTATTGTCTATGCATTTGGAATGATTTATTACTACGTGATCAGCAATTTCTATCTGAATTCGCCGATCGGCGTAGGAGCGCTGTTTTTATATTGCTTTGTTCTGGCAGTTCCGGGCGATATCGTGCTCTGTATTGTGGCTGCCATCATAGGAAAACGGATGATTCCGCTGATTCAGGGAGGGAAACTTGGATAAAAGATGAGCAAGGGGATTTTTATAACAGGTACGGGAACGGATATTGGAAAAACGTATGTGACAGGATTGATTGTGAAAAAACTGCGGGAGAGCGGCGCGGATGCGGCGTATTATAAAGCGGCAATGAGCGGCAATGAGCGGCGTGCGGATGGAAGCCTGATTCCAGGAGATGCCCTGCAGGTAAAAACAATGTCGGGAATCGGGCAGCCGCTTGAGGAAATGTGTCCGTATGTGTACGAGACGGCGGTATCGCCGCATCTGGCATCCCGTCTGGAGGGCAACCCGGTCCAGATGGATCGGGTGCTGGAAGATTTTCACAAAGTCTGTGAAAAATATGAGTATGTGACGATGGAAGGAAGCGGCGGAATTCTCTGTCCACTCTGTATAGACGAGGCGGATATCCGTCTTCCAGAAGTAGTAAAAGCGTGCGGGCTTGGCTGCCTGCTGATTGCGGATGCGGGGCTTGGGACGATCAATGGCGTGGGGCTTACTGCCTATTATCTGAAACAACAGGGAATTGCCCTGAAAGGAATTATTTTCAACCATTATGAGACGGGGAATCTGCTTCATGAGGATAACCGGAAAATGTGTGAATATTACACTGGCATTCCGGTTGTTGCCTGTGTGGCGGATGGGGATACGGAGCTTTCCATGGATGCGGAGACGCTGAAAGGGCTGTATGCGTAAGACAGAAGATAAAGGAGAAAAAAAATGATCTGGTATCCATATGAACAGTTAAAAACAATGAAAGCACCTTATGAGATCGTGGATGCGAATGGGGTATATCTTTACACGAAGGATCAGAAGCTGATTGATTCGGTTTCGTCCTGGTGGAGTGTGATTCATGGATATAAACATCCGGTAATCAATCAGGCAATTATTTCACAGGTAGAAAAATTTTCTCATGTGATGCTGGGCGGGCTGACGCATGAGCCGGCGCGCAGGCTTTCAGAAAAACTGGCGTCCTGGCTGCCGGGCGATCTGGACTATTGCTTTTTTTCGGATTCCGGCAGCGTGGCGGTTGAGGTAGCGCTGAAAATGGCGCTGCAGTATTATATGAACCGCGGCGATGAGAAGCGAACAATGATTCTGGCGTTGGAACACGCGTACCACGGCGATACCTTTAAGACGATGGAGGCAGGCGATGATGAGGACTACCATTTTGTGCTGAAAGCGTATGGTGCAAGCCCGTATGTGGTTCACATTCCGACTGAGATCCCGGCGCTGGAGAAAGCATTTGAACAGTATCATGACAAGTTGAACTGCGTGCTGGTGGAACCGCTTTTACAGGGTGCTGGCGGAATGCGGATGTACGACATTTCATTTTTGGAGAAGGCAAGGGAACTCTGTGATAAGTACGGCGTGCTGCTGGTTTTTGATGAGGTGGCAACCGGATTTGGCAGAACCGGAAACCGCTTTGTGGCAGATCGGGTGCTTCCGGATATTCTGGTCCTCGGAAAGGCATTGACCGGCGGTTACATTGGTCACGCGGCGACTGTGGCAAATAAAAAGGTATTTGATGGATTTTTCGATGATAACCCGGAACATGCGCTGATGCACGGACCGACCTTTATGGGAAATGCCCTCGCGTGCAGCGCGGCGCTTGCTTCGATTGAGCTGTTTGAGACGCAGAACTATATGGAAAAGATTCAGAAGATCGAAGCTATCACCCGTCGGGAGATGGAAGGATTTACCGATCCGAGAATCAGGGAGGTCCGCATGATGGGCGGATGTGTCTGTGTCGAGGTATATGATCCGGCAGTCCTGAAAGGGTATCAGGAATATGCGTACAAACGCGGCGTGTTCAGCCGTCCGTTCTTAAATTATCTGTACGCGATGGTTCCGTATATTATCAAGGAAGAAGAGCTGGTGCAGGTGCTTCAGTGCATGAAAGACTGGTTTGCGCGGGGATAGGTAACGAAGGAACATCTATCTTAGAAAAATAATTTAGGTATTTCTTTCTGAATGAATTTCATTTATGATAGAAGACATGGAGTATTGTTTTAAGAAACGATACATGGATTGTGCTGCCTGCGATTGTGAATGGATAGGACAGAAGCAATCAAAATTCTAGTATAAAACTTACATTCGGGGAGAAACCAATATGAAAGAACAAATGAAGAAAATAGCGCTGCTATCGCTGTCATTGATACTGACATCGGCGTATTCTGTTTCGATCGTGCTGCCATCGCTGCTGCAGCATTTCAGTGAATATACAACCGCACAGGTGGAGATGTTGATCTCAGCACCGTCGTTTGCGATCACTGTCATGATCGTGCTGAATGCATGGCTGTCGCGTTATATGAAAGACCGTCCAATGATTGTGGGCGGTCTGCTTCTTTTATCGGTCAGCGGCATGGTACCGGTGTTTGTACAGGAATATCCGGTGGTGCTCGCATCCAGGATTTTCCTGGGGATCGGGATTGGACTCATTAATGCGAAAGCAATCAGCATTTTTAGTGAATATTATGAAGGCAGGGAAAAAGCGGCGCTGCTCGGATACCGCGGATCGGCGGAGGTGCTGGGAAGCGCGGTTATGACGCTGGTTGCTGGAAAATTGGTGTTGATCCGGTGGAATCTGGCATTTTGGGTGTACGCGCTCGGATTTGTGATTGTATTTCTGTATCTTGTATGGGTTCCGGGAAGTATGGAGACGGGACAGAGTGCGGGCTCACAGAGTGCAGGGGCAGAGAAAGAAAGTCTGGAAGCGGAGGCAGATGAAAAAAAAGAATGCTGGAAAAAAGAAGTCCTGACCATTGCTTATGCACTGTTTGCGGGATTTGTCATCTGCATCTACTGTTCCAATTCCCTGCGTGTCCCGATACTGATTTTGGAGAAGAAACTTGGAACGGAGTCGGAAGCCAGCATCATTCTCACGCTCATGATGCTGATGGGAATAGCTGCCGGTGTTTATTTTGGAAAACTGACAATGTGGTGGAAGGAAAAATTGCCGGGGCTTGGATGCCTGATGCTTGGAGCGGGGATGCTTCTGACCGCATATGCGGGCAGTCTGCCGCTGATAGGAATTGGCATCAGTATCGTCGGATTTTTCTATACCGTTCTGGTTACCTATTCCTTCCACCAGATTTCCGAGCAGATTCCGCAGTCTTCTATCAATACAGCCACATCAATCGTGCTGGTCGGCTGCAATCTGGGAGCAGCGTGTTCGCCGTTTGTGCTGAAATGGATGGGAAGATTCAGTGAGGGCGTGAGCGTGCCGTTTGTGGGGTATGCTGGGATGATGGGAGTATTAGGAATCGTTCTGATAGTAGTCACGGGAAGAAAGAAATAATACAGTAAACAAATAATAGGAATGGCGGCAAAATCTGCAACCAGAACTGTATCGTACGGAATTTTCAGTTTATAAAATTCAGAAAATTCAGAAAATTACTACCTGTGAACAGTTATCTGAAATCGAACATTTGTGCTGATTTATTCTGCTTTTATGTATACATTCATGGGTAGATTTGGTATAATAGAAATACTTAATGGGATTTTTTGTGAATTATATCAAATCAGGAGAAAGCAATGGATCATTTTGAGTTGGTATCAGAATACAGCCCGACCGGCGACCAGCCGCAGGCGATTGAAAAGCTGGTGGAGGGCTTCAAGGAAGGAAATCAGTTCCAGACATTACTGGGTGTAACGGGCTCTGGCAAGACGTTTACGATGGCAAATGTGATTCAGAAGCTGAATAAGCCGACGTTAATTATTGCACATAACAAGACGCTGGCAGCCCAGCTTTATTCGGAAATGAAGGAATTTTTTCCCAATAATGCGGTGGAATACTTTGTCAGCTACTATGACTACTACCAACCGGAGGCTTACGTCCCGTCCACGGACACATATATCGAGAAGGATTCCTCCATCAACGACGAGATCGATAAGCTGCGTCATTCAGCGACGGCGGCGCTGTCGGAGCGTCAGGATGTGATTATTGTGGCATCGGTTTCCTGTATCTATGGTCTGGGAAGCCCGATCGATTATAAAAACATGGTTATTTCCCTGCGCCCGGGCATGGAGAAGGACCGCGACGAGGTCATTCACAAGCTGATCGACATTCAGTACAGCCGGAATGACATGGATTTCAAGCGAGGTTCGTTCCGGGTGCGCGGCGATGTGCTGGAGGTATACCCGGCGTATTCGGGCGGCGATGCGTACCGGATTGAGTTTTTCGGGGATGAGGTAGACCGGATCACAGAGATTGACACGCTGACGGGTGAGATCAAGGCGCAGTTAGGACATATCGCGATTTTCCCGGCATCGCATTATGTCATCCCGAAAGAGCGGATGGAGATTGCGGCAAACAATATTTTAGAGGAAATGAAGGAGCAGGTCGCTTACTTTAAGAGTGAGGATAAGCTTCTGGAGGCACAGAGAATCGCGGAGCGGACGAATTTTGATGTGGAAATGATGCGGGAAACAGGCTTCTGTTCCGGTATCGAGAATTATTCGCGTCATCTGATTGGTTCGAAACCGGGAGAACCGCCGTGTACGCTGATGGATTATTTCCCGGATGAATTTCTGGTGATTGTGGACGAGTCGCACATCACGCTGCCGCAGGTGCGCGGTATGTACGCGGGCGACCAGTCGCGCAAGAAAACGCTGGTGGAATATGGCTTCCGCCTGCCGTCGGCGCTGGATAACCGACCGTTAAATTTTGAAGAATTTGAGAGCAAACTGGATCAGATTCTCTGCGTTTCAGCAACACCGGGCGAGTATGAGGCGGATCATGAGCTTCTGCGGGCAGAGCAGGTGATCCGTCCAACGGGACTTCTTGATCCGCCGATTGAGGTGAGACCGGTCGAGGGACAGATCGACGATCTGATTTCGGAGGTCAACCGGGAGGTGGATCGAGGGTTTAAGGTGCTTGTTACGACGCTGACAAAGCGGATGGCAGAAGACCTGACCGACTATATGCGCGATGCGGGAATCCGCGTCAAATATCTGCATTCGGATATTGACACGTTGGAACGCGCCCAGATTATCCGGGATATGCGTCTGAATGTCTTCGATGTGCTGGTCGGCATCAACCTGCTTCGTGAGGGTCTGGATATCCCGGAGATCGCGCTGGTGGCGATTCTGGATGCGGATAAAGAGGGATTCCTGCGTTCGGAAACGTCCCTGATTCAGACGATCGGCCGAGCAGCGCGAAATTCTGAGGGGCATGTTATCATGTATGCAGATTCGATCACGGATTCAATGCGGGCGGCGATCGAAGAGACGGAGCGAAGACGCGCGATTCAGCAGGCGTACAATGAGGAACATCACATTACGCCGACGACGATCAAGAAAGCTGTCCGGGATCTGATCACGATCTCGCAGACAGCCGAACCGGTTACGAATAAGGTAACGAAGGATCTGGAATCGATGGATCGCCAGGAATTAGAAAAACTCGTAAAGGAACTAACGAAGAAGATGAATCAGGCGGCAGCCGAGCTGAATTTCGAGGAAGCGGTCGTGCTGCGTGACCGTATGGTAGAGGTCAAGAAAATGTTGCTGGATTTGGAAAATTCGTAAATCAGAGGGTGGTTGGTATGGAATATGGCGCGCTGATGGAGATGGCGGTCCGGGCGGGGGAGATCATGCTGGCGAGCGGAGCGGAGGTCTACCGTGTGGAGGAC
>ERZ773185.1458-NODE-1458-length-17497-cov-5.859190_pt1 | contig 17497 bp, 14 predicted proteins | sample MGYA00580531_ERZ773185 | MGnify/ENA primary metagenome ERZ773185 (study PRJEB29015, sample SAMEA2737799) | human gut metagenome | biome: human gut; feature: human-associated habitat; material: faeces | place: China | collected 2012 ...
ATTCCCTTCGGTCATTCCACCCGCGGTTATTCACATTCGCCCCCTTCGGGGACGGCAGAATGCCACTTGCGAAAGTTCAGCAAATAACTTTACAAGTTAAATACGGTGAAAATATCTCCTAAGGGAAGATTTTATTTCCCTTAAGGAAAAAAATATTTTCCCTTAAGGAAAAGAATAAATATCCTTAAGGGAAAATATTCAATCTCTACTTTCCCCATTTTACGGGAGTTTCTTCTTGATTATCTTTTACCGGAATATTATTTACATAGCGTAATATTACGTTCGTTATGCATCGTAGGTTATACTTACAGCCATTGCGCTTTTTACGCAACGCAAATTACGCAATAAAAAACGAGATAGCCAAATGTTTTCCAGTTTTTTAATAAAAATTATCTCCTAAAGCCGCATCTGATGCGCAGACAATGAAAGCAAAAATGCAAACGATTGCGCAAATCATTTGATTGATTTACTGCTTATTTACGCATACCTATTGGATTTAATCGTAACTTTGCAACGGGCAAAGGTAAGCCGAACGAATGGCTAAACTACTACCCCATGAACAAAATAAATGAAACAACTAACTCTTGAATTATGAAGAAAATATTCACTACTCTTGCTGCCGTATTGGCAAGCTTAAATATGTTCGCACAGGGTTGGCCAGCCAACCATAGCGGCGTGATGCTCCAGGGATTCTACTGGGATTCCTACTTCGACTCAAAATGGACCAACCTCGAAGCACAGGCTCCTGAACTGAGTCAGTATTTCAACCTCGTATGGATTCCGCAGAGCGCCAACTGTGGCGGAGATAAATCAATGGGGTACGACGACTTCTACTGGTTTACCAACTACAACAGCTCTTTCGGAAACGAAAAGGAACTCCGCAGCCTCATCCAAACTTTTAAATCCAACGGCATCGGAACCATCGCCGACGTGGTTATCAACCATCGCAAAAATGTATCCAACTGGGTGGATTTCCCTGTGGAAACCTACAAGGGCGTAACTTACGAGATGAAATCCACCGACATCTGCGCCAACGATGACGGAGGCAAAACCAAGGAATGGGCTGACAAAAACGGCTATAAGCTCAGCAGCATTTACGATACCGGTGAAGACTGGGGCGGCATGCGCGACCTTGACCACAGCAGCCAGAACGTGCAGACCATCGTAAAGGCTTATCTTGACATGCTCCTCAACGATTTCGGCTACGCCGGATTCCGTTACGACATGGTGAAGGGATACAGCGGCAAATACACGGGCATCTACAATGATGCTACCAAACCTAACTATTCCGTAGGAGAATATTGGGATGGAAATGTATCTGTAGTCAAGAACTGGCTCAACGCCACCAAGGTGAATGGCAACATCACAAGTGCTGCCTTCGACTTTCCTATCCGCTACGTGGTGCGCGATGCCATCAAAGCCAACTGGTCGACCGTAAAGACCGATGGCTTGGCTAACGACCCAGCTTACAAGCAGTATGCCGTTACCTTCGTGGAGAATCACGATACGGAATATCGCTCAGCCGACGAACAGCAGGACCCTATCCGCAAGGATACCCTGGCAGCCAATGCCTACATTCTGGCTTCGTGCGGAACCCCATGCGTATTCTACAAGCACTGGATTGACTGCAAGCAGGATATCAAGGCGATGATCAACGCACGCCAGCTGGCTGGCATCACCAACACCAGCAACACCACCTTCAATGCCTACAAAGGCAATGGCTATAACGGCATCATGACCGTAGGCAAGAAGGCTTCGCTCATCGCCATCGTGGGACCTAACGCCAACCAGTTTGCTGCGCCTAATTCATACGCCGAACTTCTAAACGGCTACCACTACCGCTACTTCATGCCAAAGAAGGCAAACGTGGCTTGGGTTGATTTGGCTTCGGGAGATTACGAAGGCGTGATGAAGGCAAAGCTCGTGGCAGTAAGCAACGAGGATAATGCGCAGCTGGTTTACACCACCGACGGCACCGAACCTACAGCCAGCAGCAAGAAGGCAAAAAGCGGCGAAGAACTGGAGATTCCTTTCGGCGAGACAACCCTGAAAGTGGGCTTGCTGATAGATGGCGTTGTGAGCGGCGTGCTGACCCGTACTTACAAGGTAGAAAAGCCTGCAGCCTTCGAGCCATACGATATTACCGTTTATGCCAATGCCGACCAGGTGGGCTGGACCAGCGGTTTCAATTTCTGGGCATGGTGCGACAGTCCTAACGAGAACCTGACCGCTTCGGGTAAATGGCCTGGCGACAAGGTTACCCAGAGCAAGGAGATTGAGGGAAAGAAGTGGTTCTACCAGACTTACAAAATCAAGAGCAAGAACTATATGGTTTCCTTCGTATTCAGCACAGGCACAGGTTCTCCACAGACCGTAGATTTTGCAAATATAAATAAGGATACTTACCTGGAGATTCAGAACGAGAAGGATGGTGCGAAGTATAAGATTAAGGATGTTACAGCCGATATGCCATCTACCGGCATCAGCCATCCTATCATCGACGACAACGCCCAGAACGACCCATCCTGGTACACCCTGAGCGGTATGAAGATGATGAAGAAGCCATCACAGGCTGGCATCTACATTCACCAGGGCAAGAAGCAGGTAATCAGATAAAAGAAATAAAATCTGATAAACGAAATAAAAACCAGATAGATATAAATAAAATAAGGTGTATTCCCATAAGAATCGGAATACACCTTGTTTTATTTATATATCTTTTCCACATACTTTATCCACACACTTTATCCACATTTCGCTTAATCTCCAGCGTCTGGTCGCAATATTCTATCACGGCAGGACGATGGGTGATGAAGATGATGGTCTTATCATGCGATGAAAGGATATTCTGAAGAAGCTGACGCTCGGTTTCCGGATCAAGCGCACTGGTAGCCTCATCGAAGAGCATGATGCTGCGATTGCGCAGAAGACTCCGGGCAATGGCGATGCGCTGCGCCTGTCCCTCGCTCAATCCGCCACCCTGTTCGCTACACAGGGTATCGAGTCCATCAGGCAAATCAAAAACGAAATCGGCACAACTCTGATGCAACGCTGCCCGCATCTCCTCGTCAGTGGCACCAATCTTGCCCAGTCGCAGATTATCACGGATGGTACCGCTCATCAGCGTGTTGCCCTGCGGCACATACACGAAGTTGCAACGATGCAAAGGCGAAAGCTCTGCCTGATTCCTGATTTCATCTCCCACCTTATTATATATAGTCACCTTTCCTTCCTGCGGATGGAGCAAGGCTAGAATCAGACGAATCAGCGTGGTCTTTCCCGAACCCGTTTCTCCCAATATCGCCGTACACGAGCCCGGACGGAAATCGAAACTGAGATGATGGATGATGTTGCGCACCTGCTGGCGCTGGCTATCCGAGAATTCATCCTTATCGTAGGCATAGGAAATATCATCGAGACGGATGCCGCAAGGCGCAGGCACCAGGAGAGGTTCACCCTGCTCTTCCAGCGGATTCTCTTCCAATTCCATCAATCGCTCGGCTGCCGTAAACACGCCCACGAAGGCAGGCGCCAGTTTGGTAAGATTACGTGCCGGCGTCTGTATCTTGTTTACCAATTGCAGAAAGGCGGTCATGCCACCAAAGGTAAGTGTGCCTGCTCCCATGCGCAAGGCTGCCCAGAGGAAGGCTACAAGATAGCCCAGGGCAAAGCCGAAGTTCAGGAAGAAATTACTCAACACATTGAACTTGGTACGCACCATCACATTGCCCCGCAACCGGCGCTGGGTTTCCTCCAGTTTCTCCACCATCGGCTCCTCCGCCTGCAAGGTCTTCACGAGCATGCGATGCTGGATGGTTTCCTGCAAGACGCTCTGCACCTGACTGTCGGAATCGCGCACCAAGCGAGTGAGGTATCGCATCTTGTTCATATAGATTTTGCTGAACGCCAGGAAGATAGGAATCATGATGACGATGACGACGGACAGCATCTTATCCATGGAGAAGAGATAGAAGAAGGCACCGAGGAACATCGCCAGCACACCCAGGGTGTTAGGCAATGTCTCCGTAAGGAAATCAACCACCTTGTTCACATCGTTCTCCAGGCGGTTGAGCACATCGCCCGAATGCATCTTCTCCCTGCCGTGCCACTCGGAACGCAGGATGCGATTGAGCATGCGCTGCTGCATGCGGTTTTGCGCCCTGATGCCCAACACGTTGCGAATCCAGATGCTTCCTACGCTCAAGGCGAAGTCGCAGAGAATCAGCAATCCCATCAAGCCCACCGCCCAATAGACATTGCCCTCTACGGAATGGGAGGCAACATCGATGGCACGCTTCACCGCCCATACCTGCGCCAGGCTCACGCCCACCGAAAGTAAGCCCATAGCAGCATTGAGGACAGCCTGCAAGCGGTTGCCCTTCCATACCACCCAGAGCCACACCAGCAGCATCTTGGCAGAATACTTGAATTTCGGAAGCTTGATTACTTTGAACATTGAACTTTGAACTTTATGATTACTCTTGTGGGGGGATTTCTCCTTGCTATCTTTTTGCTATCTTTGTCTTTGGTCGGCACCCCACATTAGTTTCTCGCGAAGTGTGGAGAAGTAACGCTGGTTGCGCTGCTTCACTATCTTGATGGCATGCGGCGCCTTGCGGATGATGAGGCGGGTCTGCTCCGTCATACGCTCGCTGCGGCCATCGATGGCTACGAGATAGTTGTGGCTGCGGCTTTCCACATCTAGCACAATCTCTGCCGTATCGTTGATAACGATAGGACGGATGTTTAGGCTGTGGGGCGCCACAGGAGTTAAACAGAAACTGCCGCTCTGCGGAATAATGATTGGTCCGCCATTAGAGAGGTTGTAAGCGGTGGAACCCGTAGGCGTGGAAACTATCAAGCCGTCCGCCTGATAGGTAACCAGGAACTCACCATCCACCTGCGTGCGGATGGAAATCATGGAAGCATCATCACGCTTCAACACAGCGATATCGTTCAGGGCGAAAGGATAACCTGCCAGGATGCCGCCCTCAGGCTGCACCTGCAGCACGGCATGCTCCTCTATCTTACATTCGCCCGCATAAAGACTGTCGAGTGCCGGCTCTATCTCGCTAGGAAGCACGTCGGCAAGAAAACCCAATCGCCCCATGTTCACACCAATGATAGGCGTACCCTTGGCACCCACCCGGCTAGCCGCCTTGAGGAAGGTACCATCGCCCCCCATCGAGATGACGTAATCCACATCGAAGTTATAATCTTCAAAGACGCCTGCCGCCCTTACCTCCTGGTGCTCCACCTTGGTGAGGAAGTCGTAGAAGAGACTTTCGATATACACTTCTGCATCCTTTTTGTCGAGGTAAGAAAGGATTCTCATGATGGAAGCCGACTTCTTAGCCTGGTATTCATTGCCAAATATTGCGAATTTTAAATGTTGTTGTGCCATTTATTTTGTTATTTCAATTATTATTCTTACTTTTGCAAAGGTAATAATATTAATCGAATAATACGACAAAAAAATAAAAATTATGGCAAAGGTATATGAATTTCTTGCTAATGGCTTCGAGGAAATCGAAGGATTGGCTCCTGTTGACATTCTCCGCAGAGGTGGTGTTGAAGTAAAAACCGTGAGCATTACGGGTAGTGAATGGGTGGAAACCGCACATGGCATCACCCTGAAGGCAGACCTGAAGTTTGAGGATGTAGCCAGCTTTGAGGATGCCGACATGCTGCTTCTCCCTGGCGGAATGCCAGGCAGCACCCACCTGAACGAGCACGAGGGTGTGCGCCAGGCGCTCATCGCACAGCACAAGGCAGGCAAGCGAATTGGTGCCATCTGCGCTGCTCCTATGGTTCTGGCAAGCACAGGCATCCTGGAGGGAAAGAAGGCTACCTGCTATCCAGGCTTCGAGCAGTATTTCGGCGAGAACACCGAATACACCGCTACCCTCTTCCAGGAGGATGGCAACGTAATTACGGGCGAAGGTCCTGCCGCTACCCTTCCATACGCCTACAAGATTTTGAGCTATTTCGTAAGCAAGGAAACAGTTGCAGCCTTGCAGGATGGCATGATGTATGATCATCTCATGAAGAACAAGCATTAGAATTCTTCACTCTTCACTTTTAACTCTTCACTTAAAATATGGATTACGTTATCATAGTAGCCGGAGGCAAGGGCCTCCGCATGGGAAGCGAGATTCCCAAACAATTTCTGCCAGTGGCAGGCAAACCTATCCTGATGCGCACCATCGAGCGCTTTCATGAGTACGACCCAGAGCTGAACATCATCCTGGTTCTGCCAGAAAGCCAGCAGGCATACTGGCACCAGCTCTGCGAGGAGTACCACTTCGACATCAAGCACCAGATAGCCAATGGCGGCGAAACCCGCTTCCACTCTTCCAAGAACGGATTGGCGCTCATCCCTGACAATGAGGATGGCGTAGTGGGAATCCACGACGGCGTTCGCCCATTCGTATCTAAAGAGGTTATCGAGGAATGCTTCGAGACGGCACGCGAGGAATACGCAGCCATCCCTGTGTATGCCGTGACTGATACCCTGCGCTACATCGACCAGCACGGCGGCGGCAAGAACGTGCTCCGCAGCGACTACCGTGTGGTACAGACGCCTCAGGCCTTCGATATAGGACTGGCGAAACAGGCTTTCAACCAGGAATATAAGGAGCAGTTCACCGACGATGCATCGGTGGTAGAAAGTCTCGGCTGTCAGGTGGCAATGGTAGAGGGAAATCGAGAGAACATCAAGATTACCACCCCATTCGACATCAAGATTGCCGAAGCATTGCTCAACGAGAAATAAAACTATAAATTGTAAATTACAAATCGTAAGCTATAAATTATAAACTATAAATTGTAAATTATATGAGTAGTATTCTAGATCAAGACATCAAGTTCCTGCCCAACGTGGGACCCAAGACGAAAGAGATACTGAGCAAAGAGCTTGGTATCAACTCTTATGGTGACTTGCTGGAATACTTCCCATATAAATACGTAGACCGCTCGAAGATATTCCACATCAGCGAGCTCACCCCCGACATGCCATACGTGCAGATTAAGGGAAAGATTCTGAGTTACGAGGAGAGAGACACGGGCAAGCGCAACAGCATGCTGGTGGCTCACTTCTCGGATGGTTACGGCGTGGCAGACCTCATCTGGTTTCGTGGCACCCAATACATTCTGAAGAACTTCAAGGTGGGCACCGAATACATCGTCTTCGGAAAACCATCGGTCTATGGAGGCCGCTTCCAGTTTACGCATCCCGATATCGATGATGCCAGCAAACTGCAGATTACGGAGATGGGCATGCAGCCTTTCTACGGCATGACCGAGATCATGAAAAAGCGCGGCTACTCTTCACGAAGCATCGAGAAGATAACCAAGAGTCTGGTTCGCATTCTCCCTCCCCTGCCCGAGACGCTGCCCGATTTCCTCATCAACCGTCTGCATCTCGTATCCCGTGATGCCGCCTTGCGAATGATTCATTATCCGCACTCGCATCAGGAGATGCAGAAGGCGCAGGTAAGACTGAAATTCGAGGAGCTCTTCTATGTGCAGCTTAATATATTAAGGTATGCGAGCGACCAGCGCCGCAAATACCGCGGCTACGTATTCAATCGCATCGGCGACATCTTCAACGGCTTCTATAACCACAACCTGCCCTTCGAACTGACGGGTGCCCAGAAAAGGGTGATGCACGAGATACGAGCCGACATGTGCAGCGGCAAGCAGATGAACCGACTGCTGCAAGGCGACGTGGGTTCGGGCAAGACGCTCGTGGCGCTGATGACCATGCTCATAGCCCTGGACAACGGTTACCAGGCTTGCCTCATGGCGCCTACCGAGATTCTTGCCGAGCAGCATCTGCAAACCATCCGTGAATTTCTGAAAGGGATGGATATCCGGGTGGAACTGCTGACGGGCATCGTGAAGGGCAAGAAACGCAAGGAGATTCTGGATGGCCTCGCCACCGGTGCCGTACAGATACTGATAGGTACGCATGCCGTGCTCGAAGACCCCGTGGCATTCTGCCGCCTGGGCATTGCCGTGATTGACGAGCAGCATCGCTTCGGCGTGGAGCAACGTGCCCGATTATGGGCAAAGAGTGCCAATCCGCCTCATGTGCTGGTAATGACAGCCACCCCTATCCCGCGTACCCTCGCCATGACCATTTATGGAGACCTGGATGTGAGCGTGATAGACCAGTTGCCTCCAGGCAGAAAGCCCGTAAGAACCCTTCATAAGTTCGACAACCAGTTGACGAGTCTCTACCAGAGCATCCGTCGCCAGATAGAGTTGGGCAGACAGGTTTACGTCGTCTTCCCGCTCATCAAGGAGAGTGAAAAGATGGACCTGAAGAATCTGGAGGAAGGTTATGAGACGCTGAAGCAAGCCTTTCCGGAATTCAGTCTCAGCAAGATTCATGGCAAGATGAAATCTGCCGAGAAGGAAGAGGAGATGGAGCGCTTCGTGAAGGGTGAGACCCAGATACTCGTTGCCACCACCGTGATAGAAGTGGGTGTGAATGTGCCCAATGCTTCGGTGATGGTAATCCTGGACGCACAGCGCTTCGGTCTCTCGCAGCTTCACCAGCTGAGGGGCAGAGTGGGACGTGGCAGCGACCAGAGCTACTGCATTCTGGTTACGAACTACAAGCTATCGGAAGAAACCCGCAAACGCATTGACATCATGTGTGATACGAATGACGGTTTCCAGATTGCCGAAGCCGACCTGAAGCTCCGTGGTCCTGGCGACCTGGAAGGAACGCAGCAGAGCGGCATGGCATTCGACCTGAAAATTGCGAATATAGCCAAGGATGGTCAGCTGGTCCAACTGGCGCGCACAGAAGCCCAAGCCATCATCGACAACGACCCTCTCTGCGAGAAACCTCAGAACTCCATCTTATGGAATAGACTCAGAGAACTCAAGAAAACGAATATCAACTGGGCGGCAATCAGCTAGGAGAGTTTAGAATTTACAGTTAAAAGTTTATAGTTATGAGTAATCATAAAGTTCAAAGCTCAAAGTTCAATGTTCAAAGTAAAGAGTAATCATAAAGTTCAATGTTCAAAATTCAAAGTTCAAAGTAATGGATAGAAGACGAAAGCCAGCCATCAGGGAGCCTCGCCCCGACCTCAGCATGGACGAGATGCGAGCCTATCTGATGGAGTTAAAAGAGATAGAAAGCGTTACGGGCATCAGATACATCAAACTTCACGTAACGGCTAAAATGATTATCGGAATCAGGGAGACATCGGGTAAGGAATTCACTATCAATCTCGATGATCTCTACCGTGCTTATCAGGAATGTCTCCGCTTTACAAGCCCAGAAGTGAAGAAATACATCTTCATGGGGCACTCACCCGCTGTGGCATTGCTCAGACTACTAACAAAAGTTAAAAGTTAACCAGTCACGTTAAATATAAGGCAGTTGGCGTTAACAGCCTTTGTTAATTGGAATATTTTTGTTATATTTGCAACGTCTATATAACAAAACTGCACCTTAAGGTATTTACCCACGCAGTTTTTGCAGAATTTCTTTTATGATTTTGCGCTTATTGACATCGACCTAAAAAGCAAATATAAAAAGTAGTATGAGTTTAAAAAAGCAAATAAAGAAGATTTCGGTCGTGGCGTTGTTGGCGTTAACAACTGTTCCGGTTTGCGGACAAGATCTGTTGGCAAGACAAGCACCAGTAGACCACCGTATGAAATCATTGGATACTCTTGCAGTATCACATTATCGATTGATGGAAGATAGAGAAAATCCTTCTGCTGAGTTGTACGAAGATTTCTCTAACAAGTATGCCCACAAGGCAACCGCATTGCCTGAACGTTATCGCATAGATCTCCGTCATTTCTGCATGCCAACATCTAGTCGTGTTGTCACAAGTAACTTCGGTTACCGTGCTAGCTTTGGCCGCCAACATAAAGGTATGGACATCAAGGTTTATATTGGCGACTCAATCCACGCTGCCTTCTCAGGCAAGGTTCGCATCGTAAGATATGACAGAGGTGGTTACGGAAAGTTCATCGTAATTCGTCACAACAATGGTTTGGAGACCATCTACGGTCACCTCTCTGCGCAGCTCGTTTCCGAGAATCAGGAAGTAAGAGCTGGAGAAGTGATTGGCTTGGGTGGCAATACAGGTCGAAGCACTGGTTCGCACCTCCATTTCGAGACCCGTCTCTGTGGTGTGGCATTGAACCCAGCCCTGTTCTTCGATTTCCGCAACCAGGATGTCACTGGCGATTTCTACGATTTCAAGCGTGACAGTTACGAGAACGAGTATGCTGAGGCTAACGCTGCCCGTGGCAAGGTTGGCAACGGCGGTTACACCAGAGAGCAGGTTAACGGTGGCGAAGTGGGCAGATATACTGCCAGCCCTTCTGGCGAAAAGCTTTACCACAAGGTTAAGCCTGGCGAGACGCTCATGAGCATCGCAGAGAAGCGTGGTGTAAGCGTAGAAAAGATTTGCCGCCTCAACGGTTACAGAAAGGACAAGAAACTCCTTCCTGGTCAGATTATCCGCTACTCTTAATCTTAAGATAAGAGCTACATAAATATAAGACATAAAAAAAAGATGTGCAAGAAAAATCTAGCACATCTTTTTTTTATGTCTTATCGATTTCTTATCGATTTAAAATCTGATTTCTCATCCGATTTTCTTTTCGTATTTCCTACCTATCTCTTACATGATTCCGAAGAATCGCAAAACATCGTTCAGGTTGGCTACCACCAACAGCAAGACGAGAATACCGAAACCTACATACTCGGCACGCTCCATGAACTTATCGCCTGGCTTGCGGCCTGTAATCATCTCGTAAAGAAGGAAGAACACATGACCACCATCCAATGCAGGAATAGGCAGGATGTTCATAAACGCCAGAATAATGCTCAGGAATGCGGTCATCATCCAGAAAGCATGCCAATCCCACATAGAAGGGAACAAGCTGCCCAAAGCTCCGAAACCGCCCAAACTCTTGGCTCCTTCCTTGGAGAACACATACTTCATATCACCTACGTAGCCTGCCAAGACGTTCCAGCCATACTTGATACCGGCAGGGAAACTCTGGAAGAAACCATAACTGATATGGGTTACCTTGTAATCGAGCATTACAGGATGATTGTAGAAGCCAAACTTCACACCTTCCTTTTCTGCCAACAACAGAACATTGTTCTTCAAGGTATCGCCAGAAGCCTTCATATACTCAACGCTGGCTGTTAATGCCTTTACGCTATCCTGATGGGTTGAGGCTGATGCAAGCACATCTCCAACACGTCCCAACTCCAACTGGAAGTCGTTAAACGACTCTACCTTCTTGCCATTAATCGCCAGAATCTTATCGCCCTTAGCCAAACCAAGCTTGCTGGCAGGAGAAACCTTCATCACGCTGTCAATCTGAAGCGGAATATAAACCTCTACGAAGCGAGGACTCTCCTTAATCATGCTCAGCATGTCGAGGTCGCCCGGCAAATTCAGGCTCATCGGCTTGCCATTACGGATGATATCCACACGAGAGGCGGTAGAAATATCGCGATACATATCGCCATCGAAGGTCTTGAACTCGCCCTTCTCTGTACCCACCAGGATATCATGATCCTGGAATCCAAGTGCCTTGGCCTCGGTATTGAACTTCATACCCTGGGTCATGTCCTTGGTAGAAACATAATCATCGCCCCAGTGGAAAAGAATCATCGAATAGATGAAGAGCGCCAACACGAAGTTGACCAGCACACCACCCACCATGATGAGCAGACGCTGCCAAGCTGGCTTGCTGCGGAACTCGTATGGCTGTTCTGGCTGTTTCATCTGCTCGGTATCGAAACTCTCGTCAATCATACCCGAAATCTTGCAATATCCTCCGAGAGGCAACCATCCCAAACCGTAAGTGGTATCAGAGTTCTTTGGCTTGAACTCGAAAAGATGGAACCATGGGTCGAAGAACAGATAGAACTTCTCTACTCTTACGCCGAAGAGTTTGGAGAAGAAGAAGTGTCCGCCCTCATGGAGCAGCACCAAGATGGAAAGCGACAGCATCAGCTGCAACGCTTTGATCAAAAATACTTCCATTTATTTACTTTGAACTTGGAACTTGGAACTTGGAACTTTATGATTAGTCCTACGTTCTGCGTTCATTTTTAACTATTAATTATTAATTCTACATTATTAATTATTACTTGTGCATCAGCTCTGTGGCTATGCGGCGAGCCTCAGCATCTGTCTGCAGATAAACATCGAGATCAGGGTTGCTGTCGAAGGTGGCCTTTGCCATCGTTTCTTCGATGATATCCGCCATCTGGAGGAAGCCACACTCGCCCTTGCGGAAACCGGCATTCACAATCTCGTTGGCTGCATTCACTATGCACGACATGTTACCACCTTTTTTAATGGCATCGAAGGCAAGCTGGAGACACTTGAACTTCTTGTAGTCTGGCTCGAAGAACTGCAAGTCCTGAGCCTTGAAGAGGTCGAGACGGTCGCCATTGAGATGCAGACGCTGTGGGAAAGAGAAGGCATACTGGATAGGCAGGCGCATATCCGGCACGCCCAACTGAGCCTTTACCGCTCCATCGGCAAACTGCACGGCACTATGCACGATGCTCTGCGGATGAATCAGCACCTCTATCTTCTCGGCAGGAACGCCAAAGAGCCACTTTGCTTCTGTTACCTCAAAGCCCTTGTTCATCAGAGAAGCAGAGTCGATGGTAATCTTGGCACCCATATCCCAGGTAGGATGCTTGAGGGCATCGGCAGCAGTTACCTTCTCCAGCTGCTCGTGGGTAAAGTTGCGGAAAGGACCGCCCGAGCAGGTGAGGAGAAGTTTCTCCACCTCGTTGTCGCCCTCGCCTACCAAACTCTGGAAAATGGCACTGTGCTCACTATCCACAGGAAGGATAGGTACATGATACTCCTGGGCAAGATTGCAGATCAGCTCACCCGCCACCACGAGGGTCTCCTTGTTAGCAAGACAAATTTTCTTGCGGGCCTTGATAGCATGAATGGTTGGCTCCAAACCCGAGAAGCCCACCATGGAGGCAAGCACCATATCTATAGGTTCAGCCTGTACGATATCGCAGAGAGCCTGTGCACCAGCATAAACCTTGATATCAGGTTCGTCACTAAGCATATCCTTCAGCTCCTCGTAGCGAGCCTCATTGGCTATGACCACAGCAGCCGGATGGAACTTGCGAGCCTGCTCGGCAAGTTCCTGCACTCGATTGTTTGCGGTGAGGCAATATACCTCGTAAAGGTCACTGTGCTGCTCGATGACATCAAGCGCCTGTGTACCGATACTTCCCGTAGAACCGAGAATACATATTTGTTGTTTCTTCATCATTATATCATTTATAAGTCAAGCAATCCTTCGGGGATTGCCATTCTGATTTCCTTCTTTTCTGCACTCACTTCCTCGATGAGGTCGTTGCTGGCAGGAATGAGGATGTCATCGCCTTCCGGGGTTGTCACCTCGAAGAGGAGATTGAGGGTGGAATCATCTACACGGTCGAGTGTTCCAACCAGCTTTCCACTTACGGAATCCACCAGGTTGAAACCGATGATTTCTGCCCAAGTCATGTTCTCTCCGTCGCTATCCGAAAGATGACGAGGGAAAAAGACCTCGCAACCCGTATAGTTGCGTGCCTGCTCCTGGGTGTCGATGTCCTCAAACTTCACGAGCACATTCTCATCGTTCTTGAAGCGATACTCCTCCAAATAGAAAGGCACGAGGATGCCATCGATGTCGAGCACCAGATACTCAGCATCCACTCTGTCGAAAACATCATCGGTGATGGCGAAAGTTATCTCGCCCTTCACACCATGAGGTTTGCCCAACTTACCTATCTTATATACTTCGTCTCGTCTTATCATACTTTACTTTGAACTTTGAATTTTAATCGCAAACACGAGTAATCTTGGCACCCAAAGCATCGAGGCGCTGTTCGATATCCTCGTAACCACGGTCGATTTGGGCGATGTTGGCGATACGGCTCGTACCATTGGCACTCATCGCAGCAATCAGCAAGGCAATACCCGCACGGATATCAGGACTGGTCATTCTGCCAGCACGCAACTTAATCTTATGGTCGTGACCTACCACTACGGCACGGTGAGGGTCGCAGAGAATAATCTGGGCTCCCATGTCGATGAGCTTATCTACGAAGAACAGGCGGCTCTCGAACATCTTCTGATGGAAAAGTACGCTGCCACGAGCCTGCGTTGCCACTACCAGGAGCACAGACAGGAGGTCGGGCGTAAGTCCTGGCCAAGGTGCATCTGCCAGCGTCATGATGGTTCCGTCGATAAAGGAATCTACCACATAGTGCTTCTGCTCAGGGATGACGAGGTCATCACCCTCTACCTTCACCTTCACACCCAGACGGCGGAAAGCATCAGGAATGATACCCAGATTCTTAACTGATACATCCTTGATGCGGATGCCCTCGCCACACATGGCAGCCATACCGATGAAGGAACCCACCTCAATCATATCAGGCAGGATGCGATGCTCGGCACCATGCAATTTCTTCACACCCACGATGGTGAGCAGGTTGCTGGCAATACCGCTAATCTGCGCACCCATCGAGTTGAGCAGATGGCAGAGCTGCTGGATGTATGGCTCACATGCCGCATTGTAGATGGTAGTGGTACCTTCTGCCAGCACCGATGCCATGATGATATTGGCAGTACCCGTGACCGAAGCCTCATCGAGCAGCATATAGCAGCCCTTCAACTTCTTGGCCTGAATCTGATACACATTGCGCTCCTCATCATGCACAAAGCTGGCACCCAAATACTTGAATCCCAGAAAATGGGTATCAAGACGGCGACGACCAATCTTGTCGCCACCCGGCTTGGCAATGGTAGCCTTGCCACATCTGCCAAGCAAAGGTCCAAACATGAGCACGCTGCCACGAAGCGAAGAACACTTCTTGACGAACTCCAGACTGTCGAGATATTCCAAGTTCAGCTCATCACTTTGGAATGTATAGTCATGACGACTGTTTTGGGTAACCTTGACACCAATTTCCTTGAGCAACTTGATGAGGTTGTTCACGTCCAGGATGTCAGGCACATTGGTGATGCGCACTGGCTCATCGGTAAGGATGGTGGTACAGATCACTTCCAGTGCCTCGTTCTTGGCTCCTTGTGGCGTGATGGTACCCTTGAGCGGATGACCGCCCTCTATGATGAAAGACTCCATAGGCTTCTCTATCTATATCTTATTATAAAAAGGTGATTACTTTTTCTTCTTGTTATTGGCTGCAGCATTACGGGCTGAGGCATCCTTCACTTTCTCAAACTCAAAGGTGTCAAGATCCAACTGAATCCTGCCATCGGTGAATCGGGCCAAGTCGGAAGCCACTTTCTGCTCGTCGCAGGAACCATGGCTCCACTGAACCAGATTGCGATGCATCTGGTTGGCAGTCAATCTCACCAGTTCATCACGCTCCTCACCAGGTTCCATGGTCTTCAACTTATCGAAGATTTCGAAAAGCATGGCTCCATAATGGCGCACAGGAATTCTCTGCATCGGATAATCTATCGGTGCAGGCTTCTTGGATATCTTCTCGGCATCCTGCACATCATAAGGGTAATCAATGTCGAGCTGAAAACCGCTCATGATGGCGAGATGGTCCCAAAGCTTCTGCTCATGGTTCTCCACGCCCCTATTTTCAGGGAACATACGGTCCATGATAGCGATGATGGCTTCAGCACAATGCTGGCGCTCGTTGCGGTCTTCCAACTGCACACAGTAGTCTACCATCTGCTGAATCTCGCGTCCATACTCTGGCATAACGAGTTTCTCTCGCTGCGTATTGTAATCTAATCCTTCTTTATTCATATTTCAATTTTTGTAAATTCATTCAAGGCCGCCAAGCCTTGCGCACTAAATTAACTTCTTAGGCATCTTGGCCACAAAGTCCTTCAAGTAGAAAGGAACGAAGTAAGCCACATCCTCAAACTTTCCTTCCACAAATCGCTTCTCGGCAAGCGGAGCCATGTTCTTTGCCAATGGCTCTATGCCTTCCACGAGGTGGGCATTAGGATGGTTGATAGTCTCCATGCACTTGGCTGCACCGTTTCCGAAGAAGTATACCTGGTGCTTGTCAAGATACTCCTTGTAGGTATCAGCATCCACGATATCAGCCTGGATAGGACGAACCACCTTCAGGGCGCGGTCGAGCACTTCGGCATAAACCTCCATGCGGCGGGCATCGACCATCGGGCAAAGGCAGGCATGTTCCCAGTCGGGGACGGAAAGAATTCCGGCTTCGTAGTCTTCGAGCGCCACTTCGGCCAGCGCATCGAGCGACCCGACGGCCACCAGCGGCTTACGCACCCCGTAGCACAGCCCCTTGGCGAACGAAACGCCGATCCGCAGCCCCGTATAGGAGCCGGGGCCCTTGCCCACGGCCACGGCATCCAGTTCATCGGGCGCAATGCCCGTTTCGCGCAAAAGCTCGTCGACGAACACGCCGACCTTGCGGGCATGGTCGCGCCCCTCGTCGCTCTCGCGCAGCGAAAGCAGCTCCCCGTCCTTTGCAATACCGACCGAACAAACGTCCGTACCGGTCTCGATACATAGAATCAAGCTCATATCTTCGATAAATTCAAACTCAATCGTCCAAAATACCCAGGTGCTCCAGCGCCCGGGCAATGCCGTCGTCGTCGACCGTAGCGGTCACGTAGTCGGCGGCGTTCAGCGCCTCGTCGCAGGCATTGCCCATGGCAATCCCCACCCCCGCGGCAGACAACATCGCCACGTCGTTGCCGCCGTCGCCGAAGGCCGCGACCTCCGAAGCCCGTAATCCGCAGGCGGACATAAATTCCCTCATACCCGTGGCCTTGTCGATGCCTGCGACATTGATGTCGGCGAAAATCGGGCACCACCGGCTCGCCGCAAGCCCGGGCAACTGCGCCATGACGCGCCGTTCGGCCTCCGTATCCAGATAGAAACACATCTGGCAGCACTCGCTCCGCTCGAAAAGCGCACGGAGGTCGGTCTGCTCGGGCACGGGATGCGCGACCATATGCGCCAGCCGTTCCACCTCGGGCGTCACTCGGTTGACGAATACGCCGCGCTCCAGTTCCAGCGCCAGCGGGAATCCCATCTGCGAGGAGAGTTCCATGGCGCGTTCGAAATCGGCCCGCGGAATCAAGTGCTGGCTTACGACACGCCCGTCGGCAGCCACACACCGTGCGCCGTTGAGCGACACCACGCCGTCGTAGGGAATCCCCTCGAGCGGAGCGAGGTCGTTCGCCGCACGCCCCGTAGCGATAAAGAGCCGGATACCCCGCGCATGCGCCCGCACCAGCGCATCGCGTGCCGAGGCGGGTATTTCATGGGTCCTGAAACTGATCAGCGTACCGTCTACATCGAGGAAAATAGCTCGTATCATCGTTTGTAATTTTTCATCGCCTTGTCGATCTCACGCTTGGCATCGTTTTCCTTCAGGTATTCGCGCTTGTCATAGGTCTTCCGGCCCCGGGCAATCCCGACCACGACTTTCGCCAGCCCC
>ERZ773185.1468-NODE-1468-length-17397-cov-5.719640_pt1 | contig 17397 bp, 15 predicted proteins | sample MGYA00580531_ERZ773185 | MGnify/ENA primary metagenome ERZ773185 (study PRJEB29015, sample SAMEA2737799) | human gut metagenome | biome: human gut; feature: human-associated habitat; material: faeces | place: China | collected 2012 ...
GTTATTTTGACACGTTGGGCGATCGGGTGATGGACCGGATAAAGGATGAGGATGGGAAGACTCGGAAAACAAGTTTGTTTCAGACGTTAAAACCTTATCTTGGTTTAGCGGGATTATTCGCTTTTGCAATGATCGTCGTGCAGTTGCTGGTTCCTAATCTGGTGGATGAAAATCGGATGCTGTTAAAGAATGGAGAGCAGGCGAACATGACGGCACAAGCAGAGGATGAGAATATTTTCGATGCGGATTTTAACCCATCTCGTGAAGAGATCATCGAGTATCTGTCACAAGAGACAGATCCGATTGAGTTTTTATATGCGGAGCGTAGGTAGAATTGAATGTACAAGCAAGATATATGAAAAAGGTAAGTTTGATTATATTGAACCTGATATTGTGAAGGCTATCAAGGGTACGATCATTCCCCCCAATACTGTGGTTTTTGCGAAAATTGGTGAGGCTTTACGATTGAATAGAAGGGCGGTGACAACGCAAAATTGTCTTATTGATAATAATGCGATGGGAATACAACCGATAACTTCAGTAATTTGTTTGGAGTATTTTTTACAGTTTATGATTGGACTCGATATGAATGAGTATTCAACTGCAACGGCGTTACCGTCTGTACGTAAGAGTTCGCTTGAAATGGTGAAAATAATTGTTCCTGATGTGGCAAATCAACAGCAATTTTCTGATCTCGCCATACAGAGCGATAAATCAAAATTTGAAATGGAACAGGCGCTTTCAGAACTGACTGCTACATACAAACGTATCATAACAGAAAACATTGGCTAAGAAATAAGGTCATGAAGTTCCCTCCGGCTCGTGAGGATACCGGAAACGGAGGAAGAGAAAAGGAGGAAACCATCATGATCAGTCAAGTAATAGCCACAATCCAGGATGAACTTAGTGAAGTCCTGGATGAAAACCAAATGAAGTGTCTTTCTGCGGTGCTGCAGAAGCACTTATCTCATTTTGAAGAAACGGAGAAGGAAGATACAGCAGAGAAAAATGACATGCTACCTGTCTTTATTGCTGCAAAGCGTGTCGAGGGATGTTCTGAAAAATCCCTTCGTTACTATGAATCTACAATTCGTAATATGCTGGAAAGCATAAATAAACCGGAATGTCAGATAACAACGGAGGATCTTCGCTCATATCTCGATACATATCAGCGTCGAGGAACAGTGAGTAAAGTAACCCTTGATAATGTGAGGCGCATCCTGTCCAGCTTCTTTGCTTGGCTCGAAGATGAAGATTATATCGTCAAGAGCCCAGTGAGAAGAATTCATAAGGTCAAAACCGGTAAAACAGTAAAGGAAACCTATACAGATGAATCACTGGAGATGATGCGGGACCACTGTGACAACACGCGAGATTTGGCCATGATTGACCTTCTGGCATCCACTGGTATTCGTGTTGGAGAACTTGTTAAATTAAACCGCAGTGATGTGGACTTTGAAAATAGAGAATGTATCGTTTTTGGAAAGGGCAATAAAGAACGTAAGGTATACTTTGACGCTCGGACCAAAATCCATCTTCAGAGATACCTTGCAGAACGATCAGATGAAAACGATGCTCTGTTTGTATCATTGTTGAACCCATTTGAACGTTTACAAATTAGTGGAGTTGAAATTCGCCTCCGTAAAATCGGTCGAGAACTCAACTTCCAGAAGGTGCATCCACATAAGTTTCGCAGAACACTGGCTACGATGGCGATAGACAAAGGTATGCCGATAGAACAGGTTCAGCAGCTCCTTGGGCATCAGAGCATAGATACGACGTTGCAGTATGCTATGGTAAACCAGAATAATGTGAAAGAGTCACATAGAAAATATATTGGATAAATAGGAGGCTCGCTATGGGAGATAAAATTATTTACAGATTGGATGATGAAATATCTTTCAGAAAATGTTCGCTTTTTGATGAATGTAGTACAGATCATGGAGATTGCACGAACTTTTATACAAAGGAAGTGCATTTCAAAGATCATTATTTTTGCAATCAGGAAGGAATACATTTTCACTGTACTAAACATCCTGAAATTGAATTGGAATATGATCTAAGTTCTGATAGTACTGTTTTGACCTGCCCTAAATGTAGAAATCAGATCGAAATTGGAAGTACCAGAACGCTCATTTCACGATGTTTAAGAGTGCTGAATCGTGAAATTTTTAAGGATGCGACTCTTGTACGTTTAGATGACTGGTATACACCTGAGATTAAAGAAAAAACTAAGCCTACGCCCGATTATCGTCTTACAACAAACATAAAGACTGATAAGGATGGCGATACAATTGTTGTGCTTTATGTTAGCTATATTGGTACCGGAGATAAAGTGCAATATTTCATCAAACCTGAAAAAGGACAATTGACAAGTGATCATAAGGATTTGGACCCAGCAAATATTATTTCAAAGATAGAGGTTACATTGAAAGATCGCATATTGACACAAATATATCACAAAGAACAGTGATATATAAGTGCGGTTTTGTTTGCAATTCTCAATTTATCGAGATGTTTGGATATAAAAATGATGATATGAAAACAATTGATGACGTTGCTAATATTTGTAGAGGTGCTTCTCCAAGACCAATAGCAAAGTATCTGACGGATGATGAGAATGGTATTAACTGGATCAAAATTGGCGATGTGGCAGAAGAGGATATTTATATTACTCATACTGCTGAGAAGGTTACTGAAGATGGGGCAAAAAAGTCCAGAGCTGTTGAGCCAGGAGACTTTATATTATCAAACTCTATGTCATTTGGAAGACCTTATATTGTAGGTATTCAGGGATGTGTCCATGATGGATGGCTTATCATTTCAGACTACCAGGATTATTTAGATCCGTTGTTTTTTTACTATGAACTCAGATCAGATTTGGTACAAAGGCAGTTCGACGGGTCAGCCAATGGATCGTGTGTTAAGAATTTGAATAGCGATCTTGTTAAAAAGGTTAAAATTCATATTCCATCAATGGATAAGCAAAAAGAGTTTATTGAGTTTGCAGAACAGAGCGATAAATCAAAATTTGCTGCTCGGATGTGTTCAAATCTCAATTTATGGAGCAGTTTGGATACCCAAAAGGCAACCCGAAAGGGATTCCAATCATGAGAATCGGTGAGTTTGGGACAGTAAAAGGAGGTAAGCGTCTACCTAAAGGCGAGTCCTATGCTGACCATATAACAGCACACCCCTATGTTCGTGTCATTGACATGATCAATCATTCTGTAAACATACCCGAGTTGGTTTACCTTACTCCGTCCACACACGAGAAGATTGCAAGGTACACCATCAGCTCAAAGGACGTATATATAAGCATAGCTGGTACAATAGGCCAAGTAGGGGCAATTCCGGATTCTATTGATGGAGCCAACCTTACTGAAAATGCGGCTAAGATCGTTCTAAATAAAGAGGCACCTGTGGATAGGGACTATCTTATCTGGTATCTCTCGTTACCAGCAGGAGCAGAACAGATAGAAGAAAAAACAATGCGCACTACGCAGCCTAAGCTGGCCTTATACCGGATTGAGGAGATAGAAGTACTTGTCCCTAAAATAGATGAACAGCGCAGGTTTGCTGAATTTGTTCGGCAGAGCGATAAATCAAAATTATTACTTCAAAACAAGTATGAGAAAATTAATCAAGACAGGAGGTTACTCACATGTTTAATGAAGACAACACAACTGAGCAGATGATTATATCTACGCTCAAGAAAAACGGCTGGGAGTACATCTCAGCAGACGACCTTGACAGAGAAGAAAACGATGTCATGGTGGAGTCTATGGTGCGCGAAGCACTTATAAGACTCAATCCCGAAATTGCAGAGGATGAGTCACGCGCAGATGAGATCATATATAAGCTGCGAACACTCTTTCTCTCAACAAATCCACAGAATCTTGTTACCCAAAACGAAGCCTTCAAGCAGATGGTGTTTGAGAAAAACTCATATCCATTTGGCGAAGACGGCAAGCAAGTGTCAATCGACTTCTTTGGTACGGAGATTAATGGCAAGCTGGATCAGAATCAGTATGTTGTTACGAATCAGTGGGTATATCCGAAGAAGGAGGGTGGAAAACGTCTGGATATCGTACTTCTCGTAAATGGATTCCCGTTTGTAATTGGTGAGCTGAAGACTCCGGTCCGTGCAGCTATTACCTGGCTGGACGGAGCACAGGACATCAACAAGTATGAGCAGAGCATCCCGCAGATGTTTGTAACGAATGTGTTCAACTTTGCTACAGAAGGTAAATGTTATCGATACGGTTCTGTTTGTATGCCAGCTGCGAAATATGGTCCTTGGCATACAGCGGATGATAAGTCTGACGGATCTTTGGCGGCAGTACAAACCAGTGTGCAGGACATGATCACGAAGTATAAGATTATGGACCTGTTCCAGTTCTTCACACTTTTCGCTACCGACAGCAAATATCGGAAGTTCAAGGTCATTGCGCGTTATCAGCAGTATGAAGGCGCCAACATGATCATCGAACGTGTGCGTGCGGGATATCCGAAGAAGGGTCTTATCTGGCATTTCCAGGGTTCCGGTAAATCCTACCTGATGGAGTTTGCCGCAGTAAAGCTTCGTATGCTTCCAGATCTTAAGAATCCTACGGTTATTATCGTAGACGATCGTCTGGATTTGGAGTCGCAGATTACAGCACAGTTCCACTCCTCTGATGTGGGCAACCTGGAATCAGCATCTACTCGTGAGCAGCTTATGACGATGCTGAGACAGGATATCCGTAAGATTATTATCACGACCATCTTCCGCTTTCAGGAAGTTACCGGTGAGCTTAGTCTGCGCGACAATATCATCGTAATGGTCGATGAGTGTCATAGAACGCAGGAAGGTGATCTCGGTATTAAGATGAGAACGGCCCTTCCGAATGCTTTCTTCTTTGGTATGACAGGTACACCTATCAATCGCGTGGACAAGAATACGTTCGCAACATTCGGTGCTACGGAAGATCGCAGCGGATACATGAGCAAGTATTCTTTTTCTGACTCCATTCGTGACCACGCGACGCTGCCGCTTAATTTTGAGCCTGTACCGGTAGATCTCCGCGTTGACAGAGATACGATGGACCGCGAGTTTGATATCCTGACACGCGACCTTCCGGATTCCGATAAAGCTGAACTTTCCAAGCGCGTTAACATGCAGGCTATCATGTACAATGAGAAACGTATTCACAAAGTTTGCGCGCATATTGCAAAGCACTTCACTGAAAAGATCCGTCCGAATGGATATAAGGCGCAGGTGGTTGTTTATGATCGCCCTTGCTGTCTGAAATATAAAGCAGAGCTCGATAAGCTTCTCGGAGAAGAGTGCTCAACAATCGTTATGGATACCAATGATGATAAGGCGGATGAATATAAGAAGTATCGCCGTTCAAAGGATGAGGAAGCAAAAATTCTCGACCGTTTCAGAGACACTAACGATCCGCTTGAGATCGTAATTGTAACAGCTAAGTTGCTGACCGGATTTGATGCTCCTATTCTTCAGGTTATGTATTTGGACAAGCCAATGAAGGATCACACTTTGCTGCAGGCAATCTGCCGTACAAACCGTACCTTCGATGAGGGGAAGACGCACGGCTTGATCGTAGATTATATTGGAATATTCGATAACGTTGCCAAGGCTCTGGACTTCGACGAAGGCAGCATGAAAAAAGTCATTACAAATATCGAGGAAGTTAAGAAGCAGATTCCGGCACTTCTTAGAAAGTGCCTCAGCTACTTCATGGGTGTTGATCGCACCGTAGATGGATGGGAAGGATTGATGGCCGCACAGGAGTGTTTGCCTACAAATGCTGAGAAGGATAAGTTTGCAGCAGATTACCAGGTGCTGAATCGCGCATGGAATGCGGTCTCTCCTGATCCGATGCTTTCACCTATCCAGGTCGATTATGTATGGTTGACCAAGGTGTTTGAATCCGTAAAGCCTACGAACGGTGGCGGCGGACTCATCTGGGCGGCTCTCGGACCTAAAACAATGGAAATCGTGAACTCCAACATGGATGTCGGTGAAGTTCATGAGGATGAAGAGATTCTGTCACTTGATGCTGAGCTGATTGACGCATTTATTGAGAAACATAAGGGTGCTAAGAATGCTGCGAAGAAGGTCGAGATTGATCTGGTCGCTCGTATACATAAGCATTCGGATGATCCGAAATTTATGCGCTTGGGTGACAAGCTGGAGAAACTCCGTGAACAGCACGAGCAGGGTCTTATCAACAGCATTGAATTCCTGAAGATGCTGCTCGAGCTCGCAAGAGAAGCAGCGCAGGCTGAGAAGGAAGTTGTGCCGGAGGAAGAAGTCGATAAGGGCAAGGCGGCTCTTACGGAACTCTTCAACGGTGTGAAGAATACCAATACTCCTGTAATTGTGGAGCGTATCGTTACAGATATTGATGACATTGTAAAGATTGTCCGTTTTGATGGATGGCAGAATACAACCGGCGGTCGTCAGGAAGTTAAGAAGGCACTTCGTAGTGTCGTATGGGTCAAATACAAGATTAAGGACAAGGAAGTTTTCGATAAAGCATATAGCTATATTGAACAGTACTATTAAGGAGAATTCCATGAGAACAGAAAAGATTTATGCATCAAATGAGAACCACCCAGGCTATGGTGCCGGGGATGGCGACACTGAGAGATATGAATACAAATGTCCCTGCGGCAAGGGAAAAATAGTTGAAGAACATGACAACATCCCAGGATTTCGTGAGCACGACGTCTGGATTGAATGTGAGGAGTGTTCTAAGAAATATAAATTAGACACTTCGAGAGGTATTCGTAGCTGGGATCTTGTTGAGATTTAGTTAGGAGGAATACACTTGGCATATAAGGATTTCAAGAGTTACATACAAGATAAGTATTGTGACTTGCTTACTACGGCGATAAAAGAATATGTGGATAATCATCATGACGGAATAGGATTTCATGATTTTAATGTGCTGTCTTTACTGAAGCAAAAAATCGAGAACGTAGAAGTGAAATCTCTTGTATGCCATGAAGCCGGTATAGGTGACTTACTTAGAATAGAGGTCAGGACCGCAGCAGATATTGTCGAAATGAGCCTTGGAACTAAGAAAATTGAAGCGGGTAGAAAAACACGATGGTTTATTGTGCATTTGACTGCTGAACTTAATCAGGGGCTCCATGACGTAAAGGTTCAGAAGACTGAAGAAAATTATTTCGGCAGTTTCGATCCGGAAGGTGCATTAGATGCTTATTTGGTTCCATATATACGTACTGCTGATCTTGAAGATTTGGCCGATGCTTTTTTTGAAAAGTATTGTGACGATGCCATTTTTGATAGGTGGGTATTCCCATATTCTCATGTAATGAGAAAAATGCACATTCAGGCAGTTGAATCAACTCTACCAGATAATGTTTTTGGTCGTACATATTTTAAGCCGACAACAATAAAATACTGGTACAAGTTTTGGCCGACACATCCTGAAGCAGAGGTGGAAAAGGAAGTTCCTGCGGGAACTATTGTAATTAATAAAGAACATTATTTCTTAGGCAATTATGGAAGTGCGATAAACACGATAGCCCATGAATTGGTTCATTGGGAGTTTCACCGTAGATTCTTTGAGATACTGTCGTTACTTGATGAAAATGCAAATCAGCTTTCGTGTGAGGTGACGCCGGAGATTCCAAGCGATAATATGACTGGAATAGAAAAAGCTATATGGTGGGCTGAGTGGCAGGCAAATAACCTGGCGCCGAGGATCGTTATGCCAAGAGAAATCTTCTTAGATGTTTTGACTCAGTGCTATGAAGACAATTTTACGCCGGTCCATTATAAGGGGCAGTATCTTGAGGAGGCCTTAGAAAAGACTGCTCAGATGTTTGGCGTTTCGAGATATGAGGCCAAGGTTAGAGCCATTCAGTTGGGTATTATGGAGGCTGAAGGAACAATGCTATACTCGGAGCGTTTTTATGTCTATCCGATATCGTTCCGTAGGTGGTCATTAAGTAAAAACCAGACATTTGCCATCGATAGAAAGAGCTATGATAAGCTGCTCAATACAAATAAAGAGTTCGCGGATCTTATTCATCAAGATTTGTTTATTTACGCCGAATGCTTTGTTGTAATAAACGATCCGCTTTATGTTAAAATGTCCGATACTCCTCACATGGAGGGAGAAATCGTACTCACCGATTACGCGAGAGAAAATGCGGATGAATGCTGCATGATCTTCGAAAGAGAGTACAAAAATGACGGAAAATTTGATTATGAGTATTATGGCCAGTGCTATTTATCAAAGGAATTAACCGAAGACCTTTTAGTAGAAACAAAACCAACAGCAGACCTTGCAGAGCAGAATGCTACACAAAGAGCAAATGCAGCAAGGAAACTGAAGGAAGAAGGTAAGAGCTTAATGGCTATTATGAGAAATTTACCGAGTTCTTTCTCTGGTACCTTTGATAGCCACATGAAGCGTGTGAAAAAAGAAAATGGCAAGAAGATGACGAATCTTGAAATGTCGATCAGGACAGGTCTCTCTGAGGACTATATCGCATCGTTGAGAAAGGATGAAAGCATAAACGTGTCTTTGCAAACGGTGTCAGCTTTATGTATTGGCCTTCAATTACCGCCTTGCTTTAGCAAGGACATGCTGAATAAATCAAGGAATAGTTTTCCATATACCGATGATGGATATTTTCAGCTGAGAATTTTGGAAGAAATGTATATGGAACCTTTATCAAGCATAAACGAGGTGTTAGTTGAGTCAGGCATAAAACCCTGGGGAAAAAATTAAAAAAATTTCTAAAAACCCGTACTTGTAGTTCGGGAAGTATATCATTAAATATCAAGGCTTTGCGGCTTTGCAGTGAATAACTGTAGCTGCAAAGCCTTTTTTTATGCTCAAAAGATGGACTCACACTCCAGATAAGAAGAATGAATAGTCAGTAAACTGTTCTTGACGATTGAAATAGGTCAGTCGTCAGTAATGAAAGATTCTCATAGTCCATAAGGCGCCAGAGGACGATGGGATGCACAGAGCGTTTAGGTAGCGGTATATGACCGTTCCAGAAACGAGATGCACCCACCGTTAGTTTACTGCGCCAATTTTGGATTGTCAGAGCTTGTGGTCATCTCGGCCCAGGCTCTTTTTGCATCCCACCGTTCACGGCTTGGACGGAAAGGATGCAAAGATGAGATTAAAGATTCGTTATGAGCAGGAGTTTCAGACTATTGAACTCGACGCAGAAGCAACAGAGGAGCTGTGGGTGTCTCTCTCCCTTGAGGGTGAAGGACTCACACAGGAGGAAAAGGAGACGCTTATCCAGGATACCTGGGAAGAACGTTTCAACAGGCCAGACTACAATAGCTGGCACAAGTTCGATCGCCATCGTGGTCGCAGTAAAGCACAGCCGGGGAAAGATGATGCCGAAGATGAGGTCGATACCAACGAACCGTTAATGGAAGAAGTGGCCGATGATCGTATCTTCCGCAAAGATGAGCTTGACCGTAAGGAGCGTGAAAGCTATTCGGCCATTTGTGATTGGGTACGTAAGGTCCTTGTGAAGAAGCCAGAATGGGCCGACGCTTTTATCGCCGTTCGAATGGACGGTGAGTCGATCCGTGAGTATGCCGCAAGAATCGGTGCGGACGAGAACAACATCACTCAGAAGTTGAAGCGTGCTGAGAAGAAGCTTAGAGAAAATTACAAGAACAGTCAGATTTGACTGCCTGCCGAGGCTACCCGTTAGAGGGTGACCTCGGCAAATTTGTATAAGGAGGCAGTTTGATATGACAAATGATATCAAAAACCAAGACCTGAAATACCGGCCGCTTGTATATGTAGCAAGCGCGTATTCCGGTGACGTAATTACTAACATAGAAAAAGCCAAGCAGTACTGCAGGTTCTCTTTGGAACAGGGACAGATACCGCTGGCACCGCATCTGATGTTCCCACTTTTCATGAATGATGACAATTTGGCTGAGCGAGAGCTTGCAATATTCATGGATGTAATCCTTCTCGGTAAATGTGACGAGCTCTGGGTATTTGGAGATAGCATTTCAGAACGCATGGCGGTTGAGATTGAAGTTGCAAAGAAGCGTAGACAGCCAATTCGCTATTTTATTTCTGCTATGCAGGAGGTGACCGATCATGAATGAGATTAGAGCGATTCAAACGGAATACAGAGGTTACCTTTTCCGATCCAGGTTGGAAGTAAGGTGGGCGGTCTTCTTCGATGCCTGCGGTGTGGATTGGGAATATGAACCAGAAGGTTATGACCTGGGCAACGGACTTTACTATTTGCCAGACTTTTTGCTTCACGGTGTAACTATTAACCACGGATATTTCAAGAAGAATTGCGATATCTATGTTGAAGTAAAGGGTCAGATGAACGATGCTGACGCTGAGAAGATCAACCGATTTTATGCAGCAGGTTATCCAGAAGGTAATGACTGGGGCGTTTCACATACAGCAGTTCTGGTGGTTGGGAATATTCCTGACGGTGAAGATATGTGCGAGATTTTAGATAACCTGCAGACGGAAGCCTACCATGATCATCATGGATGGCCAAACTTATACAACTTCGAGACCGTTGACGGGGACTATTTTGGTGCCTATCCGGGAGTGGACAAGCACGGCAAGTTTAATCTGTTCGGCGATGACTCCACCTACCTTTGGAGCATGAACTCGGATGTGACGGAACGAGCCTATCGTTTGGCAAGGCAGGCAAGATTTCGGGAGTTCGGCTTTATCAAGATTGACATGATCATTACGAAGTCTATCAGCCGATTTTCCCGAAACACGGTAGATTGCCTGAAGTATACAAGACAGCTCAAGGAATTAAACATCGCCGTGTTCTTCGAAAAGGAAAACATCAATACGCTGGATGCTAAGGGTGAGGTGCTTATGACAATCATGGCGGCACTTGCCCAGCAGGAGTCAGAGTCCTTATCGGCAAACGTAAGACTCGGTATTCAGTTCCGTAACCAGCAAGGCAAGGTACAGATCAACCATAACTGGTTCCTGGGATACACCAAGGATGAGGACGGAAAGCTAGTCATTGTTCCGGAAGAGGCAGCGGTGGTCAGACGCATTTACGCAGAATACCTTGAGGGAGCTAGCTTCCTGCAGATCAAGCGTAGCCTGGAAGCGGATGGCATACAGAACGGCGCCAAGCATGACAAATGGTACGAGAGCAACATCAAGCAGATACTTACCAACGAGAAGTACATCGGTGATGCGCTTCTGCAGAAGACTTACACGGTGAGCATCTTGGATAAGAAGCGAGCAACGAATAAGGGAAACCTGCCGAAGTACTATGTTGAAGGCAGCCACGAGGCCATTATAGCTAAGGATATCTTCCTTCGAGTCCAGGCAGAGATAGCCAGAAGAGCAAACATCACGCCGGATGGGAAGAAGAGAATTTATAGCAGCAGGTACGCACTTTCCAGTATCGTGTTCTGTGGTCACTGTGGAGACATCTATCGCAGGATCAAGTGGAACAACCGAGGCTGCAAGTCAACGGTATGGCGATGCGTTAGCAGAGTTCTGAAGAAGGACAGTGGAATTGACTGTCCGGCCAGAACGCTGAGAGAGGAAGACTTGCATGCTGCGGTCCTCACAGCGATTAACGATGCCTAGTCTAGAAAAGCGGATATCATACCAGCTCTGAAGGAGAATATCAAAGCCGTTCTTGATGGCGGAGTTGCGGATGCCATCGCAGAAATCGACGAGAAGATAAAGGAGAAGCAGAAGGAACTCCTCGAAGCCGGACATGATGATGCCTTGATTGATAGCATTGGCGCAGAGATCATCGACCTCAGAGAAGAACATCAGGATTTGATGACTACCGCAGCCAAGCATCAGGAACTCCAGGAGCGTCTCGAAGATCTCGACAATTTCCTAGATGAGCAGACAGAGGCGATTACGGAATACAGCGAAGCACTGGTAAGGCGTCTCATCGAGAAGATAACGGTTTACGACGAGAAGCTGGTGGTCGAGTTTAAGTCAGGTCTTCAGATCGAAGTGGAAGCATAATCAAAGCAAGCGAGGCAGTCGGAAATGATCCGGCTGTCTTTTTTTGTCGTGTTTTGATGAAATGTTCATATTCTTGTGGTATAATGAGTTGAACTAATAGTGAAATCTAGTTGAACAGAAAGTGCTGCGGTGGAGAATATGCTTAAAAATAATATTGAAATAGATGTAAAAGTTAAGTGCGTAGAAGAACAGACCACTCAAGCAGAACTCGCTGAGAAGGTAGGCACATCTCCATCATATGTGAATCGTCTTATCAAGAGTCCAGAAAAGATTGTGAATAAGACATTTGTCCAGATGATGGAACAGCTCGGCTATGACATTGAGCTTACTTACGTGAAAAAGACCAAGTAAAGGAATTGTAGCTATATGAATAATGAGATTAAACTCGACACAAAGCTTGTCGGGGATATAACAGGAGACTTTTATGTTCCTTCTTACCAGCGTGGTTATCGTTGGGGAGAAACAGAAGTAGTTCGTCTGCTCGATGATATTTATTCTACTGAGGGCAAACGCAACTACTGTTTACAGCCGGTTGTAGTAAGAAAAAATGGTGACAGATATGAATTGATTGATGGGCAGCAGCGTCTAACAACTATCTATCTTATATACCGTTTTATGAATGAAGAGAGTTTTGGCTTTATAGATGAGCCGAGATTTACCCTTTCATACGAAACCAGAGAGAAGTCTGAGGAGTTCTTAAAATCAATCGACGAATCCCGCAAGGAAGAAAACATTGATTTCTGGTTCCTTTGTGCTGCTTATGAAAGTATCAAGAAATGGTTTTCTGCAAGGGACAGAAAATCTACTCTGACAAATGTAAATAAGTACTTTGATGAAATCGTAAAAATTATCTGGTATGAGGTTGGAGAAGCTGAGGACGCGATTGGTCTCTTTACACGTTTGAATATTGGTAAGATACCACTTACAAATGCAGAACTGGTAAAAGCTATGTTTCTTAGCAAAGATACTGACGAAGATGTCGATAAGGAAAAACAAGAAGAGATATCTCTTCAGTGGGATAACATGGAGAAGGAACTCCACAACAATTCTCTGTGGTACTTCTTGACGAATAAAGCAAATGCTGACTATCAGACAAGAATAGATCTCGTGTTGGATCTTATATCAGGAAAGCCAGCTGATAATAGGGAGAAGTATTATACATTCTTTAAATTTGATGAAATGCGTCAGACCAAGTCATTAGACAGCATCTGGCGGAGCATCCAGCAGACGTTCTTAGTGTTGAAGGATTGGCATGGAAACCATGAACTATATCATAAGATTGGTTATCTTATTGCGTCCGGAACACTGACACTTCAGAAGATTTTCGACCTCTCGAAGGATAAGACTAAGGATGATTTTAGGGACTCCCTTGATGGCTATATTCGAGACAGCATAAAAATTAAGGGTAACTACTCAGATTTAAGTTACGAGAAACCATTAGATCAGAAAAAGATTGCCACATTGCTTCTATTATTTAATGTTGAATCAGTCCGAAGAAATGGTGAGCATTCTCAGTGGTTCCCGTTTGATAAATACAAATTTGGCAGAGGTGGCAAAGTGACCTGGAGCCTGGAGCATATTCATGCGCAACAGTCAGAAGGTTTACGAACACAGGAAATGTGGAAAGAGTGGCTCACACTTCATATTCCGTCTGTAAAGTCTGTAAGTGATGATTCTGAAGAATTGATCGAACTTATGAATAGCGCTATTGCTAAGGATAAACTGGAACGTCAGGAGTTTGATGCAATTCAGCAGAGAGTTGTAGACTTACTTTCGGTTAAGGGTAATACAGAGTATTTGCATTCAATTGCTAATATGGCACTGCTGAGTTCGACGGACAATGCTGCGTTGAATAACTCGACGTTTGACGTAAAAAGAAACGAAATTATTAAAATGGACAAGGCTGGCCAGTATATTCCATTCTGTACAAGAATGGTGTTCCTGAAATATTACACGCCGTCCGCAGATAATCAGCTCCATTTCTGGGGACACGCAGATAGGGTTGCTTACGTTGATGCAATGAATACAGTGCTGGTAAATTATCTCGAAGAGCCAATCGTTCTAGAAAAGGAGGAAGAATAATATGGCGACTACACTTCACTCCTTTATAGACATTTTTGATACAACATTTGGAGAAGGCCCGGAGGCTGTGCAGCTTAAAAAGATCATCATTCCAATTATCCAAAGAGATTATGCACAGGGCAGAAAAGGATCTGATGTAACTCGCGTAAGAGGTAGATTTCTTGAGTCTTTATATAAGGCAGTAACAGAGAAACCAATTACGCTCGATTTCGTTTATGGCGATATAGATGATGAAGGAAATATGACACCGCTGGATGGCCAGCAGCGCCTTACTACATTATTTTTGCTTCACTGGTATGCAGCAAAAAAAGGTAACATATCGGAAGAGAATTACGAGTTTTTGAAGAAGTTTAGCTATGAGACCAGATACAGTGCGAGATATTTCTGTATTGATCTGGTAGATTATAAACCTGAATTCAAAACAGCAATCTCAAAGGAAATTGTAAACCAGGCATGGTTCCCGCTCGATTGGGAGAATGATCCTACAATTAGCTCAATGCTTGTAATGCTTGATGCAATTGATGACAAATTCAAGGATGTTACTGATCTCTGGGATAAGCTCAAAGAAAACTGCGTTACATTCTACTTCCTTCCTATTAAGGATATGGGACTGACTGATGAACTCTACATAAAAATGAATTCACGTGGTAAGCCACTTACTTTATTTGAGCATTTCAAAGCAGAGCTTGAGCGTGAAATTCGCAGTATAGATGAACAAAGAGCAAATCGTATCATGGGTAAGATTGACCGTGATTGGACAGATCTATTATGGGAATATCGTAATAGCGGCAGTGGTTCTTCTGACGATAATATTATCGATGATGAATTTCTGCGTTACTTCAAGTTTATTTGTGATGTAATTTGCTATCGCCAGAATGAGTCACCACTGGGTAGAAGCAATGATGCGTTTGATCTTTTGCAACAATACTTCTCAGCTAAGTGTCCTGATGCAATTAAGAACATTGAAACAATGGAGAGCTTCTTCGATTGCTGGTGCAATATTCCTGGATATGATTCTCCGACAGACTTCTTGAAGTCTTTCATGGCTAACAAACATGAGAGTGGTAAAATTCTTGTTGAGAACCGATTTAACCTGAATATATTTGAGGATTGCTTACATGCATATTCCGATAAAACCGGCCGTATCAGACAGTTCCCGTTAAATAGAATTGTGCTGTTATATGCAATTACTACATATCTGCAGAACGTTGATAAGGTTACAGAGGCGGATTTCAGAAGAAGAATTCGTATTGTAAATAACCTGATCCGAAATTCTGAGGATGAGGTTTCAGACAGAACAGATAGAAATAGAATGCCAGCTATTTTGGCGGAAGCAGATGCTATCATCATGAATGGTGCTATTGACGATTCGATCGAGAATAACTTTAATGTAAGTCAGCTCTCAGAAGAAAAAGAGAAGATTACATTTATCGATGCCAATCCAGCTATGCAAGAAACCATGTTTGAACTGGAAGATCATTTCTTGCTTAACGGACAGATCAGTATCGTCGGTCTTGAGAACCTTGCATTCACGAAGCGATTTGAATCTCTGTTTAAGTGCAGCCTTGATAGAATTGACTGTGCAATGATGGCATTAGGAGATTATGGACAGGTTGAGAGAAATAAGTGGCGTTACCAGTACGGATCGACATATCAATTTGCATGGGACGGGTTATTCCATAAGAGTGCGAATTCTGGATTTGATAACACAAAGAGTATTCTGATTTCGTTGTTGGATACCAATGAAGAATTCACAAATGAGGTACTTAAGAAGATAGCAGATGATTACTTACAGGAGTGCGAGAGTAACAACCTGTATCCATTCAGATACTACTACATCAAGTATCGTGAATACCGCCCAGGCGCATATGGAAAGATGCATAACAATTCAGCTGCAGCAAATCCATATATGTTCTTGGTTATGCAGACAAGGACTCAGATGTCACAGAACTCATATTATCCTTATTTGAAGGTTGCTTCAGAAGCGCACTTGTCTAAGGACGATATGGGACAGAGGTTGATCTTTGGAGATGAGCATATTATTTGTACAAACAATTCATATTTGAGAAGAAAGAACGTTGGAGATGAGATTGTAGACACCATAGTCATTCCGCAGAATGAGGATGGAATTGATACTGAAGATCGAATCACACTTCTCAAAAACTATATCAAGGCTAATTTAAGCTGAGTAGCTTTACAAGAAGGGACAGTAAATGATATGTTTCCATTAACGTCAAAAATGAACGACAAGTTCCCGTTAACGCAGGACATCAATATTGGTGTCTCGGTGCATGTGGAGACAGTTGTCTTGCTTTCCAAGTGAATGGTCGATACAAGAAAAGTGAAGGTGGACTTCTCCCTGGAGGATATGGATTTATCTGAATTTAAGGGGCGCTAAAGGTCCGGGGAACCTTTGTCTGGCACGGATCGAAGCGGAGCGGAGACAAGCAGCTTATGAGCAGATAAAGGCATATGTACTGCAACAGACAGGACTTAAGGTTTCGTCATTGTATATAGCACAGGAGAGGAAAACAGGGTAGCTGATGTGGAACATATTCCGTGGGTGGAGCGGGAGCTGATGGTTATGAGAGAAGTGAGGGAGCTGCAGTAATAAAGATGATTTATATAATTTTAACTTTAGTTTCAGGAATTTTGCTGTCAGGAGTATGGTTTGGGCTTAATTTTCTGATACAGATATGTGTGGAAAAGTCAAAAGTAAAATTTTTGGAACGCTATAGTGTAATAGCCGCATCTGTGATACCATTAGTTTTCATCTTAAAATACAACAGACTGGAATTATGGAATTATCATAGTCTTGCTGATTGGAAAAACTGGATGATTCTGGCTGTTACAGTATTATTGTCAGCCATTGTCATTTCCATAAATCAGGTTGCGGAAATCCCACGCGGAAAAGAATTATTGCTTTATGTGTTAGATGGTGTCTGTATGGAAATCCCGCAGCGTATGATGATGCAGACATTTAGCGGTGTTCTTTTCATGCACTGGGGATTAGATTTGTATTTGTCCATACCGGTTACAGCGTTTGTCTGGTGTATCAGCATCTGTATATAATGTCTGATCTGCAAATTAAAATTTGACCGGAAAATAGTAATAGAGATAGCGGTATCTTTTCTGTTTTCTATGGGAGCCGGATTACTATTATTAAAAAGCGGATTTATTGGACTACCTATGGCAGGACATTTTTTAGAACGTATTTTGAGTACAATTATCCGTAAAATCCGAAGATAAAAGAAAGGAAGAAAGTCCATGACAACCAGACAGGAAGCATTATCTT
>ERZ773185.1470-NODE-1470-length-17380-cov-11.031861_pt1 | contig 17380 bp, 12 predicted proteins | sample MGYA00580531_ERZ773185 | MGnify/ENA primary metagenome ERZ773185 (study PRJEB29015, sample SAMEA2737799) | human gut metagenome | biome: human gut; feature: human-associated habitat; material: faeces | place: China | collected 2012 ...
CCTCTACCCCATGGTTCTGATAAGGGAAGAGATGCTCCACGCAATAATCCCAATGCACATCAATGGTATTGCTCAGGAGGAAGAGGCGATAGCCAGCCTTCTTCAACTGCAGGAGTCGCGCCTTTTTGTAATCAGGAATCTCCACCAGCATCTTGTTGGCAGCAGCGATGATGTCTTCATTCTTCACATCAGCTCCAGTCAACTCACGGGCTGCATCGCAGAACTCTTCGGTGGTAATCATTCCCACACCCAGTTTGCTCATCAGCTTCATCCCCTCACTCTGAGGATTTGAATCAACCAACTCCCCCATTCCTATCGTCTTGAAAGCCCCGATGCATCCTTCCGGATTGAGTTTCACCAAGACATTACCTAAATCGAATATGATATTCTTGTATTGCATAATCTATATCTTTTATTCTATTTTTATATGATTTTCTGAATAATCATCTGTGCATTGGCATAGAAAGGCACATCCGTCTTACCCAAAATCGTGGCAGGAAGGGTGGCCATTTCCTGTAGATTATCCATCGGAACCAGCACCGTCTTGGCTCCATTCTCTGATAGCAATGATACCCTATCAGAGAAATTGGTAGCCCTAACTATCGCTCCACCAATAGAAATGTTACCGATGATGCCCAGCGCAGGCTTCAGGTTTCTGCCAAATACTGATGATACGATGGCGGCAAATACTGCCGAGCCGATACCGCCCACCTGCGTGGTTCCCAGCAATGCCGTCACCTGCACCGTTACATCCAGTCGCATCAGCGAATGTTTCTGCGAGAGAATACTGCTCTCGTTGGCACGGATATAGTTATAGGTGTTGCGGATGTCTTCCTTCACCTCGGCAGAAGAAGTGCCGCTCACCGTCAACTTGCCATTGCCCTGCATGGTGATCACCTCAACCTTAATCAGTGATACCTTGTCGCCATCGCAGGTTGCCGTATAGCAGGTGCCTGGAGCCAAAGGTGCATCTTCTATCAGGTTGCTGCCACGTTCCTCCGGCACGGAAACAAAGGTTTCCTCCTGGGTCTCCTTGTCTATATAAGAGAAATTGGTATCCCAAAACTCCATGCCGCCGATGCGCTTCAACTGTTCCTTTACTCTTCTGCGCATCTCTATCGCCCAGCTAAGATACTTGCTGATGTCTTCCTTGGTGAAGTTGCCATCTGGGTGCATCAGCTTGATAAGGGCAGACACCGTCTTTCTCACCGGTTTGGTATCACGCTGTCTCAGCTGTGAACCCAAGGTGAAATAATCGTCCAGCGCATTGGTATAGTTGTCCTTACGCAGATGATGCAGCATCTCGCTGAAGAAATCGGTACTGAAACCGATATGGTTGGTGAAGTTGGCTGGAGCAAACTTCATGATTTCCCATCCCGGCAAGAAGAAACCGATACGGTCCAGAAAGGCTGTATCATCGCTGATCTTGTCTGAGAAAGGACTGAACAGATGGCTCGTCTGCAACACCGTCTCCACTGGCTGGTTGATGTTACCATTCAGAATGATGGAGGCATTGGCCGATTTCTCGCCACTCTTGCCGGCACGCGAGAACGATCCACTCTCCATGTAGTCTTTCATCAGCGGCACCACTTCCCTATCCTTAAACAGTTCATCGGTGGATTCATCGAAACAGACCGCATCCCATTTGCCCATGGCGCCAATCTGACCATTGCTGTTGTTCACAAACAGAGAGGCAGCAGTACCCTGTCCGCCACTCACCAGCATGGAATAAGGAGACAACTCCTTAAACACGAAAGATTTACCCGAACTGCGTGGACCCAGTTCAGCCATATTGAAATTGGCCTCAACCAAAGGGATAAAGCGAGAAAGCAGAAGCATCTTCATGCGCTCCGTCATTCCCTCCGATTCCGGTTCATAGCCTCCACTTCTCAACAGCACGTTCAGCCACTCTTCATTGGTAAATTCCCTGCGGGCTTCCACGATGCGGTCGAGGTTGAAATTAGAAAGCTGGATAGGACGAATCTTGGATACCACGAAAGGATAAATCTTATTGCCTATCATCATGCTCGAATCATAGTCGATGTCGATGATAGCCCAGATGCCACCCATCATCATCTTCTCGTGCTGGGTAACCAGACTCTCGTCGATATTCGCCTCACGGATATTGAGGTTAGACAGTTCTGCCCAATATTTGTCTTTCGATGCATCCAGACGGACGGAAATCTTGTCAATCACCTTGTAGGAACCTTCCTCCTTGATTTTCGACTGAACCACATTCGCCTCATCCGGATTCACATAATGTTTCTGGAGCACACGTTTCACGCTCTCCACTCCCTCCCTGATTTTTTCCTCATCGTCGGTACTGCAACTGTTGGCAAGCAGGTATTCCAATACGAATACAGGTACGTTGGCTCCCACCTTCACGGCACGAACGATGTCTTTTCTTACCACAAAGCCTTGGAATAAATCCAGGAGTTTTCTATCTAATTCTATCATTGTCTATCATGTTTTTTGCCCTTTACAGGCAACGTTTTAAAACAAGTCATCCAGGTCTCTTGATGATGCCGACTTCACCTCGCAGAAATCAATCTGCTCCTTGGTGGCTGCATCTACCAGAACCACCTTTATATTTCCTGATGATGGCATTTCAAATTCATTATTGTCAAGCAGTTGCCCCGGTTTGATGGTAACAATCTGCATCGATTTTTCCTGGCTTCCTTCATAGAGATGCAGTTCGATGCGGCGCTCCTGCTTAAAGACATCAGAAGATGATTCTGCCTGAATCTTCAACTTGAAGTATTGACCAGCCACATGCTGCAGTTCCTTCTTGTTGGCGATATTCACCTGCAGTGCCTCAACACCGGCATCCTTGCCAAACTCATAGATAGGAATGATGCATTCCTGCGGTGTAAAGCCACCATGCGCATAGCCGTAAGCTCCCTTGGTTACAAACGGCTTGTCGGTCTGGGCATAATACTGATAGGCTGATCCGCAGAAATTATCCTGTCGGGCTATCAGATTTACGGAAGAAGGAGTCAGCTGGTCGTTAGCCAGACAGAATCGCTCATCCAGTTTCTGGATGTCACCATGCGGAGCCGGAATCTTGTCAGCCTCATCCAGGATACCCGTAATAACGAAGCCGTGATCGGCTGTTACATACACCTTGGCATATCCCATATCCAGCAGGTTATCTATCTTTTCGGCTATCTCCTTTTCATAATTATTAATGTCCTTCAATGCCGCCAACTGCTTCTTCTCGCCCACCTGGTCTATATCACCATACATCAATACCAGATGCTGGGCAGTGATGCTGCTGTTCAGTTTGTCTGCCTGTATCACCTCAACATCAGGCACCTGAGTCTTGAGATGGGCATAGCGGGCTTGTGCCGACAGTTCCACGCCTTCACAGCCAAACAAGGCACTCATGCCGTTTTCCGTAACGGATGGGAGCATGGCGAAGGCATAGTCGTTAGACTTCTTCGATTTGGCTTGCTGATAGATGGTTTCGGCGATTTCCAGTCGCAGGCCGTCGCATACCAGGATGGCGATTCTGCCCTTACCCGATAATTTCTCCTTCAGCAATCCTTGCTGCGAAGGCTGGTAATCCTTTGCCAAAGCAAACCATTTATCCAGGAGTTCCTTTTCTGCCTGCTCATAGAGATACTGGAAAGGGCGTAGCCATTTCTCATCGTGCAGCCAGGCTGCATAGAGATGGCGCACAGCCGTATCAAGTACCGCAAAATGAGCACGGTAATAAGTGGCGAAATCCTGCAGGGAAGCCACCTTGTAGAGTTCACCGTTCTTGAACTCCACGATGGTCTTTACATCCTTGAGCCAGGCTGCTTTATAGCTTACTGCCTGTCTGCTCTGGATGCGGGCATCGATATACTGGGTATAGCCCGCCAGAAATTCTCCGTTTTCGATGGCATGGCTCAGGCGCTTGAACAGGGCATGGTCTAATGCCAGGAATGGATGGTCTGGATGAGCCTTCAGCGGATCAGCCTCCTTCAACCTGGTATATCGGACGATGTAGTCTGCCATCATTGCATCCATATCATGCCTACTGGTACACCTGTGATAGATGGAGAGCAGGGAGGCTGAAATCTGATTGCTGACCAGACCTTCAAAGATGGCATCCATCACGGTCTGAGCCAGCACCTCTGCAGGTTGCTCCGTCTGCGGTTTGCCTATCATGGCAAAGACTTCGGCAGTGAATATCTTCCATACATCCTTGTCCATGTTCTTGGCAATAGATGCAGGTGCGGCCAGCAAATCCATCAGGAGTTTGTCGGTTTCCATCGGCTTGTTCAGCCCCAGGGCTATGCCCTTCCACCAGTTCAGACTCTTTCCCTTGCTCAACTTGGCAGCCACCAGCAATTCCGCCTTAGGCAACTGCGTGTTGATCTGGATGGCATCAAACAGATGCTTGCGGATATAAGTCTCCATATCATCAAGCACAATGCAACCTTGCGTCTCGGCATATTCGAGAAGGAAAGTCAGTTCACCCTTGCTTCTCTGGGTATAAAACACCACTTCCTCGCCAGCATGATGAGTCTCTGCCTCATACTTCGCCTTGATTTCATCCAGGTCAGAACTGGCTACAGGCAGCAGCACAAACTGAGAAGGAAGAAAATTCAAGAGGAATTTTCCTTCTTCCCTGACATCGGTAACTACGACTCGTCCCTCTCCTGCCGCAGCCTTGTTTATATCGTCAATGAACCATTTGTCTATCATTGTTATTTATTCTTTTTAGTTTTACCAATCTGCATTGAGATATTTCTTCAGCTGTCCGCTATTGAGCACCTCGTAGCTCAGCAAGCCGGCTTTCTGCAGTGGGGCTATGTTCTTGCCCACACCGTCGTCGAGCTTCGGATCGTAGCCGCTGGCAAGGAGGGCATCTATCTTGTCGGCAAACTGATGTAGTTCCTGCAGCTGATCCTTGATTTCGGCAGCCTCTATCTTGCCGTTTGCCGTGGTTGGGTCAATGGCGGCAAGGCGGTCGGAAAGACCGCTCTCCCGGTTGGCGAGATACACGCTCTTGATGCGGAAGAGGGTGTCGCGGCTCCAGGTGTAGATGCTTACGTAGAGGTCGATGGCGGAATGACCGCTTGCCGGGTCACCACTGGTAAGATGCCAGATGAATGGTGTCTTTGGCAGATACATAAAGAGGTTGAGATGGTCGCTGAGCTGCTGGAAGAACTTTTCATACAGATACTTTCTCAGACTCTTGCCGGTGCCCAGATTCATGCAGAGCAACTGCTCTATCTGCGAGATTTGCGCTCCGCTATAGCCTCGCTCCACCAGTTCCTGCTCAATGCGTACATCCAAAGGCTCCTCACCCATACGCTCACAGAGTGGGATAACGCCATCGTCATCTTTCTTCAGGATGGCACGGATCACGTCGGTTATCAGCTCAAAGCAGAGGCTTTGGGTTCGCTGAGGCGGAAGCACCCCGGCATGGCGGAACTGATACCATACTTCAATAGGGTTCATGCGATGGTTGTCGCTGTTGCAGAACTCTTCCCAGCCATAATTATTTTGATAGAGCTTTTCGAAATCTGTGATTTGTGGCTGCTCGTTGTCGATGGCAAGGGAATCCAGATGCTCCCAAACTTCTGCTGAGGCTGGGAACTCGGTGTTTTCTTCCTTCAACCAAGCCTTGTATGCCTCCAGGGCTGCCTGCGATACGCTCAGATCTCCCACAGGAATACCTTCCTTATCCAATACCATCTGGCGGTCGTGCTCACTCAACTCATAGACATCGAAGACGATACGGTTGATGATGGCCTCGTTTAAGAGGATCTGAGTCAAGAGAGCATTCTCGTAATCGAAGAAATGAGAGAGTTCTTCGGTGGGCATGGATGATGTGCCAATTGGGGAATGGGTGTAGCTTTTCTCTACGAGACTGTAGCTATTAATCAGTTTTTTAATTGCTATATTACATTTTGCCAAATTAGTAACAACTGTGTCCATTTGGGTAGATGGTATAACAAATGGCACTCTCTGCATATCGCCAACTTGAGTATTAACTGTAGGATTTAAACAATCAGCAATATAAAAGCACAAACTTGTATTTAAGAATGCCAACAAATAAAATCTGTTATTATATTTTTCCGTAGGGAATATACATGAGCCACCGACATCAAACAGACAATCCTTTGGAAATTCTCTAAATGATGTACCCTTTGAACCACTTCCTGAATAGGTAACACCTTCTTTAAAATAATATTTTTTATTTTGCAATCGCCCTCTTTTGCTTATATATGAAACAGAAGTCTCTTCCCAATTTATATAAAGCCATAAATTTCCTGCCCATTTATTATATGCTCCTCCTTTTGAATATGGATAATATTTTTGTGATGAGCCTTCTATTTCCCACCACAAACGGCAAAAACGATTATTGTTAGTTGTGGCAATTCCTTGCTTGATTTTTGCAACATCATCCAATAATAGATTGCCAAACTTCTCTCTAAACTCATCAGAAATCCAATAGATAAAAGGCCATGACTTGATAGCCTTCAACTTATCTTGTGGAAGGAGATAGACACGATCATTTGGCTGACCATTACAATAGTCAGCATAAGCTTTCTCTAAAGTACCTTTCTTATACTTTTCCTGAAGATTGGCTGTTATATTAAAATATACGCCTGGCGTGTTCTCTACATCTTTCTTATCAAGAGTATAGAAGGTTGCATCCAACAAAACTCCTGGTCCAAAAAGATTCACTCTATCCAAACCAAAGTCAACCATTGTATTGATATGCGTATTCTCAATCATGAACTTACGCACATCTTCAAAAGTCTTGATAAACATAAAGGTATGAGGATGAATCATTCCCACCTTACCCAATTCATCCGTCAACTCACAGCATCTCTTGATAAAGCAAGCATAGAGGTTGATGTTGAACTTCATCGGCTTCTTATAATTAGCCTCAGCAAACTCCTTCAGTTCCGGACCGAAATCGCTGCTGTCAGTATATGGCGGGTTAGCCACGGCGACATCAAACGACGTGGTAAGAATATCCAGAAAAGTCATGGCATCATTCACCAATGAAAGGCTATAGGCATTGCTGCCCTCTCCACCCCACAGTTGCACCTGCTTGCGCAGCATTTCTATCGCCTGGTTCTTGAAAGAGAAGAAATCATGAATCTGGTAGTCATTAAAAAGATTACGCTCCTGCTTAGGCATCATCGCCTCAATCTTTTCCTTTAATCGGAGCAACGATCCAAACTTATGGGCATTGCAGAGGTCATTCCAGATATCCTTAATCACCTCTCGCTGCTTTTCATCCCAATGCGCATCGCCCATTTCAAATGTAGCCTCAATCGTCTCATAATCAGGCAAGGAGAAATGAGAAGACACCACATTGCAATAAGTAGGCATCTTACCACGACGGCCCTTCAGCTGCATCGCCTTGATAAACAGGGCTATCTGGGTAATCTGCACGGCACGCTCGTCCAAATCTACACCATAGAGATTGTCTCTACGATGAGCTTTGGAATATCACGGCGACTGAAGTCGGCACCATAGTTCTCCATCTGATCTACATACATGTCATAGAACACGGAGAAGGCATAAATGAGGAAGTTACCACTACCGCAGGCAGGGTCGATAAGTTTGATATCGAGCACCCCATTCTCCTTAGGATGGCGCACCTGCTGCTTCGGCGCATTGGCAATCAGATACTTGGTCTTGCCGGTTTCCTCATCAATCATAAAACGGCTGTCAGGATACATCTCCAGATATTGCTTGCCCAGGGTATTATCCACCAGGAACTTGACTACCCACTGAGGTGTATAGATCTGACTCTGGAGAAAAACCTTATCATATTCTATTTTCTCTCCACTCTCCTTGAGCTGCACCTTTTCTACGGCATTGAAGTTCTCATACATCCAGCCCAGGATATCATCCCCCTTCCAGATATCCTCGCCGCACTGCTCATCCAGTTCGATGCTGTTGAAAGCCGTGATAATCTCGTCGAGTTCATCGGCAGTAGGCAGGATAGCGTAAGGATGGTCTGCCTTAAAGAGCGGAATACCGAAATCATCGAAGAGTTCAGCAAACTTATCTCTCAGGAAGCTTTTCAGTCCCATTCGTTCAGCAGCTCTCTCCTCGGGGTGCTCTTCAAGCCACATCTTGTGCGAATAAGACAGATTGCCATGTTCTGCACGTCGGCGAATCACCTCAGGAAAGAGTTCACGGTCTTCCATCACCTTCACAGCCGCCAGTCGGTTGAAGAGTGTAAAGACACATTCCTTGATAGCCTCCTTTCGAGCCTCAGCATAATTGCCCATCGCAGCCTGGTGGGTAGCGATGATGGTATCGAGCACACGTCGTTTAGGCTGCTGCTCATCCGACAGCGTCTCCACCGGCATTGCCTCCTCCTGCAATCCCAGTCGAGAGAATCTATTGTCAATGGCCTGCTGTATCAGACCTCTAATTTTCAGAACATGGTCTATCAGTTTCATATCTATTGTATTTTAAACTTTTCGAAATCTATTTAGTGCACAAAGATACATAAAATATGGGAAATAATTCAAAGAAAAAGCTAGAAACTTAAAAAAGTGCGCAGAAACTTTTAGTTTCCACGCACTTTCATAGAAAATATTTAAGGTCTAAACCTTACTTTTGGATCGTATGATTTCAACAGAGGACCATATTTTGAAATTTCAGCCTCTGTCATCAGACGAGCTTGGGCAGATAAAACAAGATGGCCATCTTCATCAATCGTGCATACATGGACATGAACAACTCCCTTAGGAAAAACCTTTCCATCTGGATTTATATGCATATGCCCCCAATCAAAAATCAACATTTTTCGATTGCCAACATTAATAATGGCCTGCATAACCGCTCCATTTTCATCTGTAGAAAAATACATGTCAGAAGAATCAGGAAATATAGGCAGACCTGCATGTTGTCCAGCAGGATCTGCATTCATTTCCATAACCCGTCCGATAATGCCATTTATCTCATGAACAGCCCAAGCTGTACTATCCTCAAACAAATATGATGAAAATCTATTTGTCGAGTTATAGATTTTTTGATTTCCCATACATTCAATAATTATCAAAATTGTGATTATACTGCATCCCGTTATAATTACGCTTCCGCAACCATTGGAAAACAGTAATACTACTATCCAACAATCCCATATCCTTTAGATTGGCATTCAATGCTTGAGCAAGACTCATGAAATGAAATTTCTCAGTTTGTCCTGCTCGTCCAATTACGTACTCATCATACATACATCTATAGATATAGAGATGGTCATCATTATCATTCTCCCAAAGAAGCAAATCATTGCCTATAGTCGGGCAAGATTCTTGTTTATGACGCAACTTCTCAAAAAAGTCACGCTCCTGACTAGACAGATAGTTATCTACCATGTCATTAAACAGCTTCTTGTCTTCCTTCAGCAATACATGAATTTGTGTTTTCATTGCTTCTAAAATTTTTAGTGATATGATCAGGTATATAAGTAACAGGAAGTAATGATGAGAGATTATCTGGATATTTACCTCCATAGACAATAAGTCTTGTTGGTTGCTTTTGATCAATCAATTGTTTAACCGCATAATGCCAAAGAATATCAGCTGCCTGACAAAACGAATGTCCGATGCCACAAACAGCAATAATACTCTTTTCAGGAAGTCCCTCAAAACAGTATTTCAGAGAATTCGAATTCCCCCAACTAGCCACAGGTATAACCTGTAAACCACATTTTTGCCAATAAGCAGCAATAAAACGAGAACGATATACGTTCTGTATGTTCATCTGTTTAGAAGGCGCATCAACATACAGGGAATAATCAGGTGCAAAAACATACGCAAATTTTTGAATTTTGCTGGTTATCAACTCCAAATTATCCCAAATCTTACAAAACTTATAATCATCAAGGAAAAAGTGTAATGCAGTATCTTTACCATTACTTTGCTTACGATTAGTATAAGCACACATCTCAAAATTACAATCACCATTATAAGGTTGCAACACGGGAAACTCATTTTCCGATGTGAACTTCATGCCAACAGATAGGTGCATATTATCTACTGTCAATTTACGCTGCTCAGTTTGTGACAACTGAGCAATCAACTTACTTTTCCCTCTATTTGTGTGGTCCAATTGATACTGTTCTTTCGAAGAGAACAGAGAAGGAGGATTGGACTGCATCCTCTTAAAAAATATTTTTTTTGCCATATAAAAATTATTTTTAATATAATTTTATATAAAATAATTCTTCGATTTTCGAAAAAGGATGCTTATTTACAAAATTATTAGTAATTTTGCAGAGCTTTTTATCAAGCTTCACTTTTCCGAGCATTTTGTAAGACTAAAGGTTTTACAATCGGGAAGCTGAACCTCTTGTCCCTATGTTATTTGGCGATAACATAGGGATTTTTCGTCTTGTTATCCTTTACTTATTTTATGCCATGGCATTCCTCCTATTTATTTTCCGTCTTCCAACTATGAATTCGCTTATCGATTTCATCTTTTGGCAAACGAGTATTAATATTCTTGAGAGCTTCCATCCTTTCAATGGCAGTCTCACTATCAATGATGTCGTGCTCTAATAACTTATCGAACAGATAAAGAATTCCGTGAACTTCCACTTCATCCTTCTGAACAATTTTTCGGAGTTTACCATCTCCGGTTAAAAGAGAACAGCCCATATCTTTAGCCAGTTTCCACACGGAGCAATCCTGAATACTTGCATTAGAAGTTTTTGAAGCTTCCATGCGCATAACAGCCAGCTCAACCATTTCTTTTGAAGAATGCTTTTTTACAAGCAATCTTCCTTCCTCCTCAAAGACTCTTATAGCCTCTTGCTGCTCGGCAATCAACAACTCATGAATAATCATGTCTGTTGTATGGATTTCCCAAGGCAGCTTGAAGAAGTCGGTAAGCAAATCCACGCTTATCAAGTCTATGAATATATTTGTATCACTTACGACTATCTTCTCCATTGGCTATATTACATTAACGGTGTCACGAACAGTAGTAACTGAACACTTCAGCAAAGAAGCTGCTTTAGAAGCAGTAATCAATTGCTGTGCCAGCGCACTATAGACCATTGCCTTGAAACGAGAAACCTTTTTCGTCTTCAATTCGAGGAAACGCTCTTTATCAACATCTTTCCCAAAAGTTCCCTTTTCCACATTTTTACGGATTCTGAAACTCTTATATCGTTTCTCCGTAACAATGCCCTTCTGGTAGAGCTTATACATGATAGCATCTATAGATATGCCATAGGTTTCCTGCAAAAAGATAAGTTCATTTAGAGATATCTTATTCTTGCCTTCAAGAGTTTTCGCTATGACAGAAGTAGGCAATAACATTTCATTTGCGAAAGCATTGCACATATTTTCTATCTCGCGAGCACTTAATTTCTCTGAGAATTTATCATTAAACAATAAATGTCCAAGCTCATGCAATGCAGTAAATCTCTTACGCTCTGCCGTGCCTATTTTACTGTTTAAGACAATTACAGGAAATTTCCCATTGATCATTCCACTCACGCCATCAAACCCTTCAGGTCCTTCAGTTGTAATGAATTTAACCCCATTTGCCTCTAACATATCCTGTACATTAGCGATAGGGTCGGAACCTAATTGCCACTTATTGCGAACAACTTGTGCATACTTAACCATATCATTATAGTTCAGCAACACTTGTTCGCAAGGGATTCCTTCAAAAGAATCACCTTCATCACCCAAGATTTCTTCGATTTCAAGATAGCGTTCGATTTCATCCTGGATATTCACCTTTAATGCCTCGATATCTTTCGTTCCAACACTCGCTTTTTTGCGAAAAGAAACTTTCATTTCCTGTACATCAAATGCAAATGAACGGAAGAAATAATCTAAATCCACACGAAGTGCATCAGCCAAAGCTATGAGAATCGTGCTGGACGGCATCATCTTGGCAGCCTCGTATTTTGAGATTGCCTGCTTGGAAACTGAGCCATTTAGCAATCGGCTCAAAGCCTCCATAGAGATCTTTTCTTTTACTCTCGCCTGACGTAATCGTTTAGCGAAAGTTTCCATTTCGTTCAACATATTTCAAACTTTAACTATTTCTGTTGACAAAGGTACGAAAATTTTTCTAATGTCAACCGATTTTCCATTAAAAAATGCAACTTGTTAACATTATATAACTATTTATTCCTCAAAATCAACCTCATCGTCCTTACCCATCTTACCCACAAGTATGAGTTGCTGCTGAAGCCAGCTACGATACTCAGCTACAGAGCATTTACCATGAGGCATCTTGGAGCGCATCTTATATACCTTTGGTTGAGGTACAGGCTGAGGTGCGGGTTGTGGCGGGATACCAGGAGCAGGATTTGGCTGAGGCACCGGATTTGGTTGAGGTTTTGGAGCTGAATTCGGGTTGGTGGTGTTGATTTCCATCTCCCAAATGTCCAGGTTTTGTGCATCATTCTTTACCTGCTGCAACTTATACTCCATATCTCTGAGCTGCATATTGATATTGCGGCAGCGGATGCTCCATCCATCGCCCAGACGGGCATCAATGGCAGTAAGCTTCTGATAGCTCTGCTCTAGTCCTTTCACCTTATTATATATAGACACATTCCACTCCTCTGGATAAGCACTACATTTCTGGCGCAAAGCATCAGCCCTGTTGAGCAGCTCTACACAAGCCTCCGAAAGCTGTTCGGCACTATGCTGCATCAGATGATAATAGAGGTCCTTGATTTCCTGGGTGGTCTGTCGCATCATCTGCGCATTGCGAACCAAGTCACTCTCACGAGCCTGACGCCAAAGGTCACGCTTCTGGTTGAAGGCGGTCATGTCACTGCCCGTCTTCTCCAGCTCATCCTTTACTTCGGCGATAAATTCTTTCTCATCCTCAATCTCATCAAACTGGGTATCGATGAAATGCAAGTCTTTCAGCACACGCTCCAAGGCTTTGATATACTCATCGGCTTCGTCAAGGAAGTCGTTCGCCATATTGAGATAGTTGGTATCCGTCACCGTCTTGTTGAAACGGTTAAAGATGGCACGTGCCTTGACCGATGTAGGGAACAAAGCCGCCATATCCTCATCGCTCTCAATCTTGTCATAAACCATTTTTGACAAAGCCTTTGACAAGGTGCGGATGCAGTCCACTATCTCGAAATCATTTTTGTTGTAATTAGGCTGATCCTCAGAAGGGAGAATCTTCTTATACTTACAGTCTTCCTTCAAAATGTCAACGATTTCCTGGCGATCCTTGTAAGAAAGCGATTGCAGTACAGCCTTGAAACTTGCCTTTTCAAAGATACGAACACTATCGAAGACCTTGCTGACACCTTCATCTGTGGCTGAATGAAAATCCTCGCCACCATACTTAACGATAATTTTGTTGCCACGAAGCAAGGCTGCAAGGGTGGTTACCACTACACCATAGGAATAACCCGTAGGAGGAGCCAGGAGGTCACGCTCCAGGTCAACACCCGTCTTGAACGACTTGCAGCGATTCAGAATTTCTGTAACCACAGCCAGATTATCACCAATAAACTTGCCTGATGTATCGAAGAACCGGAATTCTTCGGAAGGTCCGAAGAGCTTGGACAGTTTGACAACAGGCACAGTTAATGCCTGCTTGGCAATGGAATCATCCAACGTAGCTGTTAAACGACGGGTATAGACATTGCCAGCCATTCTGCGCTCTACTCCCTCCAGTTCCTTGAGACAGTTTTCCTCAGTCAACTGGTAGGCATTATAGGCATAGACAATGGTTCCTTCCTGATAGGCACGGCGTACCAAGTCCTCCAGCTGTGTCTGCTTGTCGCCACGGGAATCAGTAATGGTACGCTGCACCTTCTTCTCCTCATCGGTAGAATAAGTCTTGGTGTCGATATAGTCTATGCGCAAGAGTTCTGCTGCCAAATCGAGAATCTGCTTGGCGTAGGTATTTGTCGGAATTATCGACATCACGCCTTTCTCGTCTTGGGTATCCTGCTTAATCTGTGCAATAACCTGTTCCCTATCCTCATAGAAAACATCATAGAGCACCACCTTCATGTAGCGTTCTGCCTGGTTGGCAAAGTTCTCGCCATTGCTGGTTTCCACACAAAAACTGTACTTCACCCCATCCAGCGTAAAGCCCTGTGCCGCCTTCACCAGGCGCAACTGCTTCATACGGCTGATGATTTCAGCCTTCTGACGATAGACAGGTATCTCGTACTTGCTCATATCGTCGATAATCTGCTGCTCTATCTGGCTGGTGATGCGATACTGGTCGGCAGTCTGAAGAAGCACATTGTTCTCTACCAACAGAGCTACGGCACGCTTCACCTCGTCCAGAATCTCATAATACTGTTCCGGGCGGCGGGCATACGAACTGGTGATATTCTCTACCGTGGTACGGGCATCCGACTTGGCAAGGAAATAGATGACCTGCAAGAGTTGCTTGCCTTTCACGATCTTAAAACTACCATCAGCCTGGATATGGTCTTCAGCCTGCTTGTAACGGATGCCGAGTGACACAGGAACATTATCCATTGCCTGATTACAGAGTTCCACAGCCGATACATGGGTATAAACCTCCTCCTCGGTCATTGACTCTTTCTTCAAGACATCGAACACCGACATCAGCATACCACGGGTACCAATCTGGCTGGTCACCGTATCGCGAGAGCCAAAGAGGAAATACTGCAACATAGTAAACTGGTGCTCAAAGAAAGGATAGTAATCGGCATAAGTTTCTCCATCCTTGGTAGCACTCAGGGCGAGTCCTGAGATATTGGTAACCGCCTGAATCATACCACTGTTCTTGGTAAAATATTTCTGGAGTTCCTGTTTGCCTGCATCGGTTTTGTCGAGCAGTCGCTTGCGGATAATCTTATCGATTTCTTCGGCAGCAATAGGGATACGGGTCTTGAATCGGGCTTCTACCTTGTTGAGCAGATGCAGGTTCAAGCCTGCCGCATTGAGCACATCATTGAAAGCCTGCTGGGCAATGCCCACTGTCCAGACACGGTTGCCCAAGGCTGAAAGTGATTCAGAGAGACCTTCCAGGTCGAGCAGGTTGATTTTCTTCTGTGTGATGGCTTCGCTCACCTCATCAATGAAGAAAACAATCTTTTCCTGAGGATGCTTATCCAGATAGAGGGAAAGATCCTCCTTCAGTTTATCGGCATCGTATGAACTGATACGTTCTTCCACCATATCCTTGGTTTCCACGAAGTTTTCCTCGCCAATGATGGCACTAATCGCCTTCTTGAATACAGGCACTGTGGTCATCATATTGCGGCGAAGATTCTGCCATTTCTTACCATTGTTCTGCTCTTCTACCTTCTGGAGGAAGGCAGCATATTGACCACCCAACAAAAGATGATATTCCATGAAACCAATCCAGTTGGCCATCAGGCCAAGCGAGAGCAGGAACTGGCTCATCGCCATGTGAGCTATGCCCTGCCTGTTATCTACCTTTGCTGAGTCGAACAAAACTACCTGGTATTTCGACTTGGCAAGAGAATCAATCTGATTTCTAATAAAATCCTCATTCTTGAGTCCCACCAGCTTATGGGAAAATCTCTCCCGGAAACTGGTACCTTGAATAGACGGGTTTTCTATCAGGAAGCCCAACATCTTGGCAAAGTAAGACTTACCCGAACCATAGAAACCACTGAGCCAAACACCCGTTTCCTTCATATCAGAGGTAAACTTGTCGAGGAAATCAGACAAGTGGGTGGCAAGACTCTCGGTAAGGATAAAACCATCGAGTTCTTCCTTTACTTCATCCTCGCTCTGCAAATTGAGGTCGATTACATTCTTGATGTCATTGTCCAACTGGATGGACAGAATATCTTTGATTTTCATCTTTATTGTTAGTTTGTTATTTGATGACAATGCAGCGATACTTAGAGGCAGGCTGCTTGCCGAGAAACATGATTTGGTCGCCTTCGATAGTGGCAGGATAGAACACCACGAGCGGAATGTGTGAGTCCATCACCGCCGAATGCTCCATGATGTTGATATTCGAGAAATTCATGCCATAAAGAGCACCCGTATGTACAAGTACCGGCACTTTTCCTTCAGCAAACACCTGCTTAATCTGTTCGATGAGTGCGTAAAAGAAAGTTCCTTCTTCAAAATTCTGACTGAAGAATACTTCCTGTCCGAAATCCTTATAATTGGATTCAAAGGTGTCTATGCCTGCTTCATCCAGGAACAGTCTGAAGCTTTCACGCACATCAATGAAGCTATATCCATCCGTCAATTCCTCACGGGCCTTAGCCACATAGGCATCCTCGTCTCTGGGTGGATAAACAAAAAGTATGCTCTTTCCACCATTACATTTGCCTGCTATTTTCACAATGTCTTCCTTGAGCGTTGCTGTCAGTTCATTAAAAAGACGATTGTGCTCTATATCGAAAGTCTGCATCATTGTCATATTATCATTTCACAATTGAATTCTTTGTTCTTTACTTTTTCTCCCTTACTTCTATCTTCACCTCATCTCCTATCTGGGTAATATTCCAGAAAGGCATGAACTCTATGCGCTTCAGTTTAGCGATGAGAGAAGTTTTATCATAGAAGCTAAACACCATCATCGGATTATCCAGACTGTTTTGGGCTGGAAACATCGCCATTGCCATTCTTACAAAATAAGCAAACAGTTGCGAAGTCATCGGCGGATAAAGGATTTGCTTACGGATAGCTCCATCTGCCAACCCCAGTTTCTTCAAGATGGTGAGATATTTAGACGCACATATCTTCAAAGTGGCTTCCGACCAATTGAACTCTCCCTTTTCCGTTTCCTTGATGTGATGGAGCAAGGCAAGGACATCGAGAGCCGATAATGTGGTTCGTCCCTGATAGACAGCCTGCATAAACACTTCTTCTGAAATTCTTCGGAAGAGCAGGTTGCCATATACGATTTGCCAATAAAGCACCATCAGTTTCTCCTGATAGGAGAATTCTTTTGAAGACAAAGCATCCAGGAAAAGCTGCTTATGCCTGCCGTTGGCAAAAGTCAGGATCGCCGTTTTGATGGCAGCCAGGAATCGGGTGAATGTCTTGTGGGTACGGAAAGAAAAACTTCCTTGTCCATCGGGCATACGCCCCATGTATTCGCAGATGAAATCCATCATCGACGAATAATCGGGAATACTCCCCAAAACATTTACACTTGAATCATATTTTATTGCCATTCTTCATTAGTGTCCAATAAAAATTGGACACGTTAATTAATTAATCAAATAGTCCCTTAAAAAGGGGATAATCGAGTTCTTTGACATCGTTGAAAATAGTCTTATCAAATAGATCTCTTAGATGGGTTTTGTCCGTCAATGAAATGCTTAGAATCTGCAAAACTTCATATGTCGAGCGTTTCAATTGCATATCATGGTGCACAATAGCCACGAGACAATAAGTGATAATGGCAACACTAATCTGTATGCGTACAG